>Ga0075123_10001408_pt1 | contig 12112 bp, 13 predicted proteins | sample AntAceMetag02UKX_FD_69808 | JGI IMG/M metagenome (GOLD analysis project Ga0075123, IMG submission 69808) | Saline lake microbial communities from Ace Lake, Antarctica - Antarctic Ace Lake Metagenome 02UKX | ecosystem: Environmental > Aquatic > Non-marine Saline and Alkaline > Saline | place... | reverse complement strand
GCTTCTTCTTTAGAAATAAACTTTGTTTCTTCTACTTTTTCTGTTTGGACTAGCTTAGCCTTTAACATATCTATTTGCTGGGTACTTATTTCATCTTTGAAAAAAGCTGTTACCTGAGGCCTACTTTCAAAATAGCGTAAAACAATTTGAGACCCTCCAGCCGCTAAAGTAAAAATGGTCGCAATGAAGAAAGTCAAAAACATAATCAACACCGCCGCTAAAGACTGATACGGTGAACGTCTAGTATGCTTCCAGGCCGTTCTAAGATGCTGTTTCATGAGATATGATACTTTCCTTTCTTTTTATCAGAAATTAATTTTCCATTTTCTAGCTCAATTACTCTCTTACTCATTTCATTGACAATCTCAAAGTTATGAGTAGCCATAATTACTATTTTACCTGTTTCGTTAATCTTTTTGAAAATATCCATAATTTGACGAGCGATACCAATATCAAGATTGCCAGTTGGTTCATCGGCAATAATAATATCTGGATCAGTTACCACTGCCCGCGCTAAACAAGTACGTTGTAATTCTCCACCTGACAATTGGGATGGGAAAAAATCTTTCTTATCTTTTAAACCAACCAGATCTAAAATCGTCTCAACTCTTTCGTTTATATCCTCTTTTTTTTCATCTAAAATCCTCAAGGCTATAGCCACGTTTTCAAAAACAGTTCTATCAGTTAATAATTTAAAATCTTGGAAAACAAAGCCAATTTTTTTTCGATAATCGGGGATCTCTTTTTTTCTTAAATTTAGAAGATCAGTACTATCAACAGTAACTGTGCCTTCAGTCGGAAGATATTCTCTTAAAATTAATTTGACCAGGGTTGATTTTCCTGCTCCTGAACAACCAATAACAAAAACAAACTCACCCTTTTCTATCTCAAAACTAACGTTATCAAGGGCAATTTCTTCGCCAAATTTCTTTGTAACATTTTTGAATTTAACCATTAATTAAATTCCCTCAGGGCAACTATCTAAAGTTTTAACACGACCAACATCCATTAGCCAGCCTACTTTTTGCGCAGAGAAGGTCTCACCCCAAATCTGAACACATTTGCCTACAAATTGATTTAAATCTAAAACAGAGCTAGTTAAATAAGCTGTTTGACTCTCTCCACCTGGACGAAGTAATTTATGGCTTCCTTCAACTATTTCCCCATTCTTGTTAATTTCTATTCTCCCTTCGGCTGTGTCACGGAAAACCTTTTCATCCTTAATGCCTACTTCTTTAGACCCTTCAATTAATTCTGCTCCGCCAATTAACTCTTTAGAAGATGTTGTCCCAGCACCCCCACCACTTCTTTTAGAGATAAGAAATCCAGTCAAAGTACCGACACCAATAATTAATAAAACAGCCACAACAGGAATTAGAACTTCTTTGACAATTGATTTCCCTTCTTTAGTTGGGAAATCTTGAACCAAATTCTGTTCTGGATTGTTTATTTGTTCTTCCATACTCACCTCCTTTATCTAAGTATTTTAGTTTAGCACACTTTTTAATTCCGCTTCAACAAATTCATCAAGGTTACCATCTAAAACTGCTTCTGGGTTCGAACTTTCATAACTTGTACGCAAATCTTTAACCATTTTATAAGGGTGTAAAACGTAAGAACGAATTTGAGTTCCCCAGGCAGCCATCTTTTTCCCTTCCCTTAACCCCTTTTCTTCCTTTCTTCTTTCTTTTTCCTTTAAAGCCCAAAGCTTTGCTCTTAGCAAATCTAAAGCTATTTTTCTATTTTGTTCTTGGTACCTTTGTGTCTGGCAAGTAACGACAATATTTGTTGGTTTATGAATCAAACGGACAGCCGAAGAAACTTTTTGTACATTTTGGCCACCTTTTGAAGAAGCCCTGTAAAACTGCCAATCTAAATCATCATTATTAATCTCTATCTCTGGCGATTCATCAATTTGAGGTAAAACTTCGACTAAAGCAAAAGATGTCTGTCTTAAATTATCAGAATTGAAAGGGGACTGTCTTACTAATCTATGAGTCCCCGCTTCTAATTTTAGATAACCATAAGCATAAGGAGAATCTACAGATAAAGTAACACTTTTAATTCCAGCCTCATCACCCATCGTTTCTTCTAAAATCCTATATTTCCAATCCCTTTTTTCAAAATATTTAATATACATTCTTTTAAGCATGTCAGCCCAATCCATCGCCTCTGTTCCTCCTTGCCCAGCATGAACTAAAAAAATAGCTGGTGATTCATCATATTCTCCTGACAAAAAGGTTTTTAACTCTAATTGACTTAATTTCTTTCCTAATTTTTTTTCTTCGCCTGAACTTAATAATGTGTCTAACTCATTAAGTTCATTTAAATCTTTTTGTAAATCACCCAGCTTTTTCATTTTTTCTGTTGCCTTTAAGTGATCTTTCCAAAAATCAGGGGAAGATGATTCCTTTCCTAATTTTTCTATTTCCTTTTCTATTTCTTGCGGATTAAGTTTCTTCTTTATAAAATCTATTCTTTTTTTATAATCTTCCATTATTCTTCCTCCTTAACCTCTACATCTAAAACATTTTGACAAAATTCCTTAAAAATTTGTTTTTTAATTTTTTCTGCTTGTTCCTGGGGTAATTCTTTGATAATCTCGATTACTTCCTGGCTTTGAATCTCGATTCTTTCAACTTCTTTTTCTCCTTCAACAGGAACTTTAGTTTCGACCCTAATAAGACGTTCTTTTAGGCCTTCGTTCCCCGGAATTGACTCTACTGCTTTACCTAGAATATCTTGCCCAAAATTGCTTATTTTTTCTCCTACCTCTTTAGTTGGTAATGAAACCGACTTACCTTCTGCTTTTCTTTTCGCCTGCCAATCAGCAAAAACCTTAGTCCCAAAAACAAGGAAAATAATAATACCGATAGCCACTAATATTCTTTTTAATCTTGTTTCTCCCATATTTACTTTCTTTATTCTCTATTATATAATTTCTACATCACGAGGGAAAGGAGAGTCTCTTTTGAATCTTTTCAGCTTCTAATTCTCTTAGAGCATCATTGGCAATCCACCTAGCCGTTTTATTATCCTTGTAAGTTTTTAAAATATCTTTGGCTACTTTAACCGCTTCTTTGTTTAGTTTTTTATTTCTCTTCCCGATTTGCCTTAAAGCCCAATTAACAGCTTTCCTAACATAGTTTCTTTCATCAGTTGAAGCTTTCTTAATAATTTTAAAATATTTCTCAAAATCTTTATCTTTTAACTCTTTATCATGAACAGATAAACAAGCAATTAAAGCAAAGGCTGTTCTTTTAACAAACTCTTCTTTTTTATTAGCATAACTTCTAATTTTTTTATCAACAAAACTTACTTTATCAAATAAATTTGAGCAACATTGATCACAAACATCCCAAGAATCAAAACCAGAAGCCCATTTATCCATTTGCTTCTCAGTAACTTTTTCTGATTCCCCAACTATACTAGCCAAGATTCTCGCTTCATGAATACCACTTTTCCATAATTCTTGGGCAATTTTATGATCTTTGCCAATCTCTTTTCCTATCTTCCTTATTTCAACAACAGAAATACCTAAAGCATTTTTAGGATTAATACCAAAACGAACCATCCCCTCAATATTTTTAGGGTTGGCTAAAGATCTTAACTTTTTGATAATTTCCTTTGAAGTCTTCACCTTAAAACTTTAGTCCAGTGGGCAATAACTTTTTTTATTCTCTCTTCTAAAAAAGCTCATTATCAATCCTGAGGCCACCAATACAACCTTCATCACAATTCAAAACATCCAAAACTTTTAATTTATTTTTTCCATTTAAATAATTAAACTATCTATTTAGATAATAAATACTAAAATTTAAAATTCCCGCAAAAGTCACCCAGGTGATATAAGGAATCATTAGCCAACCAGATTTTTTTGAGATCTTAAAGAATTTTAAAATTGTTATTAAAATAAGAATCCAAAGAATGATAATTTCTATTAAAGCCCAAAAAGGACTTCTTAACCCAAAGAATAGTATTGACCAAAGAGAATTTAAGGTTAATTGAATAAAGAAAAATAAAAAGGCTACTTCATTTTTTTCTTCTTTCAAACCTTTTTTCCAAATTAAAAACAAAGCTATACCCATTAAGATATAGAGAGTGATCCAAGCCGGAGCAAATAACCAACTAGGTGGAGTAAAAAATGGTTTCTCTAAATTCTGATACCAACTAGGAATAGCTGGTGAAGTAAAAAACGCCCCTATCAAACCAAATCCTTGACAGATTAATAAAGAAAAAACTAGTCTAGAAAAATTGTTTATCTTAACCATATTTAGGATAACAACATTTTTTATATTTCTTTTTACTTCCACATGGACAAGGATCATTCCGCCCCGGTCTTTCCTGACTCCCTTTCCTTACTTGAGCAACGTTAGGTTTTGCCTTTTGTTGTTTCAATCCCATTTTATCCTCAGTATCTATATTAGTCTGAATATCCTGAGGCATAACTACCGGTCTTTGAGCCACTTGAACCCTAAAAATTCTTCTAATTACTTCATATTCAATCATCCCTACTAGTTTCTCAAAAGATGTAAAGGCTTCTTTTTTATATTCAACCAAAGGATCTTGTTGTCCATAACCCCGTAAACCAACTGCCTGTCTTAAATTTTCCATAGCATCTAAATGGTTAACCCAAAGCCTGTCAATTGCCTGCAACCAAACAAACTTTTCCATTTCTCTAGCAATTTTTTCTCCCACCTGTTTTTCTCTGGTATTATAAGCACCAATTAAAATCTTACTTAAAAATTCTTCTAATTTATTACTATCTTTGATGGAAACAATTTTCTTTTTAAATTCTCCTTGAGAATTATTATCTAAAGGTAATATTTCAAAGAAGTTCGAAGAAACATTTTCGACATTAACCTTATCATTCTCTTCTTCAAAAGCATGAAGACTAACTAAATTTGCAACTGCTTCTTTGATTTTATCTTGAGTTTCTATTTTAAGAGTTTCTTTTTCTTTATCTTCAAGCTTCAAAATATTTTGTCTTCTTCTATAAATTATTTCTCTTTGCTTATTCATGACATTATCATATTCAACAACTCTCTTCCGCATATCAAAGTTAAAACCTTCTACTTTAACCTGTGATTGCCTAATCGCCTTGGTCACCAAAGCATGTTCAATTGGCTGATCTTCTGGGATACGAAGCATTTCCATTAATTTAGAAACCTGTTCACCACCGAAAAGCCTCATAATGTCATCTTGTAAAGAAACAAAGAATCTCGATGAACCAGCATCTCCTTGTCGACCAGCTCTTCCTCTTAACTGATTATCAATTCTTCGAGATTCATGATGCTCCGTTCCAATAACATGTAATCCTCCAGTCTTAATTACTTCATCATGTTCCTTTTGCCAATCTTTTTTGTCTCTTCCTTCCTTTGATCCACCTAAAATAATATCAACACCTCGACCAGCCATATTGGTGGCCACCGTAATTGCTTTTTTCCTTCCAGCATCAGCGATAATCTTGGCTTCCTGTTCATGCTGCTTAGCATTTAAAACATTATGAGGAACTCCTTTTTTCTTTAAAAACTTAGCAATTATCTCATTTTTTTCAATAGAAGTTGTTCCAATCAAAACTGGTTGTCCTCTTTGATAATATTCTTCCACTTCTCGAACAATAGCTGCATATTTTGCTCGAGGAGTTTTGTAAACAATATCAGGATGATCATTTCTATCCATTGGCAAATTAGTCGGGATAACAAGGGTATCTAAACCATAAATCTTTCTAAATTCTTCTGCCTCTGTTGCAGCCGTTCCAGTCATACCAGCTAATTTTTCATACATCCTAAAATAGTTCTGAAAAGAAACAGTCGCTAGGGTAATCGATTCTTGTTGAATGGTAGTATTTTCTTTGGCCTCAATAGATTGATGTAATCCATCTGACCATCTTCTCCCCGGCATAAGACGACCGGTAAATTCATCAACAATAACAACTTGATTCTCTTTAACAACATAATCACGATCTCTTAAATATAATGTTTTTGCTTTTAAGGCGTTTTCAATATGATGTAGAGTATCAAAATCTTTTTCATATAAATTATCAACTCCTAACCATTTTTCTACTTTTTTAATTCCGTGTTCTGTTAAATTAGCTGTTTTTAGTTTTTCATCAATAGTATAATCAGTATCCCCAGATAAACCTTTAATTAAATTAGCAAAATCATAATACTTTTCTGTTGGTTCTGTGTCAGGAGCAGAAATAATAAGAGGGGTTCTTGCTTCGTCAATTAAAATAGAATCAACTTCATCAACAATGGCAAAATAATGAGAACGCTGAGTTTGATTTTCTGCTTTTTGAGCCATATTATCACGCAAATAATCAAAACCAAATTCGTTATTGGTTCCGTAAGTAACATCGACTTCATAAGCCTCTTTTCTTTCTACTAAACGTAAATGACGAAGTCTCTCATCCTCTTGTCCTTTTTCATCGTGTTTCTTATCAAATAAGAATGATTGTTCGTGGATAATACAACCTAAAGATAAGCCAGCAAAATCCAACGCCTGACCATACCAACCGGTATCTCTTCTGGCTAGATAATCATTGACAGTGACAATATGAACTCCTTTACCTGATAAACCATTTAAGTAAGCAGCGATAGTGGAAGCCAACGTTTTTCCTTCACCAGTTCTTTGTTCAGCTACATTGCCATGATGAAGAGCAATAGCGGCCATTAATTGAACATCATAAGCTCGTTCCCCAACAATTCTAAAAATTGCTTCTCTTATTAAGGCGAAAGCTTCAGGAAGTAGATCATCTAAAGTTTCTCCCTTGTTTAACCTTTTCTTAAAAGATTCTGTTTTTTTAGCAAAATCTTTAGTCTTGAACTTTTTCATTTGTGGTTCTAAAGAATTTACTTTTTCCACCAAAGGACGAAGCTGATTAAGCTCTTTTTCATTGAAATCCAATAAACGATTAAAGATTTTTAACATATATTAATTTTAACACAGGAAGCTAATTTAACTAAGAGTTATCGTCATCTCAAAGTCGGCTTTTTCCCCAGGAGATACTAAAAATTGCTGATCTTTCTTTAAAAAACCTCCAACTTCTGTCATCCAAGGTTCAAAACAAATATAATCCTCATTATCTGTCCAAACAGCTAATTTTGCTTGTAGTCTTTCAAAATAACCCCCATACTCTATTTCTAAATTACCTATCTCAGGGATAGAAACATTTAAATCTTTTAAAGGAAAGGTTAATGTTTTTCCCAATTTATAATATTTATTATTAAAACCATTAATATTTGTTTCAATACCAGCTAACTCTCCCTCTGGAATTTTGAAATAAGGATGGAAACCAGGAGCAATGGGTATAACTTTGGAATCTTTAACATCCTTTTTATCTTTGTTTAAAACAGTTAATTTATAAGACAAAGAATTTTCTTTTAAAGAAATATCTAAATTTGTTTCAAAATTATAGGGGAATATCTTTTTAGTTTCATCGTTAGCTTCTAGTTTTAATAAAGCCTTATCAGAAATTAATTCATTTCTTTCTTTTTCAGAAACTTCTTCCCACCTTAAATCTCTAGCAAATCCATGACGAGGTAAATTTGTTCCTTCTAATTCATCCATCCAAGGAAACTGAGAAAAAATACCTCCTCTTCTTTTTTCTTGATTATCAATTTTCAAAATACCATCAGGATAAATAATTTCTTTTCCTCCAATATTAAAAGAAGTTACATAACCTCCGTCTAGAGAGACAAAAGCTTGAGTATCAGCATAGCGTAATTCTATATCTTCAGTATTTTTTTCTTTAGAGGAAATTTTTTCTACCATTATTATTATTTAGGGCAGATCTTTTTAAAACCTGTGTATTTCTGAAGAACTTTAGGAACTAAAACACAACCATCTTTTTGCTGATAGTTTTCTAAAATAGCTAAAATTGGACGTTCCGAAAAAGCAGTTCCATTTAAAGTGTGAACAAAATCTAATCCACCAACTTTTTTTCTATATTTAATATTCAATCTTCTTGATTGATAGTCAGTACAAGTACTAGAAGAATGAGTTTCTCTATATTTTTTCTCTGATGGAAACCAGGCTTCAATATCATATTTTCTAGTGGCTGGATCACCTAAATCACCACTACACATTTTGACAACTCTATAAGGAATTTCTAATTTTTGCATTAATTTTTCTTCTAAAGATAAAAGATATTCATGTTCTTTATCAGAATCTTTTGGATTAGCAAAAGAAAACATTTCTACTTTATTGAATTGATGAACTCGTAAAATTCCTTTGGTATCTTTACCATAACTGCCTGCTTCTCTTCTAAAACATGGAGAAAAACCGACATATCTTTTAGGCAAATCTTTTTCGTTTAAAACTTCATCTTTATGCATTGGGCCAATAGATTGTTCCGCTGTTCCAACTAAAACTAATTTATCTTTCTCCAAAACATACATCTCTCCAATTCCCTCATTTTCTAAATAACCCATGGCCTTCATTGAATCTAAAGAAATAAGAGCTGGTGGAATAACGGGAGAAAATCCTTCTTTTAATAAAATTTCAAAAGCAAAATTAATTAAAGCAAATTCCAACATCACCGCTTCATTTTTGAGATAGCTGAATCTTGCTCCAGAAACTTTTCCGGCTCTTTTAGTATCGACTAAATCTAAATCTTCTCCTAGTTCAAAATGAGATTTTATTTTAAAAGAAAATTTAGGAATTTCACCCCATTTTTTAATTTCTTTATTATCAAGCTCATCTTTTCCTGCATGAACATCTTTGGCCGGTAAGTTAGGAATTTGATATAAGATCTTTTTAACTCTTCTTCAACTGCTTTTAAATCAGGTTCTAAACGACGAAGGGTTTCTTTTATTTTCTTACCTTTTTGAATATCTTCTTTGGTAAGTTTATTTCTTTCTGCTCTTAATTTTTCAATATCGGTAATTAACTGCCTTCTTGTTTCGTCGACTTTTAAAAGTCGCTCAACAATTTTAGGATCATATCCTTTATCTTCAACACCTTTTTTAACTTTAGCTTTATTTTCTAAAATATAGTTTATATCTAACATACTATTTATATTATAACTCTAACTTACTACTAATTCTTTGCATCGCTTTTAAAGTAATCTCAGCAAAATCTTTTAAGGGAATATCTAATTTTTTCTCACACAAGAGAACATCTTCTCTTCTTGTCCCTCCAGCAAAAGATTTATTTTTAAACTTCTTTAAAATAGAATCCGTTTCTAAAGAAGCTAGTTTTTTATCTGGCCGAACTAAAGCACAAGCTACAATTAAACCAGTTAAACTATCTCCACAAAAAATAGCCCAATCTATTTTACTTTCTGGCTTTACCCCACTTTTGGCATTATGAGCTGCCATCGCCTGAGATACCTCTTTAGGAACAAAAATTCCTTCTTCTTCTAACCATTTACTTATCTCAATGCCCTGCTTTTCTTCAGGAACTTCATCAGAATAATCTCCATCATGTAAAAGACCGGTCATTGCCCAATCTGATTTTACTCCTAAATCCCCATCACCTCTATCTTTTAGAAAATCATAAAGATCTTCCATTAAGACTTCGGTTGCCAACATATGTTTAACGATATTCTTGTTCTTAACTTTTCTATTTAAAAAATCTAAAGCTTCTCCTCTATTCATTTTTTTATTTTAATTTCCTTGTCACCACGAATTCCGCTATCTTTAACTTTTCCTTCCGGCCTTAAAGTGGGAAACAAAATAACGTCTCTAATTGATGGCGAGTTTGTTAAAATCATTACTAGTCTATCTATAGAAGGGCCCAAACCTGAAGTTGGTGGCATTCCATATTCTAAAGCTTCAACAAATCCAGTATCTGTCTGATGAGCTTCTTCATCTCCTAGTCTTTCTTTCTTTCTTTCGTCCTTAAATCGATCTTCTAACTCTAACGGATTATTTAATTCACTATAATTGTTAGAACATTCCATGCCGGCTACATAATGCTCAAAACGTTGAACGAATAAAGGATTGTCTTCACACTTTTTAGCTAAAGGTGAAGTATCTATTGGAAAATCACATATAAAGGTTGGTTGAATTAATTTTTCTTCTACCTTTTCTTCAAAAATGGCAGCTAAAATTAAACCCTTATTTTTAGAAAGATAATCATCTAGTTTAACCCCTAAATCTTTGGCTATCTTCAAAGCTTCTTTAAGATCTTTAACTTTATCGAAATCAATACCTGTATATTCTTTAACTGCTTCTACCATTGTTAATCTTTTCCATGGAGTTTTAAAATCAATTTCTTGCTCCTGAAAACTAACTTTAGTTGAACCATTAACTTTCTTAACCACATATTCAATCATTTTTTCTGTAATTTCCATATTCTTTTTGTAGTCAATATAGGCCTCCATTGTTTCAAGAAGTGTAAATTCAGGGTTATGCTGTCTATCAATACCTTCATTCCTAAAAACCTTATTAACTTCAAAAACTTTTTCAAAACCGCCAACAATTAACCTTTTTAAATAAAGTTCTGTCGAAATCCTCATATATAAAGGAATGCCTAAAGCGTTATGATAAGTCTTAAAGGGGCGGGCTAAAGCTCCACCATATAGAGGATGTAAAACAGGAGTTTCCACTTCGTAATAACCATTTTCCAAAAGAAATTCCCTGAAAGACGCAATAACTAAAGATCTTTTTTCAAAAACACTTTTAACACCTGGATTTATTATCAAATCCAAATATCTTTTACGATATCTTTCCTCAACATCTTTTAAACCATACCATTTAGAAGGAAGAGGCCTTAATGATTTAGCCAAAAAATCAAAATTATTAACTAAAACAGAAATTTCGCCTGCTTTGGTTTTGAAAACTTCACCTTCAACATCAATAAAATCACCAATATCTAAAAGTTCAAAAAGCTCTTTCTTTTTACCTTTAAAGTTTTCAAATTTAAAAACAATTTGAATTTTTCCTGATTCATCCAAAAGATCAAAAAAATAAATTTTACCATGACCACGCATCGCCACAATTCTTCCTGCCACAGTTACTTTTTTACCCATCATTTTTAATGACTGAGCAATTTTTTGCTGTCTTTTAGATACAGCTGGAAAAGGATCAATACCTAATTTTTGAATCTTTTCTAATTTTTCTAAACGGATTTTTTTGAGTTCTTCGATAGGTTGCGCCATTTAAGAGAAGTTTACCATAAAACAAGAGGCTTCTTCAATCAATTTTAGTAATAATGTAGGTTATTTTCCCTGCAGGAGCTTCTACTTCTACCTTATCACCAAGAATCTTATCTAAAAGAGACTTACCTAAAGGAGATTGATGAGAAATCTTAGCGTTAGCAGGATCAGCTTCCCATTCACCTACCAAATGAAAAACTGAATCTTTACCATTGTTTTTAACCGTAACCTTACAGCCTAATCCAACTTTTTTACAATCATCATGTCCTTTATCAATAATAAATGCATTGTTTATCACATCTTGTAACTCAGAGATACGACCATCGATGAATAAAAGTTTTTGTTTTGCCTGAGTTTCTTCATTATCTTCATCCATATCCCCAGACTTTCTAGAATCAACTAATCTTTCTATTGCTTCAGGACGTTCCTTTTGCACCAACTTATTCAACTCTTTTTGAAGTTGGTCAAGGCCTGCTTTAGTTAGGGGTATTTTTCCTTCTTTTGTCATAAAAAATGACTCTATAAGGAAAAAATGTTACTCCTTTAAAAAAGGCCTGTCAAGATATATAGAAAAATGAAGGAGAAAAAGGTATAATTACTCTCATCAAGGCCCCATCGTCTAGAGGCCCAGGACACTAGGTTCTCATCCTAGAAACTCCGGTTCAAATCCGGATGGGGTCACCGAGAAAAAATTTTCTGGTTGAGTATTTTTAAAAAATAGTTAAACCTATTATAAGAAAAATTATAAAGAAGATAAGCCAACCGGCAGTGTAACCGGCTATCTTTAAAGCTAAAATTCTTTCTTTTTTCTGCCAGAATAAATAGATTGGATAACCTAGGACAATTAAACCACAAATTAAGGCAGAAGCCGCGAACAAAACTAGAAATAATACCGGACCCCAAAAACTAGTCATCTTTCCAAATAGATTTTCACCTTGCCAAATAAGCAAAGCCACAATTCCACAATAAATAGATAAACCTAAAGCCTGAATAAAAGAAATGAAGCAT
>Ga0075123_10001401_pt1 | contig 12151 bp, 9 predicted proteins | sample AntAceMetag02UKX_FD_69808 | JGI IMG/M metagenome (GOLD analysis project Ga0075123, IMG submission 69808) | Saline lake microbial communities from Ace Lake, Antarctica - Antarctic Ace Lake Metagenome 02UKX | ecosystem: Environmental > Aquatic > Non-marine Saline and Alkaline > Saline | place... | reverse complement strand
CGGCGAAATCCCCGCAATCTTTGATTTCATTGAACAAGAGAATATACCCCGGGCGTGCTTCTACCACCTGGTCTATTCGGGGCGGGGCTCCGCCCTGATGGAGAGCGACCTGCCGCATGCCCAAACGAGAGAGGTCGTCGACCTGATCATGGACAGAACGCGCGATCTCTTCGGCAGGGGGATGCCCAAGGAGATACTGACCGTGGATAACCACGCCGACGGGCCGTACCTCTACCTGCGTCTGCTCAAAGAAGATCCCGAAAGGGCGGCCGATGTTCTGGAACTCCTCCAGATGAACGAAGGGAACAGCTCCGGGCGCGGGATCGGGTGCGTCAGCTGGGATGGCCGGGTACACGCGGATCAGTTCTGGCGGGACATCTCTTTCGGCAACGTGAAGGAACGCCCCTTCAGCGAGATCTGGCTGGATACATCCAACGAACTGATGGCGCGGCTGAAGGACAAGAAACGATATGTGACGGGGCGATGTGCCGAGTGCCGGTGGCTCGACGTGTGCGGGGGGAACTTCCGCGCGAGGGCCGAGGCGGTGGGGGACATATGGGCGCCCGACCCGGCCTGTTACCTGACTGATGAAGAGATACGAGGTGCTGTATGAACTTTCCCGACTACCGTCCGAGACGGCTGAGAAAAAACGAAAATTTCCGGAGGATGATCCGGGAGACCAGACTGTCGGTTGATGACCTGGTCTGTCCCCTGTTCGTTACCCACGGGAGCGGGGTGAAGACCCCCATTTCCTCCATGCCGGGGCAGTTTCAGCTGTCGATCGACACCCTTGTGGGGGAGGTGAAAAAGATACGGGATCTGGGGATCCCCGCGATCCTACTCTTCGGGATACCCGAGACAAAGGACGAAGAGGGCTCCGGTGCCTGGATCGAGGATGGGATTATCCAGCAGGCGCTGCGGCGGATCAAAGATGAGGTCCCGGATATCCTGATTATAACAGATGTGTGCCTCTGCGAATACACGAGCCACGGCCACTGCGGGGTCCTCGACGGCAGCGAGGTGGATAACGACGCCACGCTGGAGCTCCTTGCCAGAACGGCGCTGTCGCACGCACTCGCGGGAGCCGATATGGTGGCTCCGTCGGCCATGATGGATGGTCAGGTCTGCGCGATCCGCGATGCCCTCGACGAGAATGGGTTTGGGGATATCCCGATCATGGCGTATGCGGCCAAGTACGCCTCCTGCTTTTACGGTCCCTTCCGGGATGCCGCGGAGGGCGCCCCCCAATTCGGTGACCGGACGTCCTATCAGATGGACCCACCTAACGGCCGCGAGGCGATCAGGGAGATCGCTCTCGATGTCGCGGAGGGGGCCGATATCATCATGGTGAAACCGGCGCTTCCCTACCTTGATATCATACGGATGGCAAAGGACGAGTTTGACCTGCCCGTGGCGGCCTACAACGTCAGCGGCGAGTTTGCCATGATCAAAGCGGCGGATGAACGGGGATGGCTCGACGGCAAGAGGGCCATGATGGAGGCCCTGGTTTCGATCAAGAGGGCCGGGGCGGATATCATCATCACTTACTTTGCGCAGGAGGCGGCCGAACTGCTCCGCTGAACCGTTGCGGGGTTACAAGGATTTTTCAGTTATGGGTTCTAAACAATCGTTGATCCTGCCCCATACGCTCCGCATGATCGCCTGGGAGGTGACCCGGGGATGCAACCTTTCGTGCGTACACTGCCGCGCGTCGTCGGAATACGGCCCGTACGAAGGAGAACTTGACACCGCGCAGTGCCGGAAACTGATCGACGATATAGCCGCCTTCAGTTCCCCCGTGATTATTCTGACCGGGGGCGAACCCTACTTCCGCGAAGACATCTTTGAGATCGCCTCCTATGGAACGCGCAAAGGCCTTCGGATGGTCCTCGCGACAAACGGGACCCTCGTCACTGATGAGATCGCGCGAAAGACCATCGAGGCCGGGGTGCAGAGGATCAGCATCAGTCTCGATGGCCCCGATGCCGAAAGCCACGATGCCTTTCGCGGTGTCCCCGGCGCCTTTGAGGGCTCCATGGCGGGGATCGACGCCTTCAAGAGGGCGGGGATGGAATTCCAGATCAACACCACCATAACCCGGCTTAACCTGGACCGTATTGAAGAGATCTTCAACTTGTCGGTCAGCCTGGGTGCGGCCGCCCACCATATCTTCCTCTTGGTTCCGACGGGTCGCGGCAGGGAGATGGCGGACCAGGAGATCTCGCCGGAGGAGTACGAGGAGACACTGGGCTGGTTCTACGAACAGGGATTCACCTCTCCGATTCAACTTAAAGCCACCTGCGCCCCGCAGTATTACCGGATCTTCCATCAGAGGAAGAAAGACAGAAGACACGAATCGCCGGTCAGCGAAAGCCCCCTGCATTCGATGACCAGGGGGTGTATGGGGGGGAGTTCATTCTGCTTTATCTCGCATACCGGGCAGGTACAGCCCTGCGGTTTTCTCGAGATCGATTGCGGTCAGATCAAAGAAGAAAGGTTCGAAGAAATCTGGAACAACTCTCGTATATTCAACGATCTCAGGAACCTTGGAAAGTACAAAGGAAAGTGTGGGGCCTGCGAATTCCTGAAGGTGTGCGGGGGATGCCGCGCCCGCGCGTATGAAATCGGCGGCGATTACCTGGCCGAAGAACCGCTGTGCGTCTATGAGCCGGCCCAGTGTTGATATGGCTCATTCCCCGAGCTCACATGCACGAGAAAGTAGGCTCGTTGGTTGAGTACCGGAGGCAATGTGGTCCCCACGGGTATGTGGCCGCGTGTCCTCTTGTAAGCTGGGTGAAATAGAGCAAGCCAATCGCGTCCGTGAGCACCAATGAGTCGGATTCTCTGTATCAGCTAATTTGATACAAGCTCGGTTGTATCATCAATATTGAAACAAAGCGTGCCATTGTTGTAGGGTCTGATTGTTCTTCATGCCCAACAGTATATATATGCTTTTTTTATAAAAACCAAACACTACAAATTTTCAATATCATACTCCATTTTTTGTCCTGGCTACCGCGCTATTAATATGAGCGGTCTGCAAAAAACAAAAACCCCATCCCTCGTTTTGAGAAACAGGGCTTTGGATAATCAGACCATAATCCGCCTCGGTTACAGCTGTTCAAAGGCATCTATGTTGTTTTTAGATTATTGGAATACGCTAACCAACTAACTCCATTGTGGTATCCTGTCAAGAAATATTACGGTGATACTTTCAGCCGGTAATAGCCGTTTTTCTTCTGAACAGTACCTCCTGCCCGGCACATTTTTACAGATGCTTACCTACTTTATCAGCATGCTGGATGCGTCCAGGGCCAGTTGAGATAGGCCGGAGACTGCGTCTGCCGGTCCCTTCAGTGGTTCTATCCGGATGTCTGTTCCTTCCGGCTGGAGCTGGAGGGCGACCTCAAACAGGTCTTCGAGACCCAGCAGAGGGGGGTTTTCTTCATCACGGTGCGTATGAACGCTGAACCATACGTTCAGGGACTGCTCCGCGGCAAGGGTCTTCAAATCGGTAAGGCATTGGCGGATCGATTCGTTGAATCTGAGCCCGTCGATAATAACCACGTTAGGGTGAAAGATGTTCTGCTCGGCAAGATCCGCGAGCCGTTCCCTGAGCTTCGGCACGCTGAATCCCGCGATCCTGAAGGTCATGATAAACCGATGCGGCAGCAGAGATTCCCAGAGCGGCCCACCCTGCTCGACGGCGTCACGCTGTGTGAGATGGTGGAACAGCTCTTTGTACCACAGAGTTATTTTGTCAACAGGATCATTCAGGCTGATATGCAGAACGTTTTTATCCCTCAACATGGCGTTCAGGGCAAGTTGTACCAGAAGGGCGGTCTTGCCGACACCGGCCCGTGAAAGAACAGCTCCGAACTGCCCCTCTGAAATGATATCCGGTTCATCCCCCTGGAGCCCAAAGGGATGTCTGGTGATAAGATCGCTTTTTGCCATTTTTATGCTCCTTTATGTTCAATGCTGGCCCGGCCTTCAAGCCTTTTACTTGCCCTTCTTTGCCTGCGCCGCCGCTTCAGCAAGTTCTTCCGCGATTGACTGGGGGACAAGTTTGTAGAGCGCGAACTCCATGGTGAACTGGGCTTGCCCCTGTGTTGCCGATCTCAGTACCGTTGAAAATCCGAACATCTCCGCCAGCGGTACCTGTGCCTCAATCACGCACATGGGACCCTCGTCCTGCGCACCGACGATCATTCCGCGACGCTGGTTTAAAAGGCCCATTGCAGAACCCTGAAATTCGGTTGGTGTCTCAACGACAACCTTCATCACCGGCTCATGGATGACGGGTCGTGCCTTGGCGTAGGCCTCCAGGAACCCGCCGCGTGCCGCCGCCTGAAAGGCCATCTCTGAAGAATCCACGCTGTGCGCCGCTCCATCATTAATGAGCACCCGCACGCCGGTTATTGGGAACTCCGTCTTGGGCCCCTTTGCCATACAGGCACGGAATCCCTTCTCGCACGAGGGAATAAACTGTGTGGGAATAACCCCCCCCGTGATCTTGTTGACGAATTCGAACTCCCCTTCCGTGATCGGCTCGACATATCCCGCGATCCGGCCGTACTGTCCCGATCCCCCGGTCTGTTTTTTGTGCGTGTAGTTGAACTCCGCTTTTCGGGTAATGGTTTCACGGTAGGCGACGCGGGGGCTTCCGGTCTCGACTTCTGCTCCGTACTCTCGCCGCATCCGCTCGACGTAGATCTCCAGATGCAGCTCGCCCATGCCTTCAATAATCGTTTCCTTTGTCTCTTCATCGACATGGGTCTTAAAGGTCGGGTCTTCTTTGGTGAAGCGATTCAGAGCCTTGGACATGTTTATCTGCGCCTTGTTGTCCTTCGGGGTGATGGACAGCGAAATCACCGGCTCGGCGACGAACATCGAACTCATGGCCAGGGTGATTCCCGGTGAGGCAAAGGTGTCGCCCGATGCGCAGTCAATACCGAAAAGCGCCCCGATGTATCCCGCCGGGATGGCATTGAGATCCTCCATCTGGTCGGCATGCATGCGGACAACGCGCCCGACCTTGACCTTCTTTTCCGTGCGGCCGTTGACAATCGTATCGCCCTTTCCAATCGAACCCTGGTATACTCGGATGTAAGTAAGCTGACCGTAGGCGCCATCTTCCAGTTTGAATGCAAGCGCGACCGTGGGGTCTGCGGGATTGGATGAGAGAATTACAGGCTGTTCATCGTGTGCCAGGTCAAGGGCCTCGTTTTTCATCTCAGCCGGGCAGGGGAGCAGCTGCGTCACGGCGTCGAGCATGGGCTGAACGCCCTTGTTCTTATAGGCCGATCCCATGAAAACCAGAGTTATTTTCCGAGTGAGTGTCCCTGCGCGCAGGGCGCTCATAAGAAGGTCCTCGGGGATATCGCGTTCTTCGAGAACGGCTTCGGTAAGTTCGTCTGAAAACATCGAGGCGGCATCTATCAAGATTTCTCTCTTCGCGGCGGCTTCGGGTAACAATGCGTCCGGAATGTCCTCAACACGGACAATCTCTCCCTTCTCGCCGTCGAAATAGACCGCCTTCATGGAAACCAGGTCTACAATCCCCTGGAAGTTGTTTTCGAGTCCAATGGGCATCTGCATGGCAACGGCATTATGCCCCAGTTTCGATCTGAGCTGGCCGATGACGCGGGAAGGGTTCGCACCGCTCCGGTCGCACTTATTCACAAAGGCGATGCAGGGGACCTTGTAGCGTTTCATCTGCTGGTCGACGGTAATAGACTGTGACTGCACGCCACCCACTGCGCACAGGACGAGGACGGCCCCATCGAGCACCCTGAGAGAACGTTCAACCTCCACGGTGAAGTCAACATGCCCGGGGGTGTCGATGATGTTGATCTCATGCCCCTGCCATTCGCAGAATGTAGCCGCCGAGGCTATGGTAATGCCGCGTTCTTTCTCGAGCTCCATGGAGTCCATGGTTGCCCCGACACCATCCTTCCCCTTCACGTCATGAATCGCGTGGATACGCTTTGTGTAAAAGAGGATTCTTTCCGTCAGTGTCGTTTTGCCTGAGTCGATATGCGCACTGATCCCTATATTTCTTACCTTGCTGTCATCCATACCTGTTTTCCCTATGGGTAATAATAATGATATGATCCCCCCAAGTAAATAACCCCCCTTCAGCACAGGGGGGCATACAAATTGTATCTCAATACGAAAAACCGTAACTTATAGTAGATTAGCCATTACCTGTCAAGGATTATTTGGGTGCATTGACCCGTGATAAATAGCGCCTTGACTTTTATCGGACGAGTTGGCATAATCAAAAAAAAATAGGATGTTACTGAAGAAAAGTCGAGGCTATGTGTGGAGTTAGGAAGGTTTGGCGAACTTGAGCGAAGGATACGGGAAATTGTAGAAGAATATTCCACGTTGAAGAGTCGGAATCAGGAACTGGAAAGATTATTGGAAGAGAAACAAGTCCGGTTGGAGGAGGCCGAAAACAGGGCACGGGTTTTAAACGAACAAGAGGATGCTGTGCGTACCAGGGTTGATGTGCTCCTTGATATGTTGAGCGATATAGAAGTATCGTAGGTGAAGCACAGGGGAATCGCATTTGAAAAAGCGTTTCGATATAATGGTTATGGGACGGGAGTTCTCCGTCCTGAGCGACAAAGGGGATGAGTATGTAGATAAGATTGTCCGGTATGTAAATGAGAGGGCTAGGGAAATAGGAGAGGCCTCAGAGAATGCAACAGCTTCAGATATTGCTATTTTGGTTGCTTTAAATATTGCCGAAGAATTGTTTGGAATACAAGAAGAAAAAGAGGGTCTGCGTAGCAGATTCGAAGGTGGAATTGAGGAATTAATCGGTTATATAGATAAGAAGAATGCAATAATCCCCTGCAATGTGCGTGATGACCTATAGTTTTTGAACCAACACCTTATGACTAGGTGCCCTTCCTTGTTCGTGGTGTGCATGTCCGCCACCTCCCGCGAGGGATGGGGTGGAAAGCCTTAAGCGGCAACAGGGCGCTAATTTTTTTATAAGGTTCAAAAAAGTGGTTTTCACGGCATAGGCGGGGGAGACACGTATGGCAGAAGCGGTTTCATCTCTCTCCAGGCCTTGGGCTCAATGTATAGGGCCCTATCTCCGGCGGTTGCACTTCGGGCGCACCGCGTCGTTTTCCTGTCCCCTCCCATTCCTAAAAGGGTGAGTTTCCTGTTCCTGCGAAATAATTATGGGGGGGAGGTAAGAGAATTTGTTAAACATCAGTTTTATAATACTGGTAGTGTTGGTATCCGCGGCACTGGGCGCGGTGCTGGGATATTGTGTGAGAAAGAGTATGTCAGGGAGGATGCTGGAGTCATCCGAAAACCTGTCGTTGAGAATTACCAGCGAGGCCAAGAAAGAGGCTGAGAATATAAAGAAAGAGGCTATTCTCCAGGCAAAGGATAATCTCCTCAAGGCCAAGAATGAGTTTGAGAGAGAGACCAGAGACAGAAGGACAGAGATTGAAAAGGTAGAAGAGAGGATCCATCAGAAGGAAGAGAATCTTGACAAAAAGACAGATCTGTTTGCCCAGAGAGAGGCCATAATAGAGAAAAGAGAAAACACTGTCATCGATAAAGAGACACTCTTGAATGAAAAACATGACAGGGTAGACAAAATCATTGAAGAACAAAGAGAACAATTGGAAAAGATTGCCGGGATTTCGTCAGAGGAGGCGAAGGAATCCCTCGTCCAGCTGATGGTGGATGATGCGCGGCACGAAGCAGGCGGTGTCATACGCAAAATAGAAGAAGAGACAAAGCGGGAATCGGAAAAGAGGTCCAGCGAGATACTGGCCTATGCGGTACAAAGGTATTCCTCCGATTTTGTGGCAGAGCATACCGTGTCGGTGGTCAACCTTCCCTCGGATGAGATGAAGGGGAGGATAATCGGCAGGGAGGGACGGAACATCCGGGCCATAGAGGCCGCTACCGGGACAGACCTTATTATAGACGACACGCCCGAGGCCGTGGTTATCTCGAGCTTCGACTCCGTGCGGCGGGAAGTGGCAAAGAGGTCTCTGGAGAACCTGATACATGACGGGAGAATCCACCCGGGGAGGATAGAGGAGGTAGTCAAGAAGGTACAGACCGAAGTTGACAAGGTAATTCGTGAAACCGGCGAACGGACATCATTCGATGCGGGGGTACATGATGTCCATCCGGAACTGCTGACCCTTCTCGGGCGCTTGAGATTCCGGACAAGCTTTTCCCAGAACGTCCTGGAGCATTCCATGGAGGTCTCACACCTTGCGGGGATGATGGCCGCCGAGCTTAAGGTGAACGTAAAGGATGCCAAAAGGGCCGGGCTTTTGCACGACATAGGGAAGGCCGTCGATCATGAGATCGAGGGACCGCATGCCACCATCGGAGCGGAGTATGCCCGGAAATTCGGGGAATCCGAGAGGATTGTTCAGGCTATCGCGCAGCATCACGATGACGGACGGGACAATACCGTCCTGGGCGTTTTGATCCAGGCGGCGGACACCCTTTCCGCCGCGAGACCCGGCGCCCGCAGGGAGATGCTGGCAACCTATGTAAAACGATTGACCGAACTGGAGGGGATAGCGACCTCTTTCAATGGTGTCGATAAGTGTTATGCTATCCAGGCCGGGAGAGAGATACGCATTCTCGTGGAAAATGAAAAGGTGTCTGAGAATGATGCCGTCATGCTCTGCAGGGATATTGCAAAAAAGGTAGAAGCAGAGCTTACCTATCCGGGGCAGATAAAGGTCACGGTCATACGGGAGATGCGTGTGTCCGAGTTTGCAAAATAGGACGGAAAGATCTAAGACGTGAAGGTACTCTTTATCGGAGACATAGTCGGAAAACCGGGGCGGAGAGCGGTAAAGGTCCTCCTCCCCGGCATAGTGGGGGACTATGGGGTCGACATCGTCATAGCGAATTGTGAGAACGCGGCCGGGGGGTTCGGTGTAACCAGAAAGGTCGTCGATGAACTGTACGGCAATGATATAGACATCCTGACCTCCGGAAACCATATATGGGACAAGAGAGAGATAACGGAGTTCATTGGCGACTATGAGACGCTCCTTCGACCGGCCAATTATCCCGCCGGGACTGTTGGCAAAGGGAGTGTGATCGTGCATAATGGTTCCGGAACATCTCTGGGCGTGCTGAACCTCGAAGGGAGGGTCTTTATGAGACCCCTCGACTGCCCCTTCCGTGTCGCTGAGAGAGAGATAGATACGCTCAAAGATAAGACAAATATCATCCTTGTTGACATACACGCCGAAGCGACCTCCGAAAAGGAAGCGCTGGGTTGGTTTCTGGATGGACGAGTCAGCGCCGTCGTGGGTACGCATACCCATGTGCAGACGGCGGACGAACGGGTGCTCCCCCGCGGGACTGCGTACATAACGGATGTCGGGATGACGGGCCCCTGTGATTCCGTCCTGGGGATCAAGAAAGAGGTGGCGCTTGAGAGATTCCTGACCCTCCTCCCCAACCGCTACGAAGTCGCGAAGGGGGATGTCCGGCTTCAGGGGGTGCTTATAGATATTGATGATACGACGGGCAGGGCCCTTTCAATTGAGAGGCTGAATATTGCCATGGAAAGTTGATGAATATGAGTGGGAAAAGCGCATATGACGTCCTGCATGAGAGGGGATTCATAGAACAGGTAACGGATGAGGGACCCATACAGAGACTTCTGGAGGAAGGACCTGTTACCTGTTACATCGGTTTTGATCCCACGGCGGCGAGCCTCCATATCGGGAGCCTTGTCCCGATAATGTCGCTTGTCCATATGCAGCGTTGTGGACACCGGCTTATCGCCCTTGTCGGCGGTGGCACCGCACTTATCGGTGATCCCAGCGGCAAGACCGAGATGCGTCGCATACTGACACGGGATGAGATAGATGCCAATGCGGAGGCTATCAAAGGGCAATTGTCCCAATACCTGGATTTTGGGGAGGGGAAGGCACTCCTTCTAAACAACGCGGACTGGTTGGCGGAGCTCAACTATGTCGAGTTTCTGCGGGACATAGGGCGTTGTTTCAGCGTCAACCGGATGCTCACCGCGGAGAGCTACCGGATGCGTCTGGAAACAGGGCTCAACTTTATCGAGTTCAACTATATGCTCCTGCAGTCCTACGATTTCTATTATCTGTGTAAACACTATGGCTGTACCCTCCAGATGGGAGGCAATGACCAGTGGGGCAATATTGTCGCGGGGATAGATCTGACGAGGAGGCTCGAGGAAAAGAAGGTCTACGGTATGACATTTCCCCTTCTTGCCACCGCCCAGGGTCACAAGATGGGCAAGACGGAGAAGGGAACGATATGGCTGGACGCCGGTCTCACCACCCCCTATGACTATTTTCAGTACTGGATAAACACGGAAGACGCCGATGTGAAAAGATTCCTTGCCCTCTTTACCCTTCTGCCCATGGAAGAGATCAGGGAGTCGGAAAAACTGGTGAATTCCGAGCTGAATATGGCAAAGGCCGTTCTGGCCTTTGAGGCGACGAAGATTACCCATGGGCAGGGCGCGGCGGTTGCCGCATGGGGGGCGGCAGTCAATAACTTCGAACTGAAACCCGTGAGCGCCGACCTCTTCCCGTCAAGCTCCATCCCCAGGACCGGTGCCGATGTTGATGTGTCGGCAATACCCACGGTGGAAAAGGCGAGGAGTGAACTGGAGGGGGGAATTCCTGCCTTCGAACTCTTTCATGGTGTCGGTTTGTGTAAATCCAGAGGTGAAGCGAGGCGATTAATCCAACAGGGGGGAGCCTACATTAACGGTCGGCAGATTGGGGTCTTTGATGAGAAAGTCGGGATCGGCGATATCGTAGACGGCATCGTCCGCGCGAGAAAGGGGAAAAAGCAGCATGTCGACATTCGGGTGTTAGAGGGAAAAAGCGTTCCCGCCTGACGAATCCCCGGCGGGCCATTACCTCTTGGGTTGTTTTTTGTCCGCCTGATTGATCCCGACCCCCTCCGCCAGGGACTTGTTGATAAGCGCCTTGTTGTATGCCGAGAAGATGTCTCTCCGTGAGAGGATGCCGACGATCTTTCGCGGGTTGTTCTCGTCGATCACCGGAAGCTGTTCTATATTTTTGAGCCCTATCTTTTTCAGTGCCTCATCCAGGTTTTCATCCCGTGTTAGGGTTATGACGTCGGGGATGGCGATATCCTTTACCACAACGAGGTCTCCCAGGCCTTCCTCAAAGACTACCTCCTTGAAATCCTGAAAGGTGACGATCCCGCTGAGCAGGCCGCCGTCGTCGACCACGGGAAAGCTGGAATACTTGCTTGAAAAGGTGTGCTCCAGGAGTTTGTTAAGATGCATATTCTCGAATACCGTTACCACGTCCTTGGTCATGGCATCTCTGACGAGAAGGGATTTCATGATATTGATCTCCTTCCCCGCCCTGATATCGGTCCCCCTTCGTATCAGCTTCATCGTATAGATGGATTCCTGTCTGATCTGTGATGCTATAACGGAACTCAGGATACAGGAAAGCATGAGAGGGAGTATGATCTTATAATCACCGGTCATCTCAAACAGTATGAGTATCGCGGTAATCGGGCCGTGGGTGGCACCGGCCACCAGTGCCCCCATACCGACCAGGCTATAGGCTCCATATGTGGCGGTAAGGGTGGGGAAGAGGTGGTGAACCAGGGTCCCGAAGGCCCCGCCCAGCATGGCGCCGATAAAGAGTGACGGGGCGAAGATACCCCCGGATCCGCCGGAACCGATGGTAAAAGAGGTCGCGAGTATCTTGGCAAAGATGAGAGCAACCAGCATAGTCCAGGGAAGGTTTTCCAGCAGGGCGAAGCCGATGGCGTCATATCCCACCCCGTATACCTGGGGCAGAAATATGCCGATACAGCCCACCATCAAACCACCCACCGCCGCCTTTGTGTAATCGGGGATCTTTATGGAAGCAAATACATCTTCGATCTTGTAGAGCGTTGAAGTGAAAATCACGCCAACCACGCCGGCAAGGATACCCAGCAGTATATAGAAAGGCATTTCCATTGTGCTGACTAGTGTGTAATGAGGAACAACGAAGGCAGGGAAATCTCCCAGGTATGCCCTGGAGATAACGGTTGCCATGACGGAAGAGACCACGATGGGGCTGAATGTGGCGATGCCGAATTCACCCAGGATAAT
>Ga0075123_10001399_pt1 | contig 12159 bp, 11 predicted proteins | sample AntAceMetag02UKX_FD_69808 | JGI IMG/M metagenome (GOLD analysis project Ga0075123, IMG submission 69808) | Saline lake microbial communities from Ace Lake, Antarctica - Antarctic Ace Lake Metagenome 02UKX | ecosystem: Environmental > Aquatic > Non-marine Saline and Alkaline > Saline | place... | reverse complement strand
AAGCAGCCGGGCCATGGGAGCCGCTGCTGGAGCTAAACAAGCTGCACTGGGAGCTAAAAGATATCAAAAGCCCCTTCTCGCCCTGAAAGGAGCATTAACGGGAGCTTTCAACGAAGAAACCATTGAGTCTGGAAAGACACAAGCCGAACAATGGGCCACTCGCGGAGGCAAGAGTCCTTTCGGCTATGCTCAGCGAGCGATGGGCCGGAGCGCATTAGCCATGGGACTTAAGACCGAACAACGTAATTACAACGCCAAGACGAAAAAGGCAGAAGCCTTAGATATGATGACTAACGCTTCCCGTTATCAGAATGCGGGTAAATTGGGTCAGCTAGCTATTTTGGCTAATGAGAGCAAACAAGGGAGATTAGATAAATTTGTTAAAGCCGCCAAGATTGAACCGGAGGCAGCGGCAGGTCTTTATCGTTCCGCTATTCATCTTCGGGACAAAGATACGCAAAAAGCCATTGAACGGCACTTTTCGGGAAAGATGGGCGAACAGTTTGGAACTATTTCTCAAAATTTAGGAAGATATACCGTCGAACAGCAGGAGATAGATCGTAGAGAGAAAGGCTACACTTCCTACACTGATAAAATCGTTGATGAGACTAAAACCGTTGATGCTATTAAACAACTAGGAGCATCCTTAAAAGCCAGCCAACCCAATGCTAAAAATATTATGGAGGGAATGCATAAATTCTGGGGCGGATCACAAATAGAGGAAGCATCCAAAAACCATGGAAGAAAATTTACCCAACCTTTCCAAGCAAGCTCTCACCCGCCACAATGGTATCTTACGATAGATCAAAATACGGGGAAGCCTAGAAATCCTGATGGAGCTTTTTATCGAGCGAGCACGGCGGCTCAAAAGAGCGGGGCAGGCTTTGTAGAAGAAGTATCTGTAAAAGATTTAAAAGAAAAATTAACAAAACATCGAATCATCCTTCCTCCTGGAGTCAAAAGAGAAACTCCTAGAATAGAACCCCAAAAAGGAGGATTTGTCGCTTCAGAACTTCCAAAAACCCACAAAACAAAAAAATCAAACCGACCTGAGAATCATGACTCAAAGAAGCATTGGTGGAACGATTATCAAAAAACCTAACTTGTTGTCTAGATTTAATTTGGGAAAGGGGGTAGATCTTGTGTAAGACCTGCCCCCTTCTAATATTACTCCTCCTTTTTAGTTTCCTTTTTTTTATCACTTGTTGGCTGTATCTGTTGCCGAATTACCTCTTTCACGGTTAGTCCGGCGAGATCGCTGCCAACTTGAGACCCCCCACCGGTGATAATGACTTTATCAGTGGGTTTAATTGCTTCTATTCCTTGCTCGGCTAGGTAATTATGCCAAGCATCGGGAATAAAAACCTGGATTTGATTTTGGTGATCTGCTGTCAGCTGACCATCTTCAATATCTGACAAACCAGCTAACTGTTTCGCTATCCCAAAAATCGCCGAAGTCAACTCCTTAGAAACTCCAGCTCCCTTTGCTTCTCGGCGAATCACTTCCGCCAATCCCTCTTGTTTTGCCTGATACTGCAAGGTCGACAGTTGTCGATAAAAGTTAGCCGGGTCTAGCTCTATAAGCCCAGACCGCTTCATATCTATCTCGATCCCGTAAAAACGTATACGAGCTGAAGAGATATCAAAAAGAGTGAGGAGATTGTCCACCGTTTTTTCCTCTTTCTCTTTTAAAGAAGAATGAACCTCTTCCCAGAAACGTGGCCAAAGATCGTCTCCGTTTTGGTCTCCGTTCTCTTTCATCGAGATCAATTCCCGGTACCCGTGCCGACCAATGAACCTCAGAAGGGGGGGTTGCAGTACTCCCGTCACCGTGGGAAGCCACCTCTCAACCATAAAAAAGGCTTCGTATGGGTTCTTGATCCGCATTGGGAACAGCCCAACAACTCCCAGAGGAATCTGGTTTTTATCTTCTATCCCTTTCTGGGAGCCATCCGTGTCTTCAGTTTCTAACGGGATATCAATTACATATGTATCCCATTTTGCCAAAGCATAATCAAGCATTTTCTGGTGGTGTCTAATTGCCTCTTCGTTTTCTTTACCAGCCCTAAAGCTTGCCCACTCAAAATAATAGTGCCACACCTTTCGAAAGGGAGGAATCCCTACGAAGGCATAGCCCCCGAATCTATGGTTTTTGCTTGGATCGCCCTCAATTATATCCCACTTTCTTAAGGCTAATTCGTTCTTTACGTCAGTATCTGTTGCCAAATGGTGCCCCTGTAATCTCAAAAGAATATCAACTACTTCTCCTCCATAGGTAATAATCTTAATCGTCCCTTCATTCATAATCGTTAAAACGAAATTCTTCGGGGCCCATTCCTCTAGAACGGCAAAAACCATGCCGAACGGGAAAACTACTCCTAAAACCAAAGAGAAAAACCACGGAAGACGTAGAGATAAACCAACGACAAACGCCGCTAGGATTAAAATAGACAGAATCGTCCACTTCCATCCTCCTTTATTAATTTGAGTTTCCATTTTCTCCTCCCCTGATATTTTGATATATAACGAACGTTAACATAAAATAACACCAATCTAGTATTTTGTCAATACCTTGTTCTAGTTTGGCAATTTTGTCTAAAAGTAGTAGAATAATAGAAAAGAAACTATGGTTGGAACAATTGACCAAAAAGATATTAATCAATTTTGGACTATCTATCCTCATTTGCCTTCTGATATTCAAAAAGCTATTTTCTCAACAGAAAATGCAAATATCATTCTGAAATTGACAGAAGAATACGGATTGGAAAATCAACCGACTTCAACAAAACTTGCTGGTATTGTCGGAGATGTTCTGTTGGGTTTATCTAAACTGGAAGATATTAAGCCACTCTTAGAAAAAACTTATTCTCTCCCAAAAGAACTGGCTGAAAAGCTTGATAATGATCTCCAGGACTTAATTTTTAACCCTTTACGGGAAAATTTAAAAAAGCTAAGCTACCGACAATCTTCTCGGCCAGGACAATTGAGAGATGTTTACGGAAAACTCGTTGAGTAAATTATATAAATCTTTTTTAAATCTTTTTTAAATTTTTTTTAAATATTAGTAAATCCTTTTAACAGTAGTTATGCAATTTCTAGTCCCTAAGTTTATCGAGCGGGAAACTAAATTGGTAGGACCATTAACTTTTAAGCAACTCCTCTATATAGTGGGAGAAGGAGTTTTTGTATTTGCTTTTTATTTTATTCTTCCGCGAACGATTTTTTGGATAGTTCTTGCTGTGGCTTTGGTCGCTAGCGCCGCCTTCGTTTTCCTTAAACCTGGAGGACAACCCTTGAGTGATATAATAAAAAATCTCGGCAAATTCATTATCACCCCCAAGCGTTATATTTGGCAGAAAAAAACGGTTAATCCATCCCTCGATATCATTATTCGAAAAACAGCTCCGGTGGTTCACAAGAAACAAAAAGCTCTTCTTAAAATTGCTCCAATGAGCCGCTTAACAATGCTTGAGACTAAAATTGAAACTAGAAAACTTTGACCATAAGTATTAGTAAATCCTTTTAACAGTAATTATGGCAACTATTTCAACCCAAGATCTTCTTCCTTTCAAAGAAATAAAAGATGGCGTCATTATATTAAGAAGCAATGCCCTGCGAGGCATTTTGATGGTTTCTTCTCTTAACTTCGCCCTAAAGTCAGCCGACGAACAAGAAGCGATTATTTACCAATTTCAGAATTTTCTGAATTCTTTAGATTTTACAACCCAGGTTATTGTGCAATCAAGGCAAGTTAATCTTACGGGTTATCTTGATAAGCTCAAAGATTTGGAAAATCATCAAACGGATAAGCTCCTTAAAATACAAACCGCGGATTATCGGCGCTTTATTGCGAATTTGATTCAACAAGGAACGATTATGAATAAAAAGTTTTTTGTCATCGCTCCCTATACCTTGGCTGAATTAGAGGTTTCTGCTCCTCTCAAAGAACTATTCCAGAGAAAAGGGAAGCATGAATCTATGAGCTCTCCTGTTTTTAAGAGAGCCCGAACTCAGCTTTATCAAAGAATGGAATTTATAGCTATTGGCTTGCGCCGATGTAGCCTGCTAGCGGCCCCCTTAACCTCGGCTGAACTTATTGAATTGCTTTGGTCGGTCTATCATCCCCAATCGGCTGAAGTCGGTTATTACCCCTCTATTATGCCAGAATTAATTCGTTAAATTATGTTGGAAAAATTAAAGAATATTTTTTCTCCATCTAAAAATTCTTCTAAAGGAGGACCTCTGCGCCTCGTCACTCAGCAGGATTTGGTCGCTCCGCCTTCTGTCGAAGTGACTCCTCAGCATATTATTATGGAAGAGCGTTATCTTAAGAGCTTTTTTGTTTTCTCCTATCCCCGTTATCTTTCCGTTGGCTGGCTTTCGCCGATTATTAATCTCCCTCGCCCCCTAGACATCTCTTTCTTCTTCCACCCGATTGACACCGCGCCGATTTTAAAACAGCTTCGGAAAAAGACAACTGAAATTCAAGCCGAAATTATGGATCGGGAAGAAAAAGGGTTAGTGAGAAGTCCAGAATTAGAAACAGCTTTTCAAGATATTGAGCAATTGAGAACTCAATTAAAAACAGCGCAGGAGAGAATGTTCCAAGTGGGTATTTATTTTACCTTTTACGGTCATAAATCCGAGGATTTAAAAAATACAGAAACTGATATCCGAGCTGTCCTTGAATCAAGATTAATTTATATTAAGCCAGCCGCTTTTCAGCAGAAAGAGGGTTTTATTACTAACTCTCCTTACGGTCTCGACCAGCTCTGGGTACATACGTTAATGAATACCTCGCCACTCTCCAGTATTTTCCCTTTTGTCTCCTTTGACCTAAGTTCCAATAAAGGCATACTTTATGGGATTAATAAACATAATAATTCTTTAATTCTTTTCGACAGATTTTCTTTAGAAAACGCTAATGAAGTTATCTTCGGGAAAAGTGGAGGCGGTAAAAGTTATTTTGCTAAATTAGAAATTATTCGTTATCTCATGGAAGGGGTGGATGTTATTATTGTCGACCCCGAAAACGAATATAAATTCCTCTCGGAGGCCGTGGGCGGCTCCTATTTTAAGATTAGCTTGTCTTCCTCTAATCATTTGAATCCTTTTGATTTGCCGACACCTCGAGCAGACGAAGAGCCAGCATCCGTTCTGCGCAACAATGTCCTCGAATTAGTAGGGCTGTTTAAACTTATGCTTGGAGGATTAACGCCCGAAGAAGATTCTATTGTTGACCAAGCGCTAACGGAAACTTACGCCGCCAAAGATATTACTCCGGAATCAGATTTTTCTCAAATTCAACCGCCTCGCATGCGGGACTTTGAAGCGGTCTTAGAAAGCATGGAAGGAGCAGATTCTCTAGTCCGCCGGCTTAGAAAATATACTCAAGGAAGTTATGCTAATTTCTTTGACCAGTATTCCAATGTCGATATGAATGATAAATTAGTCACCTTCGGCATTCGTGATATGGAAGACGAATTAAGACCAATGGCCATGTATGTTATTTTGCATTACATCTGGAATGAAATCCGCTCCAGCCTTAGCAAGAGAATAGCGGTTATTGATGAAGCTTGGTGGATTATGAAAACAGAAGAAGGAGCCTCTTTCCTTTTTTCCATGGCCAAGCGAGCTAGAAAATATTGGCTAGGCTTAACCACTATCACCCAAGATGTAAGTGATTTTATGAATTCCGCCTATGGGCGTCCTATTATCAATAATTCATCTTTGCAATTATTAATGAAACAATCTCCAGCTTCGATTGATCTTATTCAGGATACTTTTAGCCTTACTCAAGGAGAAAGAGACCTTCTTCTCTCAACTCAGGTTGGAGAGGGGATTTTCTTTGCCGGAATAAAACGAGTCGCTATTCAGGTTGTTGCCTCCTACGCTGAAGACCAAATTATTACTACTTCGCCTTCTGAAGTTTTGAAAATTAAAAAAGTAAAAAGCGCTCTAAAAACAAAACAACATGGCGCCAACCGCTTCTAAAAAACTTCCCAACTTCCTCGCGCCAGACGCTTTACTCGCGTTTTTTGTTGCTCTCATGCTAGACTTAGGAGGAGTAATTTGCCTCCTTTTAGACCTGACCATTATTCTCTCTCCGATTGGATTAGTCGTTTCTCAAATTCTAGATATTTTAGGTCTTATTTTCTTTTCCCTCTGGACAATGCAAAGAGGAGGATCAATTAGCGGAAAAGCAAGTCACGTTCTAAAAAAATTATTAAAAAGGGTAGGTCTGCCAATGATAGTGGAATTGATTCCCATTGTCGGCGACCTCGCTTTTAGCTGGGTCGTCACTGTTTATTTAGAAATTAGCAAAAATGAATAAGAAAAAACTTATTTTAATTACCATCACGATTATCACTCTGCTTAGTTTGTTCTCTTTTGCTTGGGGAGAAACTGGAGACGGGCAGTCTGAAATTAAACTTGCTTCCTGGACCTCTAGCGCCATTAATTGGACTATTCGCTCGGTCGGGTTAATCTCCTTCCTTGTTTTAATCTATGGTGGTTTCGGCTACCTCGTGGCCGGAGGATCAACAACGGCCATGAGAACCGCCCGGACGAAAATAATAAGCGGGATAGGCGGGATGATTATTGTTTTAACCTCCTACCTCGTTCTTCAAACTATCAATCCTCAAATCCTAGGAGGTATTCCAAAAGTCTCCCAGAATCCAGATAATCCTATTACCCAAAACCCGCCACCGGAAGATCCCAGCCAACCATTCCAATACCAAGAAATACCCTTCGGGAGCTTATTGGAAACTCGAGTCTTAGCGAAGAACATTAGTTGTTTTAACGAGAATCATCAATTAGTTGATTGCCACAGCCAAAGCTCTATTAGCCAAGAAGAAAAAGAAACTGTCGCTAAAAAAATGAGCGAGGAGTTCCCCGAGCAATGGCCTAACGCTCAACCGAAAGACGCCGAAATAGCTTATCAATGTTATGCTTTCGACAAAGACGGAGAATTTATTGATGCCGATCCCAGCCAGCCCGGCATCCAGCCGATGATTCACCACGACCGTTTAGATTGTTTGGAAATTCTTAATAAAGCCATTCAGGCAAAATCAAAATTTTTAAGAGATAAAACCAAAGAATTGGCTCAGCTCAGTGATCAATGTGCTTGCGGATATTGCAGTTGCGGAGGCTGCCCTTGTCCTCCGGCTGGCTCTTGCAATTGCGGAGGACTTTGCGCCGGAGATCCTTGCCCCGGACGAGGCCGGATGAAACAGATTAGGGAGCAATTATTTAGAGAAGGGGGCTGCGGCTTATTTATGAATCAAATCATTCAAGGCCACAACACTTTAAGAGACGCCGAACTGGTAAAAGTAGATGTTGACCACTACCAGGATTTAACCGTTGTCAATCAAATCCGCTACCTTTCTTATCATTTTCTGCCTCCGTATATCGCCAGTTTAAAAACTGATGTTTCTTACCTCAAGAAAGCTGAAAATATTTACAAAAATCATTGTCCTTACGGAGCCGTTATTAGCCATTCTTCTTTATTCGATTTGAAAAATAACGGAGAAAAATCTCTTCAAACAAAATTCTGTATGAATAGCCAAGACGCCCAGTGGGGAGAAGAATGCCCCGGAGAACAACAATTAGATATCACTAAATACTGCCGTGAGTTTAATTGTAGAGATTGCTCCCAAAATGGCCAAAAATTACCGCTTGGAACCTGCGACCTCGATAAACTAGAACAAGGGAAGCCTATTTATTTCCAGTGGAATAACGAACAACTTACTTCCTATCAATGCTCCAAATACCTTGTTAATAACGAAAATGGAGAAGACAAAGTGGAGCCTACCGACGAAATGGGCGTTGTCTGTAAAATAGTACCGCTGTCAAGCAGTAGCCCAGAACAGGGAAATATGGATCGCCAAGGATATTATTACGACCAAGGCGCCTTGACTCTCTATTGCCCTAATGCTAACACTCGCAAAGCAGAACAATTGTTATCAAGAATATTCCTTGGAGAAGGTGTTATTGATCCTAAAATAGAAGAAGGATTTAAAGTGGGAACCATTGCTTTGGGAGAAATGACTGATAACGCCGAAGCTTATATTAAACAATTAACCGGAGAATTAAAAATCATTGTTGACACGTCCACGCCGGAAGTAGTCTGTCCGTCTTACGACAAGAACAATCCCAATAATCAATGCAAACTCTTCCACCTTCCGCCAAGATGCTTATGTAGTGTCGGTGTTATCACCACTCAGGGCAATTCTGGATGCGGACCGGGATGCTTTACCACCCACGGCTGCCGCTGTAACGATTGCGGTGGGTGCCCTGGATGTCCTTGCAGTACTTGCAATGCTCCCAGTCTAGAAATGGATCCCTGTCCTCTTAGTGTTATTTTCAAAAGGCGCGATGAAACTGAATATTGGTTCGAACAAGAAGATAGATCCGTTAAGCCCAAAACAGATCACGTTATTAATTTAATTGAAGCGGAAAATTTGAAAGCTACAGATTATGACCGCCGGGAATTAATTGCTCAATTAACAGATGCTACTTTAAAATTTGAAAAATGCATCCCTGGGTTCGGAGCCATTACCAAGGGACAGATGTCGGCCCTAGAACTTCGTAGCTGCTTAATGGTACTAGACTTGATGAATCTTCAGAAAGTTTCCATTTCCCCGGAGTTCAGTGGTTGTTATCCTTACAACAGTCCACTTCTCACCACCGTTGGACAAAACGCTTGCGCCGAAAATCTTGACAGCGTTGAGTGTCGAAATGCTGTTAAAGATATGATGCAAAATTTCTTTTGTATTGAAGAAAATAAAAGCGTACAATAAAGGGATGAGCCTTATTAAATCCTCTTAATAGCATTATGACGTCTCGTCAAAAAAAATTATTATTCGCTTTCGTCGGTATTGTCTTTTTAGGTTTGCTCATAACCCCTTATTTGGGAGAAGCGAGGAGTTTAGAAATAAAATATCCTAAACTACTCGGCATGGAAAATAGATTAACAAGCAAAAGTAGCCTATCGGATTATCTTTCTTATCTTTACTATTTTGCCATCAATATTATTGGAATCGCGGCCTTTGTTATTGTAGTCGTGGGAGGTATCGGCTATCTCACCGCCGCCGGATCATTAGAAAAAACTAAAAAAGCCAGAAAACAACTCATTGGAGGATCGACGGGATTATTAATTGTTTTGGGAACAGTTTTGATATTAAAGACAATTAATCCCCAATTATTAGTTTTACAAGAACCGAATATCTCGACGCTTCACGGTGTCTGTCTTTTCTCTAACTATGAGCAAGAAGACGAAGAAGAACATTGTTTTATTGAAAATACGCTCAAGATTTTACCGGAAGACTTCCAACCAGATACAATTGCGCTTTATGGTTTAAGTAGAGAATTTGATCAGGTTTTTCTTTTCCCCGAAGAAAATTATCAGGGGACTTTCCGAAATTTCAAGAACCTTCGCAAACTCAACGACGACCCCGCTCAAGTTGTGCGCAATTTAGCCTTTATTCCTCAGTCTATTTATTTTGACGATCATGAATCCGGCGTGTTTTTATTTCCTAACTCCACCGCTGATTATAACCAAGACAGTTTCCAAGATTTCCCCAATAATCTTCCCGTCATTTTAAAAACGTGGATTGGCGATTTAGGAGATTTTAACGACCGCACCAAGTCCATAGAGATGCGTTACAGTTATAATCGATACTTCGCAACCAACACAAAAGAAAACCCGCTTTCCGCCTATCCAGACGTCTTCTATGGCATTATGGCGCAGGAGGATACCGGTGCAAAAGGACGATGTGCTCTTGCTTATAAAGGAGGGCAGTTTTCGGGACCATCCGGAATTTATCCTCGTTGGATTACAAATCTAGATAGCGACTTTGATCTCAAGCCGCCAGGCGGCATAAGTCGCGTTCGGAGCATTCAAGTTTGGAATCGTAAAATCCAGGGAGATTTAGCTGGCAGCGTTACCTTTTACGATGCGATAGACACTCCAGACAATACTGGACATAAGTGGACCATTAGCGCAGCTGAGATTCAAAACGGAATGGAGCCGTATTTTTGGCACATTGATTCTATTCTTACCGGCAGTAGCAAGTGGCATGATTTATCTCAAATTCTCTCTATTAAGATTGAGGGAAACTACTGGGTTATGGTAAGTAATAAAGCCGATTGGCAAGGAGGGTGCCAAACTTTTTCAAAAGATGTTCCGAATTTAAAAGACCAATACATTTTACAGCTAACGATGTGGAGCGACCTAAGCTGGATGCGTAAGATACGGTCCATTGCCATTGTTCCCGTTGTTCCACCTCTAGAATAATTATGGCAAAGGAGAAACAACAATGTGTCTTTGTGTTTCCTGCCCCTGACTCTCTGTTTGAACCGCGGAGCGTTCGGCGAGAGTCATGTGAATAATCCGTCTCTCCCAAGCTCCCATCGGCTCAAGGGCTTTAGAATGTTGCGTCAAAGCAACTTCGTCAGCCGTTGTTGTTGCTAATTCTTGTAAATATTTTATCTTTTTCGCTCGATAATCATTGATGTCGAGTTCAATAAAAATCCCTTGATTTAACTGCTTACTTAAGATTTTCTTTAATAGAGATTGTAAACTAAGAAGGGTTTCTCCTCCTTCGCCGATTAAAATCGGTGCCTCTTCTGTTTGGAGAGTAACCTTAATTGTTGAAGGTTCTTGAAAATCAATTTTTAATAATCCTTCAATTTCAGCAAAATTAAAAAATTCTCTGATGTAGGTTTTAATTTTTTCTAATTCTTTGGGAGAAATCATTTTTCTAAAAGAAATCGATTTTTATTGTTAAAACGCAAGGGATGATCCATGAGATATTGCTGCCCGATAGAAAAAACAGTCGTCGTCATCCAATACAAGCCAATGGCAGCATTGAGATTTGTTAAAAACATAAAAGTAATAAAGGGGAGAAAATAAAGCATGGCTTTCTGCGTAAGATTAGAGGAACGTGCCTTAGATTTTTGAGGAGAAGCTTTCCCGAACGACATCTTGGTTTGAAAAAATTGAGCTAAAGCGGTAAGTAGGGCTAAAACAAAACTTGGACGAGACAAATCAAGCAAGCCTAAAAAAGTCATCTTCAGCGCGGGGAAAGAAACAAAAGAATATAAAAATTGGGGCGCTGTTGCGGGATCCAGCCCATTTCTAAAAACCTGAAAAAGAGCAATGAGAATAGGAAACTGGATAAGCATTAAGACAATATTCGTAAAAGGGTTAACATGATGCTTTTGGTAAAGAGCTAAAAGCTCTTTAGATTGTTTCGTTGGATCTTGCTTGTATCGTTTTCTCAATTCTTGCAACTTTGGCTGTAACTCATTCATCGCTTTTTGAGTCTTCAGTGATTTGAGGAAAAGAGGATATAAAATAATCCTAATTAAAACGGTTATAATAATAATGGCTAACCCCAGATTATGTCCTGGGATATAAGCACCAATCAGAAGTAAAAGATTGAAGAGAGGTTTGTAAAAAAGGGTTTGAAAAATAGAAGAAAATATCATTGTTTTATTAGTAGTTGAGTTTTTTGTAAAAGCTTATGTAGTGTTTGACTTACTTCTTGATAAGATTTTTTAATTATTTCCCGCCGACCGGTTAGAACAATGTCGTATCCCGGGCTTATCAACGGAAGATAACTTCTCATAAGAAATCTAAGACGACGTTTAATCTGATTCCTCGTCACTGCTTTTTTAGAAACCTTTCGACTCACGACGAACCCAATTCGGTTATGATCTAGATGGTTAGGCAAAACCTTTATCCAAAGGTATAAAGTAGAATAGGATTGACCTTTACGATAAATCCTTGTGAAATCCATTTTCTTTTTAAGACGATTATCTTTGGGCAACATAGTGACCGAGGGATTGCTCTAGAATAACAGGGAGAGAGCCAAAGGTCAATGTTTGTTTTTATGCTCTATTTGCTCACAACTTATCCACCAAGAATTGATAAAGGAAGAAATAAGGTGATTTTTCCAGAGAAATTCTCGAAGTCTTTCCTCGGAGAAACTAATTGTGCTAAGATTAAAGTAACGAATTGGGTATCAAGAGTTAGGAAGATCAGCAGATCTTCTAATAGTAATTATGAGCCCTAGTAAAGTCTCTTAATAGTAATTATGAGCCCTAGTAAAGTCTCTTAATAGTAATTATGAGCCCTAGTAAAGTCTCTTAATA
>Ga0075123_10001396_pt1 | contig 12174 bp, 11 predicted proteins | sample AntAceMetag02UKX_FD_69808 | JGI IMG/M metagenome (GOLD analysis project Ga0075123, IMG submission 69808) | Saline lake microbial communities from Ace Lake, Antarctica - Antarctic Ace Lake Metagenome 02UKX | ecosystem: Environmental > Aquatic > Non-marine Saline and Alkaline > Saline | place... | reverse complement strand
GCCGTCTTGCTTGACCGCTTCGATGCAAATCTGCTCTGTCTGGTCTTTGACGTAACTGAGGGCATAGCCGTTTCGCTTGACCGCTTCGATGCAAATCTGCTCTGTCTGGTCTTTGACGTACCTGAGGGCATCGCCGTCTTGCTTGACCGCTTCGATGCAAATCTGCTCTGTCTGGTCTTTGACGTAACTGAGGGCATAGCCGTTTCGCTTGACCGCTTCGATGCAAATCTGCTCTGTCTGGTCTTTGACGTAACTGAGGACATAGCCGTCTTGCTTGACCGCTTCGATGGCTTGCTGTTTAGATGCATAAACGACAATGTCTGATTCTCTCCCACCTACTTCTTTCAAAAATTCTTGTAAATTCATTATGACTCCTTTCAAAACTATGGGTTCTGGCAGGGATATTTAATTATCCTGCATAAAAGCGGGTTCTTTGTTTTCTGCATTTTTTAGTTTGTCAATTGCAGCCTGTTTCTTTGCCTCAAATTCAGGGTCGGCTTCATCTTCAAAAACAGTATCCATAACCTCGCTGCCTGCCTCATTCTTGATTTGCTCTTCTGCCGATACCTGAGCCTCAACAAAGGTCTCTCTTTCGTCAATAGCTGCCCCTCGTGCAAAGTCCTCAAGAATTGACTTAGGCAGGAATTTTGCCAACTGGCGTATTGCCGTCTTTTTCGCCATCGCCTCAAAGTGATCTTTCCAAGCTGGCGAGTTAGGGGCTTTAGATAGTTTGCGAAACTCCTCAACCTCTTCTGAACGTAATACAACTGTTTGCGGGGCAACCCCCTCTATTTCAGCCGTGGCGTAAACGGCAATCATCTTGCCTGAGGGCTTCTCAAAGCTGAATGGATGTTTAACCGAAAACTGGCCGTCAATCCGCTTAATCTCAACTTTGTCTTTTTCGCTTTCGTAAATGCAATGGGCAGATATGGCCTTTACTTTACCACTTCTGTAAGCCAGTTCAATCAAGCCCAAATAGCCGATTTGAAACTGTGCCTCCAAGCCTCTTACCTTGTCTCTGTAAGGCACAAGGTAAGCCAGTCCCCTTACGTCAATATCCAAGTCCAGACTTGCCGACTGACTGGCTGCTTTAGCGATACTTGCGAAACTGCACTTTTGCAGTGTGGGGTTTTGCACGATAGTTGTATAAACCATTTTTGCAAACCTGCTTGCGGCTTTTTCAGCCAACTCTTTACTTGCAGCAGGCAGGTTATCCTTGAAAAGTTGAATCGTACTCGGTGTAAATAGTTGTGTTTTTATTACCTGTAATTGGTTTTTTTGTTCACACATTTTGTAATACTCCTTCCCTTTCAATTTTGAGTTCTTTTACATTTTCTACTGCAAACAGCTTTATGGCTTGCGTATCCGCCTCAACCGGCAGTGTTAGTGATTCTGCGTGATCTATGAATATTGGTACTGAAACGCCGTAATGTGCAGACAGGACATTCACAATATCAATGCCGCAATAAATCTTTTGACCGGCACTCATATCGTCAAAAGGTACACCGTTGAAAGTAGCCTCGCAGGTTTCTTTGATTGAGTCGTTCAGCTTATTATCGAACAGCTTAAATTCAACGTGCTTGAATTTGCCGTTTACAGCCTGCTCGATAAGCTTGCTTTGGCTTGCCTTATACTCATCAATATCATTAAGCTGAGCCTCGACATCAGCAACAGATTGAGCTAATTGGCTTTCTCTTTCGGTCAGCTCTGCAATTCTTTTTCTGTCCTGCTTCCTCCGGTCGGCGTGTGCCAACGCCTGATTTAGTTTCTCTACGGAGTTTAGCAGTTCGGTCTTTGCATCTTCAAGCTGTTGCAATTGCTCTGCCACTGGTTCGCCAAGTTCGGCCTGCACCTTTTTAACGCAGCTATCAAATACCAGCCAAGCCCTGTCGCTGTCCGGCGGGACAGTCTCATTAGCTGCGATCTGCTTTTCGATTTCGGCAAAGCGTTTATCTTTTTTGCCCCTTGCTTTTTTCAGTTTGGATTCTAAGGCTTCAAACTGCTCCTGCATCTCTTTTATCTCAGCTTCATATTTGGCGATTGCTTCCTTACAAACATCGACATCAGCTTTAATCTCGTTGCCTCGCTTTGTGATTTTCGCCAATCTGGCCTTGCGTTCTTCTTCTACTTTAGCCAATATATTTTCCGGCAACTTCTGCTTACAGGCGTAACACGTATCATCAACAGGAGCCTCCGATGCCTCGTTATAATCAGTTCTAACGTTACTCAACCGCTTCATCGATGCTTCAAGTTCGTCCTTGTCGTTTTTCAACGCACCCCTTTTAGCTCCTACCGCACTCGAAGCGTTAAATACGTCCAGTTGCAATTGCTCTACATAAACAGCTATTTCTTTTTTTTCATAAAGCAGGGCTTGTATGCCGGTAACATCGTTTTTAAGCTCACCTTCCCGCTGAATCTTTTTCTTTTCCAGTTCGTTAATCAGGTCAAGTTTGTCCTGCCTAACTTTTTCGGCCTCAAATAACTTTTTTCGTTTTTCGTCAAGCCCAGCTATTTCGGCCTTGATTTTGTCTCGCTCAGTATCGATGCCAACGGTATCAACCTTATCGATATAGCCGCTACCGTTAAATCCCTTCTGGATTTCATCGATGCGGGGATTGATTTCGTCCCGTTCTTTTTCGTAGCGTTTTTTCTGTCCGGCTAAAACCTGTTTGTACTCGTCAACTGTCCTGCCGTTAAGCTTATCGTCCAAGGCTTCAAATCCGTCCGGCGTTTCGATTTCACCCGCAATATCGAGCAAAACTTCTCGGCGTTTCGTCCAGTGGAGCTTACTGTTGAAATAAGTCAAATCTGTAAGCAGTTTGAAGGTGTCCTCGGCGATAATATCAGCGATATAATCGTTGTATTCGCCGACCTTTTTCGGCACTTCGTCAATCGTGCAAAGCGTTTCGTAACCCCGCAATTGCTTCTTGATTACCTTCTCGTGATGTTCCTTGCGGAATGTATGCACCGTGCCGTCAACGTCAATATCGGCCTCTACGGCCAAAACCAGCCCCTTAATCGGCTGATTGTTCGCATTCAACGGCCTTATCTCAAAATCCGTTTTACCCTCAGAGTTCTTGCCGAACAGCAGCCACAAAAACGCATCATAAATAGTGGTTTTCCCACAACCATTCTCGGCCTTGATACAAGCGTTTCCGCCTTCCAGTTCAACCTCAAAGGCCTTGATTCCCTTAAAGTTCTCCATTCTTAATCTGTTTAATCGAATGTCCATAATTATTGCCTTCCCTTTCAAAATTTCAGAAATTAGTAAATGCGAACTCCCCAAACAACTCTAATGCTTTCTTGTCATAGGCAAGAGCCGCTTCTTCTTCTGTAAAATAAGCACCCAAATAAATGCGTTTATTGGGGCCTTGAATTTGTGCATACCATTTTTTGCGTAATCGTGGATTACACGACACGCCTTTATATTTTGATTTGCCGTTATGGGATATTCTGTTTTGTTGATTCTGCTTGTGGTTACATGGCCTCAAATTGCATTTACACATATCAAGACCGTTATGATTCTTGTGGTCAACATGAAGTTTATCTGCATATTTCAAGCCCAACACTTCTCTGTGCATAAGAAGAGTAAATCTTTTGTAGTTTCTTTGAACGGAACGAAAAGCATACCAAGTATTTCGTAGCTTCATAGCGAACCAACGATGTCGACTAACTCGGTCATAATCTTCATCATCAACAATTGCGTATTTACCCTGCGTTAGAGGTATCTTTTTCATAGCAACCACCACGTTTGACAACCCTCTCTTTTGATTTCGTTATTGGGCTTGACATACTCATTCTCAAAAAGGTCATTCATTCTCCGCCAAATCTGGTCATGTCGCAGGACACCGGCAAGAAAACCAGCAAGCTCTTTTGTCGTACTGCCGTTATGCCTACGCAATGCCTGTAAGATTATCTGACAATGCTTCTGTCGTCTGCCGGTCTTAGTGATCTTCCCTTCTGCTATTCTCGAAGTCTCCGGATGCGAAATTCTCGTAGCAGGCGGAAATTCCATAATAATTTGTCCGGTCGAATCAGTCATTTTGCGAATTTGAATTTCCTGAACCAAAATTTAACATTCTTTTTCCAGTTAAAATTACCGACCGGATCGCACTTCCTTGGGCAATAACGGTCGGCCAAGAAGTTAATAAAATCGCTTTGCTTCCCTGCATCGCTCCATCGAACACGATTTTTAGTAATTGTTGCAGCACACCAACCGGCCTGCGTATTGAGGTTGTATGCCTTGGGGTTCATTATTCCGAATTGACGGCCATTCCCGCCATTTTCTGCCTTGCGGATTGCTAACAAAATAAACCAGTCATCACTGCCGTATTTGATACCGTTGCGTTCGGCGGCTTTTCTTATAACCGGTATTTCTGCCTGCAAAGTTACTCGTCCTTTACAGATCGCCCCATCACACGCAGGGACAATGCCGAAAATTACTCCCGTCCCTGCCGCTATTGCAGATAAAAGCTTTTTTGACTTCATTTTTATTCCTTCCCAAATTCAGTTTTCAAAAAATTAGGAGGCCAAGGCCATCCCTGACCTCCTATCTCGGAGGAGGGTGTAAGAAAACCTAATAGCAGGGGCGGGATTCGAACCCGCGATTTCTTGGTTATGGACCAAGCGAGTTACCGCTACTCCACCCTGCGATATTCCCTATACACTTCTAAAAGAGCTAACTTGCGTTTATTTCAAGCCAACGAACTATTGTTGGCACTTCAAACCGAAGGCATCCGGCAACTTCTTTAAGTTTTGGCATCTCACCGGCAGCAACTTTGTTTCGAACCGTCTGCGTTGATACATCTAAATGCCTTGCCACCCTGCTAATCTTCACGTATCCTTTGGGGTCTATCTTTGGGCCGAATATTGAAATTGCCTTACTCGCCATCATTTTTTCCTTGACTTTGTTGTATGGAATTGGTAGCTTGAACTTCGTCATTCACGGAGGGGTAGTTTTCATCACGGAGGGTTTTTAATCGTTGTTCGCAAAGGTATTCTATTTCACCGGTCAGCGTGCGTTTGTCTGCCTTTGAAGCAGCTTCGAGATTTGCCCTTGTCTGATCTGTTATGTAGATATTTGGCATAGTCTAAACCTTTAATAATAATTATTCATTTATTATTAAACTAAAGGTTGTATCGGCTTGTGTCAAGAGTTTTATTAAATAATTATTGAAAAATTATTAAAATTTTCTTAGCTTTGTGGTTATAAGAGGTTACCACTCAAAAAAGTTTTGGGGAAATTATATAAAGATATGACATATCCTGTTTTTGTAATTGATTTGTAAAAAAAGACCGCCAACCAATTAAGATTAACGGCCTCTCTGGGGTGGGAATTTTAGCCGTTTTACGTTTTCTTGTACTTTTTAACTCTTTAAAACTGAACCAGATGATGTTCCGTTTATATGAATCTTTGAACCACTATTTATACGCATGTAAGTTTTATGGTCATAAATAGAGTCCGCAAGTAGAAGAACCCCCGGAGTGACCGCATCATCAACCTCAAATCCGTAGTCACTTAAGGCGGGTGATATATAACTACGGGAATGCGTAACATCTTCAGCCAAGTCGTTAATCCTGAAAAATCCTGCATCTCCGTCCCATACTTTTGTGCCCGCCCCATTCTTTAGATAGCATTGAGCATAAGCATTAACATCCTCTCCTGAGCCCCCAGGCGGATACCCCCAATTGCTCAAATTCCACTCTAAGTTCAAATCCCACCATACTTTTTGATGAAGATTGGTAAGGACAAAACTCTCACCATCAAAATCCTCCGAATCCGTTTCTAAATCCCAAGCATATGCGCTCTCCGGGTCATAGTCAGTACTCTCAATCCACTCGTTAGAAAGTGAACAAAGTCCTGGTATAGACTCTCCATCATTAAACGAATCAAATGACAATTTCACCTCATTGCCAGTTATATCAATGATTTTTCGCCATCCTGAATTATATGTTGTACCAGACCCACTTTCGGTATCGCTCCATGTAGGTTTACCCGTACCACGCCACCTTCCCCACAGTCCAGTACCGTCATGCTTCATCTGGTAAAGAGCGTTTGCGGCAGTAGTAGCTGACCCGCCGGAACCGGACAGTATCAGTTGGCCCGCATTTACGTTGCCTAAATCGGCATTTATCGCCGCCAAGTTAGTTACCCCAATTGCACCGGCTGTAATACTATCGATCTCAATCTCGCCGCCGTCTATCGTGGTCTGTCCCGTCGTTTTCCACGCTTTAGGTGCACGTATATAGCTCGAACCATCGTTTAAATCGTCCATATCACCAGTGGCATTAGCTAAATCAGCAGCGGCAGTAGCAATAGCGTTGAGTAATTGCGTTCTCTCGTCGTAATAATTCTTCCAGGCAGTATCCCAACCAGTACGAGTTATCGTAGTCGTAGTTGTCATACTATCAAATACACTTATGGTAGTATTAAGATAAGTATTAAGTGCAGCATAAGCAGTATCGAAGTCCGTATCAGCTACGCTAAAAGCTGTAGCTTGTACCGGAATAGTTCCTGTCGTTGCCGTACCCTCAACAACGATTGTGTCCCACCTTTGCTTAGCCTCAAGCTTCTCAACTGGCGTAACCTTAGCGTCGGCGGCTATGTCATCTAATTCGCCCTGTGCAGTTGTAGCGTCGGATTGAGCATTATCAGCCACACTTTGAGCAGTTGCTGCGTCTGAGATGCCTTGTGCTATGTCATCTATAACAGTTCCCACTATCTCATTTGCAGTAACTGTGTTTTGTATTATAACACTCGAAGCCGTAACAGTATCAGCCTGGATTAAACCACCATGAATAACCTTTTTGCCCCAAGCCGGATAAGCCGAACCACTATCATTATAAGCCATTAACCACTTATCCGCACCTCTCGCATTCGCCAGCGTATCAGTGCCATGAAACGTATTATTTGAGCTATTCTTATCCCAATAAATATAAGTGTTGCCCGATGTATCCGCCGTAATCTCATAAGTGATGCCCTTATAAGTCAGTAGTATATCATTAGCCCCATCCGCTTTAGACCAACCGATATTATCTGCTGGCACAGCACCGCCTTCATTGTCCCATTGCAAATTTTGCGTCATTGGAATATCCATTGTGGGTACACCCACCAAGGATTTCGGATATTCTCTCCGTATCTCATCAAATGTCGGCGGCTTGGTTGCATCGTCACTACTCCCCGGAGCGTCATAATCTGATATGGGTATTGTCGGGCTATCGTTATCGTAGGTGTAAATAGCCGCATTATACTCAATCGCTGTAATTTTAATCCTCTGCTCGCTACTCCTACTCAACTGGATAATTCTATAAGACCTTGCAGTATCAGCCGAAGTACCATAACAGAATACATCGCCCTTGCTTGGATTCGTTGTCCATGTATCGGTTATCGTGATAGTTTTGCCGACAACACCACTAACCGTTTGGGTTTCGATTTGCTCCTCTTCTGCTACTGGATTATAAACCCTTACCAGAACCTTATCCGTCCCACCGCTTGGAGTAACTTCCTTATCAACCACAATCGTATTATTCGTTGAACTTACTACCCTGCCCCCTTCCTTCCAGTCCGGCACATCGTGCTGAACATATATAACATCTCCCACCGTGCAGGCAATAGCGTCAATATCAGCATCAAACTCAATTGTAGATTTCAATAAAATATTCTGAGCTAACCTGAACATCCCCGCCCGAAAAGCCTCGGATTGTTTTGTTATGCCGAATAATTCAAGTGTCACCTTGTTCTCAAAATTCCCTGCCGAACTACTGTATATCGAAAAAGGTACACGCTTGTAATCTTGCTCGGCATCTCGATAATGAATTTCTATTTCGCTTGCTCGTTCTTCCTGCGGCAAAAACGTCTGCTTAAAACTGTCCTTTATGATATTGCCAACATTGAACATCTGCGTAGAGCTTGTTGCCTTATCAATCGCCACCGACAACTCAGTCCCATCCCAAATCAGCACGCAGCGGGCAATCTCGCAGACCTTCAACGCCGCCTCCCACATCGTAGTGCCACTATCAAAACCACCGTTAAAGGTAATTCGCTTTTCCGTCCCCGCCCCAATACCACTTGGCACTAACTCATCGCAAAAATCAGCCAATGCAACAAAGCTATCCAAGTCCAGTCTGCTCGGATTTATCCCCTCATATCTCTCCACCGCATAAGCCGTACCGTCACCATCACCGCTTATAACCGGCTGACTTAAAATATCGTACAGCACCCACGCCGGATTACTGCTATGCACCAAACTCCAACTTCCTTCTCCACTATCATCGTAAACAGCGACTATCGCTCCCTCTTGGATCACATCAATCTCTATACCACCGGAAAGCTGATCCGTTGCCAACGCCTGTATAGCCAGAAGCGAAAGTCCCGGATACTTAAATCCATCCTCCATTACCTCTCTAACAGAACCCAAAAGCATCCTATCGCCGTATCTTGAGCTTGTCTCATCCGAAGTGTCCTTACTTACTCTAATATCGTATTTCGTACCTCGATTTATAGTTATATTCAAGCCGCCTTCATAAGTTGAGCCTGTGCTTGCCACGTAAACTTTCCGTATCGAACCCGTAACGTTATCGGTAACAGTATCGTCAACTAAAATTGTCCAGGAAGCGGCATCGTGTTCTGAAATCTCGATTTTTATATCGATACTATGGTTACTTAACCCACCCTGATTATTTGCGTAATAAACACCCCTGTCGAAAAGAAGCTCAACCTCAAGATCGTCAAAGTCATTATCTGGCGTAGTGTAAATCTCATAATTCGTATCGCCACTATTTGTTACTAATCGATTCGGCCTGTATTCCGGCTTTGCATCACCAAACAGACTAACCACCGCCTGCTCGATAGTACCCGTTTTTTCCTCAATATAAATATCATTATAGTTAATGTACTTTTGCCCGCTGATATTTATATCGTAATTAGTCCCGTCCGATTTAGTTATCCCCTCAACCGGCCCCGCCCCTAAAGCAACCAGCATATTAAGTACCTGTTTGGTATCATCGCTATCGTCCGGCTCGGTATAGACGCTGATCACATTGCCGTATAATTTATTCTTACCATAAAACTTCGGCACTACTACCCCCTGCCGGTTCACCGTTGCCGGATTCCACCGATAAATTTGTGATGCCTCAGTATCAAAGTTAAATTTCGGAGTCTGCGGCCCGGGCATCATGGAATTTATAAGTAAACCGCCTGCCATAACAGTTGTGGCAAAGGCTATCGTATAAGCCATTGTCCCGGCTTCAAACCCTAAAACCGTTTCTGCCATATATGGAGCACCCACGGCTATCAGTGCTATCATCAGTATTGCACCGAGAATGTCCTTATCGCCACCTCCACCCCCTGAAACGACCGGCATAAAGACTATCTCATCCCCAAGCTTAGGTATCGTTGTGTTCCAAAAGACCCTCTCAATCACCATCCCGTTTATACTGATAACGACATCCAAACCACTTGGCAGGTACTTATCTTTTAGCTGCTCTAAAGTTTCACCTTTGAAATCAAGGTTTTGAACGTCCCTCTGTTTGCGGTCAAAGGGATTTTTAACTGTTATCATTCGCACTGCCGACATATCGGTAGAATCCCTCTATCTTGCTTTTCCAGTATTTATGCCTTAGCTTCTCTATAGCCACCGAACGTTTTCTCATAATATGTATAAAAGTTTTGCAGTCTGCCAAAACCACTCCCATGTGATTTACAAAAGGCGGTCTCAAACTAAACGTAACCACGCAATAAGGCTCAGGCTTTTCCAGCTTAATATAGTCTTCACTTTTGCCTGTATTTATCGCCTCACTTCTTTGTTCTAAATTCTGGATTGATTTTTTATCAGGTAACTTAATTCCCGCCCTTTTGCATACCTCTCTGCTCAAGGTATAGCAGTCGTAACCGTCTACGCCACCGCCGCCCATCTTGAACGGCTTGCCCAATAAATCATCACAAAAATCATCACAAACCATTTTACGCAATCCTCACTGTACCTGAACGAATACCGGGGAATCCCCCAAAATTCGCCGAGTTACTCCGTTCTCTGCACTCTGCCAACGTCTTATTGCAGGTTGCATACCCACATTTTCCACCCGATGTATAATCAGAAAACGCCTCGCTATCTATATCAACCGTAAAAGCATTGCCGTCTGTGTCCGGGTCAGCATCTTGAACCGTACCAGTTTCACCATTCAACTCCGTCATTCCCACAATTTCAGCAAACTTGATAGCATCACCAACGGCAAATCCGTGACCTGCACAACTGATTTTAGCGTTGGCTGCCTTTGTAATGGCAGTTATAGTTTTGCCTGCACACTGACATCTCGGCCCGGCCTTATCTTCAATATCGTTATATTGATACCTGCAATGCAAAGCTAAAAACTTGTGCAGCGGGAACCTCTGCCTCAGCGGATTCGGAGCACCCAAAGTAAAAGTAACCCACTTAGCCGTACTATTGCAGCCTAAAACATCATAGGTCAATTCAAGTTCTGTGTAATCCTCTGTCAATCTGTCAGAATTAACCACTGTCAGCTTAACCGATGAACCAATAGCACCATCCAAATCCTCAAGATATTGCTCAAGCAAGCTTGTGATATTGCTAACACGAAGTGTAACTGTTGGAATCTGCCCCTTACTCATGTTTTTAGTCGGCTCAACCTCAAAAGGAAACGCCGTATAAGTCTCACCGCCGAAAGTTACATCCTCGAAATTTCTCACAAAACGCAAAACCGTCACGGCATCATTGTTAAGTGTAATTTCTAACAATACCAGCCACGCCGCTTTACTTTGCAGCTTGTTTTTCTCAATTATCAGATTTGCAGGTATTTCACGTGCCATCAGCTTGTCGGGTTTGCCTCCACTAAAGTTAGTTCTGCTCTCCACCGGCGGAGCGGTATTCTATTATCCAGTGGATTAAACTTCCATTTGACAGGTTCGGCGAATCTTACATCATAAGTTTCCCCGTCCTCGGTATTTTCCCAATCAAAACTTGTACCGCCAAACCCCGCCGTATCTTCCTCAAAGGTTTCCAGTGTAGATTTATCCGTATCGGTCAAATACTCAAAAGTAAGCTTCCACTTTTTAGGCACTACCGTAAAACGATTCCGAGTCAACTGGTAGCCATTCTCAAACTGACTTCGTATCGTCGGATCAACAACTACTTCTTTTTTAAAGTCATTCACATTCGGCCCTTGAGTTAGTATTGGAAAATTAGCCAATTTATCTTACTCCTAATCCTTGTATCGCATTTCGCATCGGCCCGTAACCGTGGATGTCTTTGAGGACTATGTTCGTAATATATTTTTCACCGTCAAATTCTGTCTGTCCCTTTTCAGCATCTACCGGACTCGATGTTTGATTTATAACATTGACTTCGACATTTGCACCTCCCCCGGCTTGCCCTTTTGGAGTTACCGTTTCGCCTCGTTGTAAAACCGCCGGAAACTCATCCGGCTGCAAACCGGCATGTAATCTCGGAGCACTTGAAAACGTCATTGCCGGTACTTTCTTTTGAAGCATCCCTGCCCCGACAATACCGCCGCCATGGGCATAATTACCCATAGTTGTATTCCCGCCCATAGTTGGCGTTCCCCCTCCGAAACTCCCGAAGCCAAGTCCTAACATCAGCTTGGTTGCAATCTGCATAGACATGATCTGCACCATAGCTGAGGCAATTGATTTTAGAAAACCAGTTGCCGCCTCCTTGAAATCCTTAGCATCCAAAATCATATCAGCAAAGGCATTAGCAAAGGAATCTCTTATCGCATAAGCAACCTCATTGCCAATCTCGCCAAATGTCTTTATGTCATTTGCCATCTCCAACTGTGCAGACCTGAATCCATCAGTTAAGCTGTCAGATGATTTCAGTTTTTCAATATCAAGTTTGCGTATTTGCTCGGTGTACCACTCATCCAAGATGACTTTATCATCGATAAATTTTTCGTACTCCTCGAACTGCAAACCCAACAGTTCCTTTTCTACTTTATATTGCGTTTGACTCATTCTCCCCATTTCAGAGAACATCGACCGGTATGCTGCTAACTTATCTCGTGTAAAATCCTTTGAATCTTTTTTGCTTGCAGACCCCTTCATAATTTCTTCGCCTGCTTTTCTCAGTTTTGCTAAACCGGCCTCTCCGCTTATATCTCCTAAATCCGGCAAAGCGTTATTAAGCTGCTCAAACAAAC
>Ga0075123_10001395_pt1 | contig 12176 bp, 17 predicted proteins | sample AntAceMetag02UKX_FD_69808 | JGI IMG/M metagenome (GOLD analysis project Ga0075123, IMG submission 69808) | Saline lake microbial communities from Ace Lake, Antarctica - Antarctic Ace Lake Metagenome 02UKX | ecosystem: Environmental > Aquatic > Non-marine Saline and Alkaline > Saline | place... | reverse complement strand
TAATAAATATTCTTGGAGTGTTTAAAAAGAATGGGTTTAAGGATATAACAATAAAGGTTTGTGACAAGCCAGAGTTTCCTATAATTATTAACACAAAAGACTTTGATGGTTTTGATTATGCCATTATGCCTATAATTTAACAAGGGGGTTCATTGTGGAAAAGAATGTATTTAACATAAAGAAAAAAATGTTGGACTTACAGGTTGGATTAGATAGGTACGTGGAGAATACTATAGGCTTAAGCCAGGACAATAATTATAGTGGTGTTATTAATTGTTTAAACAGTTTATCGTGTGATATAGATAAGGTTATAGTCAAAATAAAAAAGAGAAATCACATCTTAAAATTCCAAATGGATTTAGAGTTTTAGATATAAATTTTTAAAAATAGCTGATGTTTTATTAAGGTCGGGCAATCCCGGCCTTTTTCTATTTTAAAAAACTTGACTAATTTTTGTGTTTATGATTGAATGTTATAGTGATTGTTTTTTATTCATATGAGGTATGATATGAAGCTGAAATTTTTTAACTATTACAATCCAGATCAGGTTGTTGCAGAATATATTATGGATGAAAACTTTGATAGTATATCTGATTCTGGAAACAAAAAGGCTAAACCAGAAGAAAAAAAAGAGGAAAGAAAGGAAGGAAAATTGGTTAGTTCTGCTAGATTTAACGTTAAATTAGAGTTGATTGCCAAAGAAGATGGTGCAAAGAGAAGCAAAGTTAAGTTAATTTTAACTCACGTTGGATCAAATGCTAATGGTGATGAATTTACATATGATGAATTAAAGAAGGCCGCTGGTTCTATTGTCGGCCAGAAAATTGATTTTAATCATGAGCAAGATGCCGAAGCTATTGTTGGTAAAGTTATCAGTGCAAAATTTATTGAAAGCGGTGATGATTCTCACGTTGAATGCATTGGTGAGCTTTTTGATGACACTTTACCTTCTGCGTCATTGGCTAGGTTGTTTATTTCGGAAGGTATTATTGAGCATATTTCGATGGAATGTGAATTCCAAAGGGGGCAATGTTCGTATTGTAACGAAGAGTATACAAGCATGTCAGAAATGTGTAATCATTTAATGTGGCACAAAGGAACTGAATATAAAGGAAAATATGTTTCTAATATCTTGCATGATATTACATTTACAGGATTGGGATTGTTGGACAAAGAGGGTGCAGATAGACGGGCTACGATTAAACTAGCTGCATCAAAGCTTATGAAAAATTATGGAGGTAATAATATGGATAACGAGAAGAAAAACGCTGAGAAAATGGGTGTTGATGTAAACATTAATATCCAAGCTGAACAGAAAGAAAAGAAGGAAGAAAAGAAAACAGAAGAAAAAGAAGACGTTAAAAAGGAAAAAGCTGAGGAAAAAGAAAACGATTCTACTATCAGTGATTTAGAGAAGCGAATTGAAGATCTTGAAAAGTCTATTGAGGCTAAAGATTCTACTATTCAAGAGTTGGAAGACGAAAAAGCCAAGAGCTTAAGAGAAGAGTCTGCTAAAGAAGTTATGGATTTGTATAAAAAAGCAGGTCGAGAGTTTAATGACGAATCATTCCAGACTGAAGTTGACAAACTTATTGAAATGAGTGAGGAAAAATTTGATGCTGTAAAAGAAACTGCATCTGTTTTTGCCACTGAGTTTGAGGTTAAGCAAAACACTGAAGAAGAAAAAGAAGATGATGTTGATGTCGAAGATGTTGATGAAAACAAAACCGAAGCATCAAAAAAAGAAATGAAATCTAATGCGAATAAAAAAGTTAAACCCGCAGAAGATAATGAACAGCCTCTTGCTGTTCGTCTTGAAAACGCACTAAGAGAATTTAACAAGTAATGGAGGTATAAATTATGGCGTACTGTAAAGCTTTGCAAAAGGGTCACGTTTATGGTGGTAGCACCATTTCTGGCGCTGGTATTCCTGGTCAGGCCGTGGTGATGAACGCTAACGATGAGGTTATTGTTAATTCGGACAAAACCGTTGTGTCATTTGGCATCCTATTGAATAACACTGATTCGCAAGCTATTGATAAGGCTTATGTAACTGGTGGTTATTGTGCTGTTGCTTACGATGGTGGAATGTACGAAACCGATAACTTTACTTTGGGTGGTTTACAAAAGGGTGATTATGTTTCTTTTGATCACACGACTGGCAAGTTTAAAGAGTGGGCAACTGGCGATGCAATTTGCGCTCAGGTATTGAGCGTTACTAGCTCTGTCTTGAAGTTCAAGCTTTTGTTAGCCCCTAATCATTTTAACGAATAATTTATTATATGGAGGTATAAATAATGAATATGTTTAAAAACGCAGAACAAGTTGGGAAGCTAATGAAAGAAGCCATTAGTGCTGGCCCAAAAGGAATGCAAGCTATCGCTGCTGCGATTAATGGTATCTTGGAAGATTACGTTGATGAACGTGCTATCGTCCCTGAGATTCTGACTTTAGATAATACTAATGGTGAAAACCCTGAGTATTCGGTTGTTGAGGATGGCAAGGCTTATTTTATTGCCGAGAACTCAAAACCAATTGAAGATCCAACTGAAGGCGCATTGGTTCGCCCTTCTATTCTGCGACTACACTCTAATCCAACTATGGATATTGGCGTGTTTGAGCGTGGTCAGGTTGGTAAAATGAATGAGCGCATTGCAAATGCTGGTTTGGCAATGGTTAAAGAAGAGAATAGTTATGTGACTACTCTCTTGTCTGCTGCCTTAACTGCACTTGGCGCAACCAACACTGTTAATGTTGCTGGTGGCTCATTAACTATGGACGCTTTAGATTCTGCTATTGCTTTTGTTGAAGACAATGGCCTAAGAGTCAAGTCTATTCTAACTCGCGGTCAACATCTATCCTCGTTTAGTGCTTCTGATTCTCCGAATTTTTCTGATGCACAAGCTTTGCGCGGCGCGGTAAAAACCTATCATGGTGCGACTGTTTACAATGTCCCTCAAATGGCTGCCGATCAAGTCATTTTAATTCCAGATAAACAAATTGGTTGGGCACCTGTGCGGTCTAAAATGAAGACCAAAGCCTCTTCTACTGGTTTCCAGATGGATATTTTATCTTGGAAGGAAGTTGGTTATGCTTTAACGCTAGCTAAATATTCTGCCCAAGTTACTATTACACCATAAGGGGGTTTATCATGGCTATTACATTAACGAACCAACTAGCGACTAAGTTGTTTATTCCAGACGCAACGACTTCTGGTGCTGGCTTAGAGTTTGCCCCGAATGGCGAGACTGGAGAGGATCAGGTTGTTTATAAAATGACATCCAGTCTTTTAACCGCCCTTGCTAATGGTCACTTATCTAGTGCCGGTACAAGCGATGATGTAAAAATCTTAGCGGAACAAACCGGAACTGGCACAGAACAAACCATTGCTCATGGCTTGGGGTCAACTCCATCCTATGTTGGCGCTATGGTTAGCGAAGTTCCTGACACTGGTTATGGTGGCGGTAGTGCCAAGCCCTTTGACGTGGTTGAAGGTGTTCATGATGCTACTAATGTTAAGTTTACAGTTGCAACAGGTGTGAAGTATAAACCTATTGTAGTTGGCTAGTTCTTTAAAAAAGCAATAGAATGAAGGGTAACAAACCTGTCATTGCCATAATTGGCGAGTCGTTTTCGGTCGGCGGGGCCGAAAGAATGACTGTCGATATGGCCAACGCTTTAAATGAGGAATATTATACTCATTTGGTCTTGACTATATCTGACAAAGGGGTTAATAAAGCTCACCTAAATAAGAAAATTGACTATAAGTTAACGGCCTCTGCTAAGAATTTAGTAGGGGCTTTAACTTATGTCCAACACGACATGGTAATTTTTAATAATTGCCGATCTGTTTTAAAAGTATTAGACGAATTAAACAACCATCCCAAAAGGCCAAAGACTATTGTTTCCATGGTTCATGGCAGCAATAAATTATCATTAGACTTAATACCAGACCATCCATGTATCGATAGGGTGTTAACGGTTTCAGATAAAGCCAGGATTGGAATTGAGAAACACCTACCATATTGGGCTGGCAAGATTGATGTAATACAGAACTACGTTGATTCTAGTCTCTTTAAGCCTGTTAATAGAAATAATTTAGACGTAGAGATTGATGGCTGGTCAAGAGATTCTAAGATACTAGGCTATTGTGGTAGGTTTTCTGGTGAGAAGTCTTTAATATCTTTGGTTACAATTCTTAATAAATTAAAAAGCATCGATCAATCATGGAAGCTATTAATGATTGGCGGCATAGATGAAGATGTTGATGTGTTTTTAGATTACTGGAAAAAAGAAAAAGCATCTGTTGAGAATATGATTAATCAGTATGGGCTAGGGGATGATGTATTAATTACTGACAGTGTTGAAGATCCAGAAAACTACTATCCACTGATTGATGTGTTTGCATTAACCAGTTGTTATGAGGGTAGCCCCTTGGTTATACAAGAGGCCATGGCTTGTGGCTTGCCTGTTGTGTCTACTAATGTCGGTGATGCTGAAGAAGTTATTTATGGCGCTAACTGTGGTTATATTGTTGATAAGAAAAAACAAGACCTTGATGACGTAGAAACAAATCAATTTGTATCATTAGTAATTGAATCTTATAAAAACAAAAAAATGTTTGGCGAAAATGCTAGAGGTTGGATTGTTAAAAACAGATCAATTGATTCTTTTGACAAAAACATAAAAGAATATATATTAAATCCAAACATATTTAAGGGTGAAAAAAAAGAGAATAAAACAAAAAGATCAAAACCCAATAGTGTTTGTTTGATTCCAGATCAGCCGGGATGGGCCTTTGATAGAATATCAAATCTTATTAAGTCTAAGTTGTCACATAAATATAATTTTAAGATATCTTATTTGCAAGACTTAATAAGAAACAACACAAAAGAAGATCGGGGAATTTTATTTTGGTACAACAGCATAAATGGAAATGTTATCAACAAAAAAGATAGTATACCATGTATATATGATGGTGTCTCATGGGGCGATTTAGACATATCAAATTTGGCAAATAGTGCCAAGGCGATAGCTGTAGCAAATAAAAAATTAAAAAAAATAGTTTTAAAAAATAAAGATGTAATTAAAAATAAAACAAAAATATTTGAAATACAAGACGGTGTTGACACCTCTGTTTTTTATTCAAACAAAACAAAAAACAAAAAACAAAAAATACAAGTAGGGTGGACTGGAAACTCAAAATTAAAATTTAAAAATACTGACGTGAAGGGTTTTTGGATAATACAAAAAGCGATGAGTCTAACATCGGATATTGCCGATTGGCATATTGTAGATAGAGATGTTAATGGTATTCCGTTTGACAAAATGCCAGAATGGTATAATGGTCTTGATATTATAACCTGTATGTCAACAGAAGAGGGTACGCCGAATCCACTACTCGAAGGCTTGGCCTGTGGGTGTTTGCCCGTTATGACAAATGTTGGGTTGGCTCAAGAGTTGATTGATGATGGCTGTCAAATAGAAATAATAGAGCGAAGTGTTGATTCTTTGGTTTCAAAAATAAAACACATTAGTAAAAACAAAAGCTTGATTCATTGTGCAAAAGATAAAAACATTCCAATTGTAAAAGAAAAATGGGATTGGAATATTAGAATAAAGAATTGGGAAAAAGTTATTGATTTCTATTTGGACAATAAAAAAGAACCATTAGAAAGAAAACATAAAACAGATTTGTCAAATGATGTTACTGTTTTTGTTACAACTATTGGTGCTGTTGACTATAAACACTGTATAGAGTGTTTAGAGAATCAAGATTGTAAATTTAATATTGAGGTAATAAAGAACGTATCGCCAATGAATGCAGCTTTTCAAAAAATGATAGATAATTGTAAAACCAAATATTACATTCAGGTTGATGAAGATATGATGCTCTATCCACATGCGGTTAGGACAATGCATGATCGAATATTAAAAGAACCTGACACAACCGCCATACTTGTTCATGGGCTTCATGATGTTTTTATAGACATGAATATAACTGGCGTGAAAATATATAAACATAGTATAATAAAAAAATTCCCATATAGCGTCAATGGTTTTTCGTGCGAAACAGATCAGTTAAAAAAATTAAATAATTCTGGATTTGGTATTAAGTTTTATTATAACGGATTGATCAACACAATAGACGATACCGTCATGGGCGACTTAAATGAACACTGGGATCAATGGGGAGTGTTTGAAAAATATAGTAGAGATATGCAAAAACTAAAAAGAGATCCAGATAATCAAGGCTGGATGTCTATGTTGCTTCCTATTTTTATTGACAAAATCAAATGTGGATATGATAATATTGCGCTATATGCTATACTTGGCGCTATAGTTGGTCTTGCATCGCCCTTGCTTAAGGACAAGGAAAAAGACTTTACAAGGCCAGAGTTTCTGCCGGTATTTAATCTTTTAAAAGAAATTCTAAAAAATAATTTTAATGAAAACGTAAGCCTAAAAATTAAGAACATAAAAAGAAATATTGGTAATTTATGATTAAAGAAAAAACAAATGGACCATACTCGCTAAATGTTTATTTAACATATAAGTGCAATCAATTGTGTCCTTTTTGCAAAAGGCAACAATCTGGATATGTTAATAGCCAAGCCAAAGACTTTGATGCACAGATGGCCAGTGATGTTATTTCAAGGTTTCAAGATTTAAAAAATATATGTATAGCTGGTTTTGGCGAGCCTCTTTTGTCTAATAGTTTGTATAAAGTAATAGATGTTTTTGTTTCAAAAAGAATATCGACAAATGTTATTACAAACGGAGTGTTGTTAAAAAAACATGCGACAAGAATTTTAAACTCAGGCTTATCATCTATTTCTGTTTCTGTTAATGCCTCAAACAAAGAAGAAAGAAAAACAATAACAGGACTAGACTCTTGGGATGATATGATAAGTGGAATTAAAATTTTGATTTCTGGCGGCATGGATGTTTCTACTTCGTTTGTTATTACAAAAAACAATTGGATGAACATACCATCTTATTTTAAGGAAATGTCATACCTTGGAATTGGATACAGGATAGACTTACTTAATCTGTTGCCCCATTCTGATGACGAATTAGATATAAATAATTTTAATAATTTAACAATAAAAGATACCGATACAGACATATTATGTGAGATAGATAAGTTTAAAAAAATGGGTGGAAGCCAAAATGTTAGAAATTGGCCGGTTGGATCACCAACAGGAAAGATAGATAAGTCATCTTGTCGGTCGCCATTTAATACAATAGGAATAGATGGAGATGGAAATTGCACGTCATGCTCTAGGGTATATGGTCCTTCTGATATGGATGCAAACATAAAAGATTTAGACGTTTGGAATAGCGAGTCATTTATTAATTTGCGTAGTGAGGTATCTGGAGAAAAAGAAAAAAAGATTCTTTGTAGTAAGTGTTGGGGCCACTTGCAATGAAAAACAAATGGGAGAATGGATTGTTAAGCGAACTGGGTTATTGGAAGTGGACAATGAAACAACCATGTTATGGAGAAATGAAAGACAGGGACAGTAAAAACAAACCGCTTGATTCTTTTGTTCGGTCCTTGTGTCCACAAAACACTAAAGAAAAAATTAAGATACTTGATGTTGGTTGCGGTCCCTTAAGTCCATTAGGTTTGGTTTCTGATATACAGATACAGATAATCGGTGTTGACCCACTTGCTGATAGGTATAAGGAAATGCTTATTAAGCATAGCGTAAACACAAATAGCGAATTGTTTCCAGTGCAAGGCAAGGCCGAGTCTCTTGTTTTGCTTTTTGGAAACAACATGTTTGACGTAACCGTATCATTTAACAGTCTTGACCATATGGCTGATCCACTTGTGGCTATAAGACAAATGACTAGAGTTACAAAACATGGTGGCGTTATTTATGTTTGGTGTTATGAAAACGAGGGTTTGTTTGAGGATTATAAAGGGTTACACCAATGGAATGTTGAATTAAAAGATAACCATGTTTTTGTGTGGAGAGAAAACTATAGGAAATCATTAGATGAAATAGTTAATGGTTTTGCAGAAATTAAAAAAACATGGAAAAGTAAAAAACACAACAAAGATATTGTGCATTTTATTTTAACTATAGACAAGAAAGAGATAGTCTAAATGGAACACATAGGAAACATTAATAAAAACATTTTTGTTCCCGTTAATTGGATTTACTCAGAAGACAAAAGCATGCAGATGATTAAATCTAGTGCTATTCCATTTTTTAAACGATTACTGAATGGAGAAATTGTTAATCCGCATGATGTTGAGTTTCTTTGTTGGTATGCTAAATCGTTATCAGACATAGGACAAGGATCATATGATTCAATTATAAATCAAAAATTTACTAACCTATTGTTTATGGTGGACCAGAGCAGGGTGAATGGTTTTGATTTTGAGTTGCCAGCATCGCTTGATGCAGATGGTAAGTTTAGGTTGTTAGATGGCCACCATAGGGCAACCATGGCTATCGCGGCTGGAGAGAAAAAATTAAACATAACAGTTAAACACGTTAGTCCTATGTGGTTAGATTTAAACAATAAGTTATTTTCGGTATACAATAAAAAAACATTATATCAAGAAATAAATCATCCATGGTTTAATGATTGGGATGTTGCAAGAGTGGGAAGGCTTGGGGTTATTGAAAGGTTTATTAATTCTATTGGTCACAGTATAGAAAAAAGAGATTGTGCCGATGTTGGAAGTTGCACAGGGCACACTTGCAGAGGCTTGTCGAGGCTAGGCGGGATTGTATATGGTTTTGACTTAGACCCTAGAATTACATCGATAGCGGAATATTTAAACTTTGTATATCCAGATCAATATGTATCATATTATTTACACTCAAATGCTATTGATCCAATTAAACACATAGGCAAGTTTGGAATCATTACATGTTTGTCATTATTGCATCATTTTTTATGGAAAGAAGGTGATGGTGCAAATGTTGTAAGGTTTAAAGAATGGCTATCTGTTTTTGGAGACTCTTCTGATTTGGTTATTATTGACACAACAGTGAACGGTGATATAAATTTAGACACTAAAGAAATACCGTTTGACACAATTGGTTTTAAGAAATGGATGAAAGAAGTTATTGGTATAAAATCTATTGTTGAATTAGAAGTTAATGATGGAAGGCCAATGTATGCGTACTCTAAAAGGTTATCGTTTTAATGGAACACCTTAATTTTATATTTGCGGCAAACTGTATTATTAGAAATGTAAAACTACCAAGCTTTGCAGCCCATACAAACGGTAGGGTTTATTCAGACATGTTTACAGATGGTCTTGTTAGGCTATTAAGTGGATCTAAAATAGAACTGCACCCACAAGACAAGGCTATTTATTATAAAGAAAACAAAGAAAGAAAAAAATCACAATGGGATATTTTTAATCCAATATGTCCTGATTCTATTGATGGTATAATGTGGTCGCCATATACCGATTGTGTTAGTTTTGTTCCACAGGCAAGGTCTTTAGACTATGGTTCGTTTTATCCATATGTGCATAGCTCTATATATAAAACATTTGGATACACGGGTGGTTTATCAGAGAATATAATAATATCTGTTTGGAAAGATTTTATTAACATAACTAAAGATATACCCAAAAAGGGATTGTTTATTTATCCAACAGACTTTATAGATGATTGTGATAGCACGCACTTAAGAAACAAAACTAGGGTTGATGGGCTTCAGGCGTGCGCGGTAGATCTTTTTGCAAAAGCAGGGTGGAAGTTGTTTAAGCCAAGTGAACCGATCAAAATTTCAAATGATAATTGGTGGGCGCACCTTACTGACGATTCAATTTCCAATATGACTCATGATGCAAGGCGTAACGGTGATGCTAATATAGTGTTGGGTTTTGTTAACCAAAACTTATCAACAATAAAAGAAATAAAATTTTGTCCACACAGATCAAATGTTTTTGTTATTGTGAAAAGACGTGGTGACTGTCCTGTTGTTAAACATAACTGGAATGCAACACAAAAACACAACAATAGGCCACCATGGGGAGACAATGAAGAAACTGGTGATGTTTAAGGATGAATAACAAATGAACTACAACAAGAAATTAATTTTAATTTTATCACCAAGCTATTCGGGTAGTACATATACTGGTTATGTTTTAGGATCACTACCAAAATCTGCGTTTGTTGGCGAATCGCATAGGGTCATAACAAAGGTAAAAAATCCAATTGATAAAAATCCAGAATTGCCGGACTTGCCAACAGAAACCGATGGGAACTTTGGCTGGAGTCAGCTAAAGCGCAACGTTATGGTCGATTATCGCTGGAAATCAATACTAACCCCGGAAGAAATGGAGGTTATAATAAAAAGTGAATTAATGAGGAAAATGTATCCATTGCTTGTTTCCAATTTTATTAAAAACATTACAGAGTATAACAATAAATAAATAAATATTTTCCTCTTGTTTTTTTAGATTTGTTAATGTATACTGTTTTTGTGATTGACTAAAAGGAGCTAATCATGAAAAGTAAGTACCTAACAAGAAAAACAATTATCCAGTGTGATTTGTGTGACAAAATCATTACAGACCATATCACCAACAAACAATATAAATATGCGGTCATTGTGGAGAATGGCATTGATGTTACCATGTGTGATGTTTGTTTGGCTAGGTATATAAAAAGAGCTAACAGGAGATAATCATGATTGTCAACACAACAAGTGGACTCACTGACCAGGAAACGGTAGAGTTAATGCATATTTGTTATATCCGAGAAGCCATTGGTGATGAAGGCGAGATTATGCTTGGCGACTTGGCTGGTGAGATAAAGAAAATAAAAGATGAATTGTCTTATTATGTTTTTCGCGAGATAATTGTTGATGGGAAAATGTATTCCGATACAGCCAACCCGTTTTATTTTCTAAAAAGTAGAATATACAATGGTGAATTTTGGTTGTTGGAAACTGCGCTTAATGGTGAGTTTGGTTTTGAGAAGCAAGATCTTAGTGGTGCATTAAAGCTTTTAGAAGAACACAGGGGTAAGTTTGAAGATTGGGAATATATTAAATTGAAAAAGATCCTGAATAAACTATATGCCGAGGCGACTGAGTAATGACCACTATCGAATCGGTTAAAAATTTAAGTCGGCAGTTGTATAATAAGTTGTACCTTGATGATCCATATGGTTTTATGGTTGAAATGATAGCTGACAAAAACACTCATGCTTGTCTTTGGTTTATAGAATCGAAGCCAAAGATTTTAGATGATTTTCAAATAAATAACTTAATGGGGTTCGCAGAACAGAAGAATGAAAATTTAGTTTTTAGTTGTTTGAATTCACTGTTACAAGAGGGGTAAGAACAATGAGTAAACTAGCTGCCATGCTTGCTGCTGCAAAACTAATACTTTATGTTGGCGAGACTGTTTATGCTTTTGGTAAAGAGAAGTTTAAAAAATACAGAAACCAAAAACACTTTCATTGATCGTGTCGGTTTTCCACGATGCCGTTTGCTACATGATTTTAGGTGATCTTCCATGTGGCAACTCCTTTGATACTCGGTTGCCAGTTTGCGAGTTTAATTGTGGAACACTGGTTTTTAGAATGGATGTCTTAATAAATCGTAAGGAGAACAAAATGCCTAAATATTGTTTTATTAAAATTTATAAAAATGAAACAAAAGGAAGCCCAAGGTATTGTAGTTTTAAAAACGCTAGAATGGCAAAAGAGTTTAGTTGGAAACTATCTAAAGGTCACGGTGTTGAATTTGTTTTAATCGATGGTGATGATGGTTTTGATTGTGCAGTATATGCCGAAGGTGGTGGTTGGAACAATTACCCTGATGATAGTTTGATTGGAGGGTGACATGGTTCAGAAAATCAATATGGAAAAGATGGCAAAGAGACTTAGGGTTAAGGTTCCAAGGGGTGAGGTTTACAAGAGAGATGGCCTATATAGCCCACAAACGATATACCCTTACCCTTGTGGCTGTGCGGTCATTGTTACCAACGGATGTGGTGGAGAGTTGTGGAGGTGGGCGCACTGCGATAAGCATCAAAATCTAAAACTGGATTGGGTGTAATAATAATGGGTGATCTAACAAAAAACTTTTCAAAATCAGAATTCGCATGTCCATGTTGCGGTCTTGATGATATAGATTTAAAACTTGTTGAAAATTTACAGTTGCTAAGAAATAAAATTGGTGTT
>Ga0075123_10001388_pt1 | contig 12208 bp, 12 predicted proteins | sample AntAceMetag02UKX_FD_69808 | JGI IMG/M metagenome (GOLD analysis project Ga0075123, IMG submission 69808) | Saline lake microbial communities from Ace Lake, Antarctica - Antarctic Ace Lake Metagenome 02UKX | ecosystem: Environmental > Aquatic > Non-marine Saline and Alkaline > Saline | place... | reverse complement strand
GTAAAAAGGACTCCCTGCCCGCCGAATCCAGCAATGATCACTTCTTGTTGCATGTTCGACCCTCCTTATATCTTGAGTTCCGCGACAGCGGGTGAGACTTTATAATCGCCCAGCGGGAAATATTCCAACATTCGTTCTTCAACCCAGTTTCGGGCTTCATCCGGTGTCATGCCCCAATTGGTCGGGCAGGTGGACAGCAGCTCAACCAGGGCAAACCCCAATCCGTGCTTCTGCACTTCAAAGGCAGTCCGGATGGCTTTCTTCGCCCGCCTGATCTCCCGGGGGTTGTGCATGCTTCGCCGGACCACATACGCTGAACCCGTCAGCGTGGACAGCAGTTCCGCGGTTTGCACCGGATACCCCTGCCGCTTGACATCCCGACCTGTGGGTGAAGAGGTCGTGATCTGTCCGGGTAGTGTGGTGGGCGCCATCTGACCGCCGGTCATGCCGTAATTGGCATTATTGATGAAAATCACAGAGATGAGCTCCCCGCGGGATGCCGCGCCAACGATCTCTCCCATGCCGATGGACGCCAGATCCCCGTCGCCCTGATAGGTGAAGACCATGCTGTCCGGCAGGACTCGTTTGATCCCTGTCGCCATAGCTGGGGCGCGTCCATGGGGCGCTTCCACAAAGTCCATGTTGAAATAGTTGTAAATAAAGACTGAACAGCCCACCGAAGCCACGCCAATGGTGTTATCAACTATACCCATCTCCTCCAATACTTCCGCCACCAGGCGGTGCGCCACACCATGGGTGCAGCCAGGACAATAGTGGGTCACGCGTGGATCAAATACTTCCGGCCGCTGATAAACAAGTTCAGTAGGAACTTCTTTGAGTACCATTATTCTCTCCTTAACCTATCGTCTCTTCCAGTCGGGACAGCCAGCGGTCACGGGGGTGACCTTCTGTCGTTCTGGGACCTTTGACAAGACGTTCGATTTCATTCAGCACCTCATCCGGGAAGGGGACAACGCCGCCCATCCGCCCAAAGAACTCAACCGGCTTGCGCCCGCGAACGACCAGACGGACATCTTCGAGCATCTGACCGGAGTTCATCTCAACGACCAGGAAAGCTTCAACCCTTTCCGCCAACTCATCCAATACCGCATTCGGGAAAGGCGCCACAGTGATGGGACGCAGCAAACCAATTTTGATGCCCTTTTCACGGGCAGCCCGGACAGCCGATAGCGATACTCGTCCAGCCGTGCCAAACCCGACGACAACAAACTCAGCATCGTCGAGATAATAGCCTTTATAGCGGACCTCATTCTGCTCTATCGCCTGCCAGCGTTTCATCAGCCGGAGGTTCATCACCTCCTGAGCCGGCGGGTCCAGGTTGATGGATGTGAGGAGATGTCTCTCACCGTTTCTATGTCCGCGGACAGCCCAATCCGGGATATCTTTCTTGAGAGGCTGCATCGGGGGGAGTTCCGCTGGTTCCATCATCTGTCCAATGCTGCCGTCCATTAATATTGCAACGATCGCGCGGTATTTTTCCGCCAGGTCGAAAGAAAGCGCAGTCAGGTCCACCGCTTCCTGTACGCTGGCTGGGGCGAGGACAAGCATGCGGTAATCGCCATGCCCGCCGCCGTGCACGATCTGGTTGTAATCACCCTGCGCCGGGGCAATGTTGCCCAGGCCTGGGCCGCCGCGCACCACATCCACCAGCACCATCGGAACTTCCGTCCCGGCAATATAGGACAGCCCTTCCATCATCAGGCTGACGCCCGGGCTGGAGGAAGAGGTCATCACCCGCTTGCCGGTGCAGGCTGCGCCGTAGACCATGTTAATCGCGCCTAATTCGCTTTCCGCCTGAACAAACGGGCGTCCCATTTCGGGCATCCGAGCGGAGAGGTGCTCCAGAAGCTCGGTTTGAGGTGTGATCGGATAGCCAAAATAGGCTTCCAGACCGGCTCTCAGGGCGGCTTCCGCAACAGCTGTGTTACCTTTGATCAGTTCTTTTGCCATCTCACGCCTCCGCCTTTTTTCTTTCATACCGATAAACGGTGATCGCGGCATCCGGGCAGACGATCGCACAAATACCGCATCCGGTGCAGGCTTCCGGGTTGACCATGTGGGCGGGGTGATACCCCTTGGACGTCAGATGATCCATATCCAACGCCAGCACATCGAACGGGCAATCCGTCACGCACAGCTCGCACGCCTTGCAGTACAACTCGTTAACTTCAATATATCCCTTCGCGGGCATTAACGATCCTCCTTATTTTGGTTAATGAAATGAAGTGTCCTGGATAGAGAAATGGTAAGGTTCTCAGGACTGGCGGTATTAGTATACTCCAATCTATAATGAAGGTTTCGCGCGGTTGAGAAGCTCGCATTACGATTTACCAGCATTCTTTGGCACATTCATGTATTCCCTTAAACGGTTCTTAATCCAGCGAGAAAATCCTTATTTCACGTAACGTGACCGTACTTGCCAACAGGAATTAATCGGGGCGGATATGACCCTTGCCCCGGATGACCCACTTATAGGTGGTCAGGGCTTCCAAAGCCATCGGTCCGCGGGCGTGCAGACGCTGGGTGGAGATCGCCACTTCCGCCCCCAAACCCAACTGGGCTCCATCGGTGAAACGAGTGCTGGCGTTCAGATAAACAGCCGCCGAATCCACCTGTTGAAGGAAACGCTCAGCCTGCTGCTCATCACGCGTCAGGATGCCATCCGAATGACCGGTGCTGTGCGCTTCGATATGGGCCATCGCCTCATCCAAACCAGCCACCACGCGGATCCCCAGCACCAGCGAGAGCCACTCCGTGTCAAAATCCTCTGGGCTGGCGGCAGCCACCCGTTCCGCTGAATCGGGTGCCCCGGATACCAATTGAAGCGCTTCCGGGTCCATTCTAAATAGAACACCATCCTTTTTCAGGTAGCTCACCAGAACCGGAATGAAGTCTTTGGCTATCGCTCGGTGTACGAGGACCGTATCCAGTGCATTACAAACAGTAGGGCGCTGGACCTTTGCATTTTGAATGATCCGCAGCGCAGCATCCTGGTCCGCACTCTCATCCACAAAGAGATGGCAGATTCCAATCCCGCCAGTGATCACCGGAATCCGGCTGTGCTCCCGGCAGAATTGGTGAAGCCCGGCGCCGCCCCGCGGGATCAGCATATCCACCGAATCATTCATCTGCAGGAGTTCTCTCACCAACGCCCGGTCGCTCGAGTCAATGAACTGGACCGCCGTCACCGGCAGACCGCAGGATTCCAGCGCGCTGTGAATGACCTTAACCAGCGCTCGGTTGGAGTGCAGAGTCTCCTTGCCGCCCCGGAGGATGACCGCGTTGCCCGATTTCAGGGCAAGGCTTGCCACATCTACAGTCACATTCGGGCGGGACTCATAAATCACCGCCAGCACACCTAGGGGAACACGCTGTTTATGAACCGCAAGACCGTTCGGCAGCGCCTGGGCGTCAAAAATGCTCCCGACAGGGTCCGGTAACCCCGCCACCTTGCGCACATCGGCTGCCATATCCAATAAACGGGAGTTATTCAGCTGCAGTCGGTCCAGCAGCGCTGGCGCCAACCCTGTCTGTTGGGCAAGGGCCACGTCTTCTGCATTGGCGCTCAGCAGGGAGTCTTGCTCTGCAGCGATCTGGTCTGCCAGCGTATTAAGTGCCCTGTCCTTTGTTTCCCGACTCAAGCCTCTCAAGAGACGTGCACCTTCACGGGCTTGCTGCCCAACCTGTTGTAGATCAACCATTGCTGCGCCCCTTTTCCCTAGAGCAATACCAGATTGTCATGATGGATCACCTCTGCGCCGTAGGCATAACCTAAAATCGCTTCTATTTTATCCGATTGCTGCCCGGTAATGCACCGGATGTCCTCAACGCTGTAATTGCTCAGTCCTACGGCAACCATCTGACCGTCTGGGCTGGACACAGTGACACTCTCGCCCCTCGAGAAAAAGCCCGTCACTGCAGTGATCCCCACAGGCAGGATACTGCTTCCCCGCCGAAGTGCATCCACAGCGCCCTTGTCAATCACCAATTGACCGCTGGCTTTCGCCAATCCAGCCAGTAGAAACCGTTTACGGTTCTCCAGATGCGTGACCTGCGGTAGGAAATACGTGCCGAGCGCTTCCTGCGCCAGGACAATCCGGGGAATCACCTGTTCCGTTGTCCCATTAGCAACCACAACCGCTGTTCCACCGTGACGGGCTAGTTCTGCAGCGCTCAACTTACTGGCCATCCCACCGGTTCCCAACCCGCTTTTACTTTCGGTAGCTGCCTTCAGGATCGCATCCGGGATGTGCGCCTCATCCACACGTCGGATCAATTGAGCCTCGGGATTGATCCCAGGGTCTTCCCAATAAACCCCATCCTGATCGGTCAGCAATAACAGCAGATCCGCCTCCAAGAGCGTTGCGATCAGGGCAGAGAGATTATCGTTATCACCAAAACGGATTTCTTCGGTCGCGATCGTGTCATTCTCATTGATGATCGGGATGACTCCAAAATCAAGCAGGGCTGCCAGCGTGTTGCGGGCGTTCAAATATCGCCGCCGGTCCGCCAGGTCATCACGGGTCAGCAGGACCTGAGCGATCTGCTGCTGATACAGGGTAAAAAGCTGGTTATAGACTGTCATCAATCGCGGCTGTCCCACAGCCGCCAGCATTTGTTTGGCGGGTAGAAAATGCGGCAGCTCCGGCTGCCCCAACAGTTCACGCCCGGCGGCAATGCTGCCTGAGCTGACCAACACAACCTGCTTCCCGGTAGACTGGACCTGGATTATCTGCCGCACCAGATCCACCATCCGCGGCAGGCATAACCCAGACTTCCCATCGGTAAGCGTGGAAGTGCCAATTTTGATCACGATCCGGTTAAATGAACGATTGTCTTCCATCATAGCTTTCCTATCACACTGATAACTCACATAAAGCTTCCCCTTATTATATACGTCAATTTTGCGGTGAGCACAGTCTATCTTCCCAGTGGTAAAATCGTGGTAGCGCTATCCACCAACAGGAGCCTTTCTATGCCCGAAGCTGTGATTATTGACGCCATTCGAACACCGATTGGCAACCTGGGCGGGTCTCTGGCTGTCGTCCGTCCCGATGACCTGGCTGCGCTTGTGATCCAAGCACTGGTCAAACGCAACCATCTGGACCCCGCCTCAATCGAAGAAGTCTATCTTGGCTGCGCCAACCAGGCTGGGGAAGATAACCGCAATATCGCCAGGATGTCCGCCTTGCTGGCAGGACTCCCAGTCTCAGTTCCAGGCGTGACCTTCAACCGATTGTGCGCATCCGGACTGACTGCGATCAATACTGCTGCGCGCTCCATCCGGGCAGGAGATGGTGAGGTCTTCATCGCCGGGGGCGTGGAAAGCATGAGCCGCGCGCCTTACGCCATGCCCAAACCCGCACGGCTTGTCGGCGACCTGACCGCCTATGACACCACCCTGGGTTGGCGCTTCATTAATCCCAAAATGAAAGAGAAATACAGCACTGATCCATTGGGGACCACCGCCGAGAACATCGCCGAGATGACCGGCATCACCCGTGAAACCCAGGACCGCTTCGCATTGGCAAGCCACCAGCGTGCCGTTGCTGCAATCGATTCAGGGAAATTCAGTGCGGAGATTCTGCCTGTATCCATCCCGCAGCGCAAGGACAAGCCGCGTGTATTTGATACCGACGAGCGCCCAAGGCGAGATACCTCCATTGAAGCTCTCAGCAACCTGCGCCCAGCCTTCAAACAGGGCGGAACGGTCACCGCCGGGAATAGTTCCGGGTTGAACGATGGCGCAGCCGCGCTTTTAGTAATGAGCGAAAGAAAAGCATCTGAATTGGGGATAAAACCTATGGCGCGGGTGGTCAGCATGGCTGCGGCGGGGGTACCGCCGCGTATCATGGGTATGGGACCTGTCCCAGCGACTAAAAAAGCCCTAGATCGGGCTGGTCTCTCCATCAAAGACATTCAACTGGCAGAGGTCAATGAGGCGTTTGCCGTGCAGGCGGTCGCCGTCTTGGAGGAACTGGGGCTATCGCATGAGATCACCAATGTCAACGGCGGCGCGGTCGCCCTGGGCCATCCGCTGGGGTGTTCCGGTGCGCGAATCATGACCACCCTCCTATACGAGATGCGCCGCAGGGCTGCAGATGCCAGCAAACCGTTCTATGGACTGGCGACGTTGTGTGTGGGTGTAGGTCAGGGGGAAAGCACGATTGTGGAATGGATCAGCTGAGAATCACAGTTTCTTAAAAGCCTTTTCCATCTCACCACCAATATAGCGTTTAAGCGCCAGGTTCAATGCCCGGGGATCATCCGTGCTTGTAAGCTGAGCGGCAGCCACAGCCGGTGGCAGGGTCATCCTGACGGGGATCTTCCACCTGCCCAAAAGCTGTTGGACTGCGGTCTGTATGATCATCCCAATTTGATGACGCTGCTTTTCGGTTTTTCCAAGTTTAGCCAGAGGGTGGTTCCAGGCTTGCGGTGCAAGGACGTTCTGGGTCAGGATTAATTGGAACATCACATTCGGGACGCGGCTGAGAAATAAACCCAGGCTCTGCGACCAATGTTTCAGAGAATCCAGTGCGCCCTGATACAGGGCTGGATCAGGTTCCAGGGTGCCGCGGGGAAAGAGCAGCACTGCTTCACCACACTTCAGGAATTGGATCAAAGCACGCATGATATCCAGACGAGCAGGATCGTGTTCATCAAGATACAGAATGTGCTGGCTTGCATTGGGCAGGGCATTTAGAGTTGGACGCTCAATTGCCAATAGATGTACGTCCGGTCGCTCAACAGCCGCCAGGGCAGCAATGGAATCCACCGCACCGGGATGATTGGATGCAATCAGGAGCGGTCCTTCTTTCGGAAGATGCCCTCCCCCTGTTATCTCCCACCCTTGCGTGAAGCGGGGGAGTAATTCCCGGGCTGCTTCCCACAGGCTGTGTGTGGCAACTTTCAGGTCACTCTGCCGCATGAGTTGAGCGAACCTCTTCGCCGGGACCATCGCCAGTTTACGAAACAGCGCATACCACCAGGCATCCTGGTTGAAGTGGAAATGTTGTGTAATATCAAGAATGACCGCCTGGGCAATCTCCTCAACGGCTGGCGTGGGAAGAACTCCATCTGAAGATTCGCGCTGCATTGACATTCAACTGTCCTTTGATCTGGTATAAAGCCATTTTACCATTCATGGACTGTTATTACGCCCAAATCTGAGCGCTGCCATCATTAACTGGACTCAGGCGGATCTCCTAATACGCTGGCGATCAGGTCCTGGATGCGTTTGACCATACTGACTGGATTAGGATGCAATCCTTCAATCAACAAGGCATCCTCGAAGAGCTGCTCAGCAATCAGGGTGAATTTCGAGTCATCTGTTGGAAGTGATCCCATGCGTACCAAGATCCTATGGTGGGGGTTGAGTTCAAGCACCTTTTTAGGGGGTTCAAAGGTTTTATCCATCACCTGATAGACTCGCTGAACAGATTGTTCCGGTGCGCCTTCCGGGTCTACCAGTCTGGCGGGCGATTCGGAAAGCCGTTCTGTAGTGCGTACATCGCTGACCTTGTCGCCCAACACAGCTTTGAAGCGGGATACAAGGCTCTCCACGATTTCTTGATCAATGTCCGGGGTTGGTTCAGCCGCATCCTTTGACTCGGGAAGATCTGCATCGGCGATATTGACCAGAGGATGCCCCTCAAATTCCTTCAACTGCAGAAGCATGAAGGGGTCAACCGGATCGGCCAGCACCAATACCTCAATATCCGCATTACGGAACGCATCCATATGCGGGCTGAATTGAACTGCGCTGGGGTCTTCGCCAAGGAAATAATAGATCTCCTTCTGTTCCGGATCATCTCTCGCTGCAATCTCCGCCAGAGAGGTCCATCCAGAGAGGTCCTTATTGGTGTGGAAGCGCAGCAGGGGGAAAAGCTTCTCCGGTTGGTCTTGCTCAATCGCCACACCCTCCTTCAGCTGCGTACCGTAGACCTCCCAAAATTGCATATATTTCTCGGGTTCCTTCTCGCCAAGTCCCCGCAGCATCTCAAAACCTTTCCCGGTAACCAGCCGTTTAAGCAATGCCATCACCCGATTGGATTGAACGCTTTCACGGGAGACATTCAATGGAAGGTCTTCAGAGTCAACAACTCCCTCTATAAAATTTAGATAAGGCGGCAGAAGGTCGGTTGTAAATTCCTGGATCAACACCTTACGCGCATAAAGCTTCAAACCGGGCTCCTTTCGAGGTGAAAAGACCAAGTTCCTGGGATTCTGTGGAACATACAAAACCGCATACATCTGCGCCGGTGCGTCTGCTACCATATGTGTATGCACAAGCGGACCTGTGAAGTCCAATGTCAATTGTTTATAAAATTCCTGATAAGCCTCTTCCTCGATTTCACGTGGATTCTGGCGCCAAAGCGCAGTCTGCCGGTTAACGGGTTCCTCAGAATCGCCAAGGTAGATCGGGAATTGAATGAAATCCGAATGGCGCTTGATCACCTGGCGCAGGCGTGAATCATCCAAAAATTCCTTTGCATCCTCCTTGAGCTTGATCCGGACCTCCGTCCCCCTTCTTTCACGTTCAGCTTCTTCCAGGGTATAAGTGTCTTCCCCGGTAGCATACCAGGCTGCGGCATCTGATCCTGGTTGATAAGAACGTGAAACAACCCGGATCCAATCTGCAACCATAAATGCGGAATAGAAGCCCACACCAAACTGACCGATGATATCCAAGACATTTTGGTCAGCAGCCTGAACGGCTTCAACAAAAGCTTTTGCGCCTGAGTGGGCGATGGTACCGAGGTTGTTGACCAATTCCTCACGGGTCATCCCAATCCCGGTGTCCTCAATCACCAGCATTCCAGATTCCTTGTCTGCCCTGATTCTAATTTCCAGGGGAGTTTCTGGGTCTAGGATATCCCGATCGGTCAGCATTATAAAATCCAGACGTGAGAGAGCATCCGAGGCATTTGAGACCAGCTCACGCATGAAAATCTCGCGTTCTGTATATAATGAATGGATCAGGATATTTAATAGCTGCTGTGTTTCAGCTTTGAAAGGAATTGCTTGTCCCCTCTCAGGGGTATCTTTCTCTGACATGATTAAGTCTCCCTTTGGCAGTGAAATGATGACTGATGTTAATATAATCGAACTCGATAAGAATTATATAAGAAGTTTATTCAATATCCTGATTGTTCCATCCGGATATTAACCTTTCCAACTCTCTGAGAATCCAGGCAAGTTTCGTCTATAATACAATAAACTACCTATGATAAGGAAAATAACCTTATGAGTCTCTTTGAAGCATTGTTTGGTCACCCCGCTGTCCGAAAATTACCTCCTCAGCAAAAAAAAGAGGTGAACCGCTTGCTGGAGGAATTGGTTAAAAACGGTAAATTAGATGATTTCCTTTCGCTTCAACCGGGCGGGTCATTTAATATCCACTGCCATCACATCCGCTCCCGGCAGATTGGTGAACGGTTGAACGAGATTGGCGGATTGGCATTGATGCAGGCAGCTCGCTCTCATGTGATGCGAAAACTTAAATCAAACCTTGCCGAACATCTTGATTACTGCTGGCAGAATATTGGTGAATGGAAACCTTAGGTGAGTGGGTTGCCAACCCGTTTAATAATGTTGAGAGCAGCACTCTCCTTTCCTTGGTGCTCAATTAAGAATACCTTACACTATGATATTCCTCTCCATCGAGCATCACTATAAAATCTATCGTCTGTCTTTGAGAAATATGCTATAGTCTATTTAAAATAGCAATAAAACAATTTATGAAAAGGAATCAATCATGAGCTACCAAGAAAACAAACCTGATACAGGATTTCAGCCTATTCCCGATTTGGAAAACAAAAAGGAAGACAAAAAGGACCCGAGCCAATCAAACGGACATGATTTCCTCAGTTCCTTCACCTGGGCATTAATTCTGATCTGGGCTGGTCTGGTCTTCCTGGCGTCCAACCTGGGCTACCTGGATATGATCGAGATTCAGCAATCATTGCCGGAGGGGCTTGAATTCCTCGGCTTGAGTACCTGGTCCGTAATCTTCCTCGGCGCAGGTTTGATCATGTTCATTGAGGCGATCATCCGCACCTTTACTCCCGCTCACCATACCTCTACAGGTGGAAATTACTTCATGGCAGCGATATTTCTCGGCATCGGGCTGGGTGGGATCTTCGGGTGGAATGTCGTCTGGCCGTTCATCCTGATTGCCCTGGGGCTTTCAGCGCTCGCTAGCGCGCTCATCCGGAATCGCAGCTGACCCATTCGAACCACCATTTACCAAGAGGCAATATATCCCCATGGATAATGGGAAATGGATCCAGCCGCTGACTCTCTATGAACATCAGGAGTCCGGTTATAATTGACCTCATTCCGGTTCAATGAGCGGAGGGGTATCTAAAAACATCTCATGTTTACTGAAGAAACCTACCTGATCCAGCGCGTAAAAAAAGGTGATGCTCTGGCTTTTGCGCGCCTGCATGACATGTATTATCCGACGATTTACCGTTTCTTTTATTACCGGATCAACAATCCACAAAAAATTGAGGAGTTTTCTTCAGAACTTTTCATCCGAGCGACCGAAGAATTGGGGTTCTATAAACCAGGTGGGATTCCGTTCAAATCCTGGTTGTATACTCTGGCGAGAGATTTATTGATGGAACACCTCCTTGAAGAAGGGGAAGAGGATCAGCCGACCGAGTCGGTAGAATCATACACAAAAGCCCCCGCTAACAGCGCGGCATGCCTGAAACAATCCGTGACACATTTGGACGCTGATGAACGTGAGCTGATCATCGCCAGGCTGATCGAAGAACGCTCTTCTTATATGGTCGCCAGAGAGATCAATAAAAGCATCCGAAATACTCGCATGCGACTGAGCCTTGCGCTTTCGAGGCTCATCCAAATAACCCAGCAGGAAAACAGAAGCAATGAGACCTGAACGTGATTTCGCACTGGTCCTGGATGAATGTCTGGATGCCCTCCAGCGTGGCATCAACCCTGAAACCATCCTTAAACAATATCCGGATAAAGCTGAGAGGCTCTCACCGCTGCTGAAAACAGCCGCATCTGTCGCCCGTACGCCAAACCCCTCACCCCCGAAGGGCACCGAAATCGCCAGCAAGGCACGGTTAATGCGTGTCCTGGCAGAACAAAAAGCAGACAGCCAGCGCCAGAAGAAATTGGTGATGGATGAACTTGGGACTGGATTCCGCCAGAAACACGGCAAAGGCATTGTTGTCTTCATCTGCTCCCTTGCTCTAGTGTTCATCCTTATGAGCAGCATTTGTGCCACGGCGGCGGAGTCATTACCTGGAAGCCCCCTCTACCCAGTGAAGTTAGCCATGCAGGAATTTCACCTCATGCTGATCTTCGACCCGGAAAAGAGACACGGACAGCAGGATTTCTTCTATTGGGTCCGCAAGCAAGACCTGCTGGCTGCTGTTGAACAGGGACGCATTCCACAAGCTGACGCGCAGGGAACGCTGACCGCCATGCCAACTAAAATGAACAAGCATTAATTATTAATATGATAAAATCCGGGAAATAAATATATAAGTCTGGCTATTACTGACCCCGAATAACACATTAACCTGGAAGAATTGATTATTTCTTAATAAATAAAACTACTTAAATCAATATTGATTAACATCAACTTTTCATTTCTTTATTTTTTTATATTTTCTTGTCTTTCCCTAATAGGATAATTATCTCTATTAATTTCATGCGCTTCATTCCATAAAAATTCAAATATATCCACATGTTGATCAAAAAAAATTTTATCAAATGTTTTTTTTGTTTGATAATGCGGTTGCTCATCTTTCGAGACATACGGAAGAAATACTTCTAATTGAACAAAACCTGTTTCTAATTCATCTCTATCGCAGAGAACAAAAGTACAGGAAGGGCTACCGCTGTATGCCTTAATTTGGATACTTTTGGAAACATCAGGTTCTGATCTATTAAGTCTATCTTTCCAATTTAGTGCTTTTTGAGTATTTGTTCTCATATCTCGATCAATTTCTTCACTATACTCTCTAACCGCTTTTAGATCATTAATATTACTATCGTTATTATATGCCTCCATAAATAATAACCTGATTTCACAACCATTCCTCGCCTTCTCCGTTAATAAATTAAGGATTTTGGGTTCTCTTATCTTTTGATGTTTAATTGCATATATATCAATTGTCTTTTCTGCTTTTTCTAATATTTTATA
>Ga0075123_10001383_pt1 | contig 12218 bp, 9 predicted proteins | sample AntAceMetag02UKX_FD_69808 | JGI IMG/M metagenome (GOLD analysis project Ga0075123, IMG submission 69808) | Saline lake microbial communities from Ace Lake, Antarctica - Antarctic Ace Lake Metagenome 02UKX | ecosystem: Environmental > Aquatic > Non-marine Saline and Alkaline > Saline | place... | reverse complement strand
CATCTCGGGGTTGAGCGGCGCGGGCAAGACCACCTGGTGCACCCGCCTGGTGAAGCTGGCGCGTGAGCAGGGCTTGTCCGTCAGCGGGGTGCTCTCCCCCAGCATCTATATAGATCAGCATAAGGTTGGGATCAATATCATCGACCTGCGAACGGATGAAAGCCGCCAGTTCGCCCGGCTGCGGGATGAAGGCTCAGCCAACGTCGGTACGCCCCGTTGGGCGTTTGACCAGGATGCGCTTGCTTGGGCAAACCAGGTTATTGGAGAATCCGAACAAAGCGACCTGCTGGTCATGGATGAACTGGGTCCGCTGGAGCTATTGCAGAATAAAGGCCTCACAGCAGGTCTGGAGCGCCTGGATGCAGGAAAATACAAGGTTGCTTGTGCGGTCATCCGCTCATCCTTGCTGCCCAATGCCCTCCAGCGCTGGCCGGACGCCATTGTGGTCAAAGGGACCATACAGTGATCAATTAATTATCATTGCGAGGAGCCTTATGAAGGCAACGTGGCAATCTAAAAATCACTGGGCTATTAAGTTACGCTATGAATAGATCAATTTCAGGATCGTGTGGAACTTTGATTGCTTCGCCCTTACAGGGCTCGCAAGGATAAAAATTTGCCCCCACCCGCGGGAATCCGGATGGAGGCACCTCATTTTCGGAAAATTTCTTTACATCGCTGCGCGGATCGCCTCCAGATTCTCGCGGGCGACCGCCACGTTGGCAAGAAACCCGTTCAACGTCTCACAAGTCTCATACGCGTCGCAGTGGGCACAGGTCACCACTCCCTTTTCCTGGGCGCAAGCCCGGATCGCGCACTCACGACAGTACGGAACCAGCCTGCCCGTCGAGCTGTGGCATCCATCACAGACCACATCCGCGATCGTCATCTGGGGATGATCGAACTCGACCCGCCACTTCTCCAGCGCCGCCTGCATGGCTTCCTTATCATTCGCCTGTGTTGCCAGATACGCCTCACACGAGCCGCAATCCAACCCGCAAAATGCAATCATCGTATCCATATTCCCTTCCTTGGTTAATTCCCAACTCCCATCCTGTCTAATGTCAGTATAACACTCAAATATGTCAGACTATGTCATATTTTTGCGTTATAATTCTTCCATGGCAAATGTCGCCACGCGCTTACTCTCCATGCTTTTCCTCTTCCAATCCCGCCGTAAATGGACCGTTTCCGACCTGTCAGAAGAACTGAAGGTCTCTGACCGTACCATCCACCGCTACATTGGCATGCTGGAAGAGATGGGCATCCCGCTCTACTCCGAGCGTGGACCTTACGGCGGCTTTTCCCTCCTGCGCACCTATAGGCTCCCACCGCTGCTCTTCACGCCGGAGGAGGCTTCCGTCCTGTATATGGGCGCGCGGTTGGTGAGCGACATCTGGGGGAAGCCCCTTCATGATGCGGTCACCAGCGTGACCGCCAAGCTGGATAATGTCCTCCCGGATGACATCCGTCAGGAAGTCCAGCGCACCCAGCGCACGATGGCAGTGATGACCGGCGCTGCCCGGGATTATTCGCCGTACCACGACCTGATGACCACCCTGCGGGATTGCATGGCGTCCATGCAGCGTGTCCTGATCCGCTACAACAGCTTTGCCCGGGTCGAAACAGAACGGAAGGTGGACCCCTGCGGACTCAGCTTTCGTTGGGGGAACTGGTACCTGATCGGTTTCTGCCACCTGCGGGGCGAGATGCGCACCTTCCGCATTGACCGGATCAACCATTGTGAAGCCTTGAACGAACCATTTGAAATCCCAACGGACTTCAATGCCAAGAAATATATGGAAGAGACCATGATCTGGGAGAATCGCTATGAGGCGGTGGTGCGGTTAGCGTCCGAAGCTACTCTGGATATGCACGAGCGTGAAAATGAGTGGATGCGGGTCAGCGACAACCCTGACGGCTCGGTGACCGTTCGCTTTGAGGTGGACAGCCTGAACTGGGCGACCGGCTGGGTGCTGAGCTGGGGACGCCTTGCCACAGCCCTGGAGCCCCCCGAACTAGTCGAGCGCGTTCTTAAATCCGCACAAGAAGTCCTTGACCAATATGAGGTTTAAAGACTCGGTTTTTTATCCCCATTAATTAATAGATTCATGAAACAACCTGTCATTGCGAGTCCTGCAGGGTTCGCAATGATATTTATCTCTCCCTCACGGGGACCCAGACGAACACAACTGAATCCCTCGAACCCGGCTGGAAACGGTCATCGTAATACTCATAATAGAAATCCCCATCCCGTTCATACGTTGACCCCGACAGCCATACCTCAAATATCCTGGCGACTGTCTGGGACAATTCCGGCATCTGCCCGACATGCGCAAACACAGCATACGCATGCGCCTCAAAACGATGTGCTGCCATTCCTGCCGGCAGGGCGCCATCTTGACGCACAGCAAGCCCAATGAGATAGCGCCGGTCGGACCCCGTCCAGGTATGTACCCCGAACCCGGCATCCGGATCAGCACCACGGATCTCAGCGTAACGTTCGCTGAGTTCATCCCATACCCCATCCGCATCGCTCCCTGGTTTCCAGCCGTCATGAGCAAAGCCGACCACAGTAAATCCAGCTTTATAGACAATTCGGGGTGCCAGCATGGTTAATCCCAAATCATTTTTTCTGAATGGGAACGTAAATGAAGAACTTCCCTGAACCTGACCCCGGGTCAAATTCTTCTCCATACAGCTCAAAGCAGAAATTTCCGTTGGAGAGGTCTAACTCGTAATCAGATTGGGGCAGCCAGCGATTGTAAATCGCTTCATAAGCTTGCGGGATGCTCGCCAGGTTCGGACAGACCACCATGACATACACCCCTGCCGGGATATTGAAGGAGTCCATTCCTTCAGGCAGCTCATCAGGTTTTCCCATCACAGGGAACCCGGCAATATAATCAAATACTTTGGTCTGCTCAAAGTCTGGCATCATGATGCTGATGCCATACGCAACAGGCGTTGATTCATCCAGGTCCCTGATCTCAGCCCTTCGCTGACCCAATATTTCCCATAGCTTAGGGATCTCATTCGCCATCGCCTGAGTTTGGATCTTCATTCCAACAACACAACCCTCAGGATAAGTTATCACTTCTATTCTTGGCATTTCCATATCCTTTCTAAATATTGGGTATGGTGAGCAGGGATTCGTAATGTGCGATTCCTCATCAAAAGGTTCCCTTTCACCAGCAGATTCAATCGCAGCCTATCCATTTTCCAGGCTGCCTACAAACATGCAGATCAGTTTGTTCGCCCAGCGGTAATAACTCGCCGAATTAGCGTTCACAAAATCCCGTAATAAACTTTTCTCAGTCCAGGCGTATTGGTCTGGCGTGAAGCCGACTTGAGGTTGCGAAAACTCTCTGAAGTCAATCCATGACCCATACCAAATCCACTTATACCGCCTCATCCGCCAGTTAGGGCACACCCAGCATCTCCCTGAGGAATGCGCCGGTGTAGCTCCCCTTGCTGACAGCCACTTCTTCCGGCGTCCCCTCCGCTACGATCTGCCCGCCCTCATCGCCGCCTTCAGGTCCAAGGTCGATCAGCCAATCCGCGGTCTTGATCACATCGAGGTTGTGCTCGATCACGATCACCGTGTTCCCGGCGTCGGTCAGCCGGTGGAGGACATCCAGCAGCTTTTGAATATCTGCAAAGTGCAGCCCTGTTGTTGGCTCATCAAGAATATACACCGTGTCGCCGGTGCTCACCCGGGCAAGCTCCTTGGCGAGCTTGACCCGCTGCGCCTCGCCGCCCGAGAGGGTCGTGGCGCTTTGACCCAGCTTGATATACCCCAGACCAACATCCGAAAGCGTCTGGAGGATGCGTTTAATCTTGGGGACATTCTCAAAGAAGTCCAACCCCTCATCCACATCCATATCCAGCACATTTGCAATGGTCTTGCCCTTATACCGGATCTGCAGAGTCTCGTGATTAAAGCGTTTACCTTGACATACATTGCATGTGACCCATACATCCGGCAGGAAGTGCATCTCCACTTTCTTGCGCCCATATCCCTTGCAGGCTTCGCAGCGGCCTCCCTTAACGTTAAAGCTGAAGCGGCTTTTATCATAGCCGCGCAGTTTTGCCTCCGGGGTCAGGGCAAACAAGCCTCGAATCTCACCCCAGACATTGGCATACGTGGCAGGGTTAGAGCGCGGTGTCCTGCCGATGGGATCCTGAGTGATATTGACGACCTTGCTGATGTACTCCAATCCCTCCAAATGGTCATGTTTGCCCGGTTTGTCCTTCGCCCGGTGCAGCTCATGGGCAAGGATTGGCTGTAGGGTCTGGGCGACCAGTGAAGATTTCCCGCTGCCCGAGACGCCTGTCACACAGGTGAACAGCCCCAGCGGGAATCTGGCAGTGATATTTTTCAGGTTATTCTGCTGCGCTCCCACCAGCGCCAGCCACTTTCCATTGATCAGTCGGCGTTTCTCATGCGGGGAATGCACAATCAACTCTTTCTTCAGGTACCGCCCTGTCAGCGAATCGGGATTGCTTATGATGCTTTCCAGAGGTCCCTCTGCCACTATTTCTCCCCCTTTGATCCCCGCGCCAGGACCCAGGTCCACAATATAATCCGCAGCCCGCATGGTCTCTGCATCATGTTCCACAACGACAACCGTGTTGCCCATGTCACGCAGCTGTTCCAAAGTCTCCAGCAGCCTGGCGTTATCACGATGATGCAGCCCAATGGTCGGCTCATCCAGGACATAAAGCACACCCACCAACCCGCATCCGATCTGGCTGGCGAGCCTGATCCGCTGCCCTTCCCCACCGGAGAGTGTCGGTGCAGATCGGCTGAGCGCCAGGTAGTGCAGCCCCACATTCAAGAGGAACTGCAAGCGTCCCTGGATTTCCTTGAGCACCTCTTCAGCGATAGCGATCGCCTCTGGATCCAACTCGGCTTGAATGCGTTTCGCCCAGTGGAAAGCCTCCCGGATGTTCAGATGCATGACATCATCTATAGTCATCCTCCCAACCGTGACCGCCAGGCTTTCCGGCCTGAGGCGCTTTCCCTCACAGACGGTGCACGGTTGCTGGCTCATAAAACTCTGGTACCAGCGTCGGGCGTTTTCTGAACTCGTTTGCCGGTAGCGCCGCTTGAGTGAATTGAACACACCTTCCGTGATATATTCATACTCGCCTGAGCTCCGATCGCTCTCCCATTGAGTATGCACCTGCACACCGCCGTAGAGGATGGCATTGCGCCCATCTTCTGAGATGTCCGTCCAGGGCGTATCCAGGTCAGCATCAAATTTTGCCAGGATCTGTGTCGCAGCTTTATATATGTAAGCGCTTTTCTTCTTCTTGAGTTCCCCCCAGGTGCGCACAGCGCCTTTACCGACACTCTGGGTTGGATCAATAATCAAATTCAAATCAAACGTATAGATTTCCCCCAACCCGTTGCATTCCGGGCACATCCCTAAGGGGGAGTTGAAGCTGAACATCGTCGGCTCCATATCAGGGAAACTGATCCCACAATCCGGGCAGGAAAGGCTTTCTGAAAGCAGCCAATCCTCCTCCCCCTCGCGTTCGATCACAACCAACCCGTCGCTCATTTTCAAGGCGGTCTCGATCGAATCCGTCAAGCGGGTCAGGTAATCCCGATAGCCGTCATCATGCGGGTCGCGTGCAACCAGCCGGTCAACGACCAGGTCAATCGCATGTTTCTTGTTCTTCTCAAGCGTGATTGCCTCTACCAATTCCCGCAATTCACCATCTACCCGAACACGGATAAAACCATCCGCTTTTGCCTGGGCGAATACATCTTTGAAAGTTCCCTTCCGCTGTCGAGCCAGCGGTGCCAGCACCTGAAAACGGGTACCAACGGGCAGCTCTGCCACCTGCTGAACGATCTCTTCTGCGAACTGCGCATGCAGTTCCCGCCCACACTGGTAGCAGTGTGGTACACCAACCCGTGCGAACAGTACCCGCAGGTAATCGGCAATCTCCGTAACGGTCGCCACCGTGGACCTTGGGTTGCGGCTGACGGATTTTTGCTCGATCGCGATTGCCGGGCTTAACCCGCCGATAAAATCCACTTTGGGCTTCTCCATCTGTCCGATGAACTGCCGGGCAAAGGTCGAGAGGGACTCAACATAGCGTCGCTGTCCTTCTGCATAGAGCGTATCAAACGCCAGCGAGGATTTACCACTTCCGGAGACGCCCGTGAGGACAATCAGCTTATGTCTCGGCAGGGTAATATCAATCTTCTTCAGGTTATGTTCTTTCGCCCCCCGGATCACAATGTTTTCAGGATACATTCGCGTGCGTCACCTTTTCTATTGGATAGTCTCATCAACTCCAGTATAGCGGCATATTATGCCAGTTTATGACATATACAGGCGATCGATGACTTAAAATTCCCCTCACATCTTCTAATCACATCGCATCCTCCCTCATATATAGTTCCGCCCGGCTGCTGTAATAAAACGGGAAGGAGCCAACCCCAATCCGCATCGATAAATTGCTAACAACATTCAGTCGTCACCGGGTGCTTGCGACCTCAGTCCTGATCAGACACTTCATTTAATACAAAATATAAACCCCTATGAGCATGACCTGAAAAAAACTTCCTGGGGTATAATATAGAGGTTATGCAAGCATGCCAATCGCCTCCATTTGCGTAAACTGGAGGTGATTGTTTAATGAATTGCTGCCGAAAAAACAAGCCAAGGAATTCAATTTAATGACAGATATTGGGATTGTTCAACAAGTTGATATTGATAATGAAATGCGCGTGGCTTATCTTGATTACGCCATGAGTGTGATCGTCGCCCGCGCCCTGCCAGATGTGCGCGATGGGCTCAAGCCCGTTCACCGCCGGATCCTGTACGCCATGCGCGATATGGGCATCCGGGCAAATACCCCACACAAAAAATCCGCCCGTATCGTCGGCGAGGTACTGGGTAAATACCACCCCCACGGCGACATGTCAGTCTATGACGCCATGGCCCGTATGGCGCAGGATTTCTCCCTGCGCTACCTGATGGTTGATGGTCAAGGTAACTTCGGCTCCATTGATGGCGACTCACCAGCAGCCATGCGCTACACTGAAGTGCGGCTCTCCAAAATGGCTGAAGAAATGCTGGTTGACCTGGACAAAGATACCGTCGAGTTCATCGATAATTTTGACGGTTCCCTGAAAGAGCCGGCTGTCCTGCCCTCCAGATTGCCCAATTTACTGCTGAATGGCTCCTCCGGGATCGCCGTAGGTATGGCGACCAATGTGCCACCCCATAACCTGAAAGAGTTGGTCGGTGCGCTCAACCACCTCATTGACCGGTATGATGAGATGGACGACGTCAGCATAGAAGAGCTGATGAATTTCTTACCCGGACCCGATTTCCCCACCGGTGGACTGATCGTAGGCGATGAGGGGATCCGCCAGGCTTACAGCACCGGCAGAGGACGGATCGTGATGCGCGGCACCGCCATTATTGAAGAAATGCGCACCGGCAAGTACAGCATCACCATCACTGAAATACCCTATCAATTGAACAAAACCACCCTGATCGAGCGGATCGCCGAGCTGGCAAGAGGAGGTCGGCTGGACTCCGTTTCAGACCTGCGTGATGAATCCGACCGTACCGGGATGCGGATTGTAATCGAACTCAAACGCGGGGCACAGGCAAAGCGGGTGTTGAACCAGCTTTATAAATACACCCCCCTGCAATCCACCTTTGGCGCACAGATCCTGGCGCTGGTCAACGGCGAACCACGCCTGCTGACCCTCAAGCGCGCCCTCCAGCTCTATCTAGAACACCGCCAGGAAGTGATTACACGCAGGACACAATACGAACTTGATAAAGCCAAGCGCCGGGCGCACATCCTGGAAGGTCTGCTGATCGCCCTGGCAAACCTGGATGACGTCATCCAAACAATCCGTGAATCCGCAGATGCGGATGTGGCTAAAGTTAATTTGATATCTCGCTTTGATCTGTCTGAAATCCAGGCGCAAGCAATTTTGGATATGCAGCTTCGGCGTCTGGTGGCTTTAGAACGTCAAAAAATCATGGACGAACACAAAGAGATCACCAGCCAGATCAAACACCTCGAGGACCTCCTGGTACATCCCAAAAAGATCCTCGATATCATCCGCACTGACCTCAATGAAATTGCCGAAAGTTTCGGCGATGACCGCCGAACGGTGATCGCCCCGGACGCTAACAGTGATCTTTCTGAGGAGGCGCTGGTCAAGAAGGAGGAGGTCCTGGTCAGTATTACTCAAAAAGGTTATGTCAAGCGCGTTTCCGAAACCACTTATCGCTCGCAGGGACGCGGCGGTCGGGGTGTGATTGGGCAGTCCATGCGCGATGAGGACGAGGTAAAGTTCTTCCTGCGCTGCCATACCCTCAGCAAGCTGCTGTTCTTCTCCGATAAGGGCAAGGTCTATTCAGAAAAAGTCTGGCAGCTCCCGGATGAAGGTCGCACCGGGCGGGGCATCCCCATTGTTAATGTGATCAACATTGACCCAAATGAGACGATCACCGCGGTCGTTCCGGTGGCGGATTTCGCCGATGCAAATTACTGCACTATGGCGACCCTCAACGGGCGGGTCAAGCGCGTTGAATTATCCAAATTTGAATCTGTGCGCCCCTCGGGGTTGATCGCGATCAACCTGGATGAGGATGACCATCTCGGCTGGGTCTGTTTGACCGGCGGTGAAAATGAGGTCATGCTCATCACCCGCAATGGGCAAGCGCTCCGCTTTGCTGAAACCGAGATCCGCCCAATGGGCCGACAGGCGATGGGTGTGATCGGGATCCGAATGCGCGCTGGCGACCAGTTGGCCGCAATGGAAGTTGTGGAGTCAAACGGCGACCTGCTGGTCATTACTGAAAAGGGATTTGGGAAGCGTACACACCTCTCTGAATATTCCCCCAAGGGACGGGCAACCATGGGCGTCGCCACGATTGATAAACGCGCTTTTGAATCGATCGGCAGGATAAAAGAAGCCCGGGTCGTGCAGGAAAAGGACGAAATCTCCCTGATCTCCAGCGGCGGGATTGTGATCCGGATGGCGGTGGCGGATATCTCCACTCAGAGCCGCGCCACCCGCGGCGTGACGATCATGAACCTGGAAGATGGAGACACCGTTGCAGCGATAGCCAGGATACCAGAGCAAACACTCGATTAAACAAAAATATCCCGAGGTGTGATACCCTCCTCGGGATATTTTATTTTATCTTAGAACAACCAGGGTATCCTGCCAGTCACTGCCAGGAACACGATCACCAGGATCAGAATGAATCCAACCCCACTCAGGACAATGACTCGCGACCAGGAAAGCGGAGCCCGCTTGGATACCTCATCCGCTGATTGACCTTGAAAAGAGTCATATTCAGGCATGGGCTTCCCTCGCCCATAGAATTCCTCCACCACCTGCCCATCCTCATACACGCCGTTTGGAAAATACGGGGATTCCGCTGCCTCATTTTCCGCTGCATCTGCAGCCATTTCTGGCACCGCCGTTACTTCTTCCCCGCCACCTATCGCATCCATTTGCCGAGTGTTCATCTCATCCATGATAAGCACCTGATCCAGTGATCTTCAATCGTGATAGCACATCACGATCTCTCCAGCGACCGCATTGCCTCTTTCTCCGTTCATCCCTTCCAGCATCAGTTCCCCCTGCGGCGTGACTCCCAGGACTTTCATCGGCTTCGCTTCCTCTCCCGGTAAGCGAAAAGACACCCATTCCCCGATGAACGCCAAATGCTCAGTCCATGCCTGCATGAAAGCATCACCCGTCAATATCTTGCGGTAGTCCATCATCGCCCGCAGGATTCCCGCCAACAGCGCCCACCTGTCCACCGGCTTTCCCAGGGCTTCCTCAACCGAGGTCGCCGGATAGTTCAGAAATCCAGTCAGCGGAACGGAGTCTTCACTGACATTCACGCCCATGCCCACCACCAGCGCTTCCAGCGTTTCAGCCTGCCATGACGCTTCCACCAGCACACCAGCCGCCTTCCCGCCTTCCAACAAGACGTCATTCGGCCACTTGATCTCAGCAGTATATCCCATCACCTTCAAAGCACGGATTAACCCCAGGGCAGCTAGCGCGGTAAAACGCTGAACTAACATTTTTTCAGACGCGGAAGGCTTCATCACCAGGCTGAATGCCAGCGCCGCGCCAGGGATCGTCACCCAACGCCGTTTTTCTCGGCCTCTACCCGCAGTCTGCGAGTCCGCCAGAACCAGTGCCCAATCCGGCGCGCCAACCCTGACCCATGCCAGCGCCAAGTCATTGGTTGAGCCTGCCTCATCATAGAACTGCCAATCGCCTAATGGCAGTGGGTCCAAATAAGACTTCAATACAGATGGGTCCATTGGTTAGTCTAACTCCCTTGATAGATCTCGGCCAAATCAGCGATACCACCGACGATAATATCTGGCTTGAACTTCGATCCTGCCAAATCCTCTTCTTTAGTCTCACCGCTGAGGACCAACACCGTGGCAATCCCCCACTGGCCCAGGGCGATATCCGTGTATAGTCGATCGCCGATCATGCAATGTGCTTCCACCGGGAAGCCCGTCTTTTCAGCAAGCGCATGAACGATCGGTGCGTTGGGCTTCCCCACAACCACGTCCGGACGCCTGCCGGTTGAAGTAGCCACCAAAGCCATCATCGCCCCAATGTCCGGCTTGAATCCGGTTTCTGTGGGGCAGTTAATATCCGGGTGGGTGGCAATATACGGCTTCCCAGCAACAACCAGATCGCAGAGCTTCCAGAGCCTTTCATAGGTGAGGGTTGTATCAAACCCCAAAACGGCAACATCCGGATCATCCTCCGTCAGGTCAAATCCCCAGCGAGTGAATTCCCGGCGTAGTTGCGGCGTGCCGACCACGTATAAACTGGCTCCCGGATAATTCTTCTTCATATAGATGGCTGTCGCTTCACCTGAGGTAAAGATGCCCTCTTCTGGAATATCCAAACCATACCGTTTGAGTTTGTCAGCGTATTCAACACCGGACCGAGAGGAATTATTGGTCAGGAAATAATACGGGATATGCCTGCTTTCCAGGAGTGAGAGCCAATCATGCACTCCCGGTAAGAGCTGGTCACCTAAATAAATCGTGCCATCCATGTCCATTAAGAAACATTGTATGCTCGCCAACCGCTCTGCATTGATCTTCAATTTATCTCCTTTGTTATACTTCTGGACATCCATTAATCCTTATAATCATATCCTTACTTACAAATTTTGTCACAGGGGTTCATCATCTCCAGTGAAATCAACTATAATAAAAATCCAGATAGAATTATTGGCAACTTTTATCTTTTGGAAGGAAATTTTTATGAAACCAATCGCATTGACAGGCATCAAACCCACCGGCCTACCGCATATAGGCAACTACCTTGGCATGTACCGCCCTGCCCTGGACCTGATGGAGAAATATCAGGGTATGTACTTTGTTGCGGATTACCACGCACTGACTACCATGCACGATCCCGATACACTCGGAGAACTCGTGTATGCAGTGGCAGCGAGCTGGCTGGCATTGGGGCTTGACCCTGAGGATGCAATCTTTTTCCGTCAATCCGACATCCCGGAAATCCCGGAATTCACCTGGATCCTCTCCTGCTTTACCTCAAAAGGCTTACTCAACCGAGCGCATGCCTACAAGGCAGCCGTGGACGAGAATTTAGCAGCAAACCATGACCCAGATGAAGGCATTAATGCGGGCCTGTATAACTATCCTGTCCTGATGTCGGCAGATATCCTGCTTTACGGCTCCGATGTCGTCCCGGTCGGGTTGGACCAGAAACAGCACATTGAGATCACCCGCGATATCGCCGAAGCGTTCAACCGCACCTACGGTAATATCCTGAAAGTGCCCGAAGGCGTGATCCAGAAATCCGTCATGAAAGTGCCGGGGATAGACGGTCGAAAGATGAGCAAAAGTTATGACAACACCATCCCTATTTTCGCACCTGAGAACAAACTCCGCAAACGTGTGATGCGGATCGTGACGGACAGCAAACGCCCTGAGGATCCCAAAGATCCTGAAAACAACACACTCTTCACCCTGCTGCAATTCTTCGCCAGCCCCAAACGATTGGCAGAGATCCGCGACCTCTATCTGCATGGCGGCGCGGCTTATGGCGCTCTCAAGAAGGAGCTGGCAGAGCTGATCCTGGAACATTTCGCCAGCGCACGGGAGCGTTACGCCACATTGATGGCAGATAAGACCTTTATCGA
>Ga0075123_10001381_pt1 | contig 12221 bp, 12 predicted proteins | sample AntAceMetag02UKX_FD_69808 | JGI IMG/M metagenome (GOLD analysis project Ga0075123, IMG submission 69808) | Saline lake microbial communities from Ace Lake, Antarctica - Antarctic Ace Lake Metagenome 02UKX | ecosystem: Environmental > Aquatic > Non-marine Saline and Alkaline > Saline | place... | reverse complement strand
ATTCGTAATTAATTAGCATATTTACATTATGATGAAAATTGCAAATTAAACATATAAATTTGTGGCTGCAAATTTTCCTAAAATTATTTTAATTTTAGGGGGTTTTCGTTCAGACACTATTTACGAATATAACTTCCAAATTATTCAACTTTAGGGATATCCCACAACTCCGGATCATAATTCAGTCTTTCAACTTCAACGAGAATCAAACCAAAATCTCTGGCAACCGTATCCGGAGTTTCAGACTTATCCCTATGCATTAAATGAGAGACACAGGCTTTCTGCAGACTGGACAAATATTTCTTTTCAAAATCTGTCTTTGGTTCCCATCCTTTAATATCCTGTAAAATGGGAAACCAGATAGTTTTCATTCCCACAGTCCGCGCTGGTTTAATATCATTATCAATTCGATCGCCAATCATGACAGCATCTCTTGGTTTACAATTGGCTTGCTGGAGCGCCCAGCGGAAGAATTCAGGATCAGGTTTGTGCAAACCAACAGATTGGCTAAAACCGCGTACTTTGAAATATTGTAACAAACCATGATTGCTTAAAATTTTTTCAACAACTTTAGGCTGGTTAGCAATAAATCCTAAATTATATTGCTTTGCTAATGATTTGATAACCGGTACAATACCAGGCATAAGAGGACAAACTCTCGCCCAGTTTTTAGCCAAAAGTTCTTTAATCCTGGGTTCATATTTTGACCAATTTTCTCTTCCCAAATATTTTAATGCGACTTGAATGTAGTGCTTGCCATTTCTTTTATTTAAGATAGAGTCTTCACGATCCCGTAATAATTGATCAAAAGTGATATGGTTACCCTGTTCTTTTATAGCCTTGTAAATTTCGTGATAATACAGTGCCATTGCCGGGTCATCATTAAGAATAACATTGCCAACATCAAAAAAAATCCATTTTATTTTTGCTCTATTCATCTTCCAATCTCACATCCCCCTCATAATAAATAACATTCCGACACCCTTTCCCAACCCGGTAATTTCTCGGTTTTGTAAAATAAGGATCGTCAATAATTGAACGTAGAAATTCATCACGAAATTTGGGATGGGCGATGCTTGCCATGGCGAGCACTTTTTCTCCAGCAGTTAAACCGCGCAGGTCAGCAATGCCAAATTCATTAACAATTACAACCCCATCGTAAGAAGAGGCTGTCAGGCTGACGCCGGGTGGATGCATAGGAACAATTTTAGACTCACCTTTATCAGTAATGCTTTTTATTGCAATAATTGGCACACCGTAAACAGGGTCATTCAAAGCGCGAATGAAATCCGGCTGTCCTCCAATGCCGCTGTAATAATGACGAGCATCAATAAAATCAGCCCAGACGTTACCGTAAAAATCGACTCCCATTGAAGTGTTAATTGAAATAAAAGGCGCATTTTTTCTCACTGTTTCTTCAGAATTTGTATAGCCGCAGGGACGCATTTGAACCCCGGCGCGCATGTGAACAAAATCATAAAGTTCTTTTGAACCCATTATCAGACTGGTAGTGCTGTAGCCGGTATCCACTTTTTTCTTGCGATTGGTAACAATGTTCAATTTTTGCAAAATCATCAGTCCATCGCCATAGAGCTCTGTTTGAATGCCGAGGTCTTTAAATTCCGCATCTTTGATTGTAGCAATAACTGCATCGGGAATTTTCCCAATGCCGACTTGCAGTGTAACTCCATCTTTAATAAAATGTTTGGTAACCAATTCTCCAATTCTCTTTTCCTCAGGTGAAAGATTATCAAAATCAGTGGCAGGTATTTTATAAACCGGTTTTACTCTATCGTCAATAATCAAGTAATCAATCGCCGAAGCATCAACAATGCTCTGACCTTGTGTGAAAGGCATTGAAGGATCCACCTCGGCAATAACCAGTTGAGCATGTTCAATTGCTGTGAGCATTGCTTCTACTGACAAACCCAGGCTGAATTCTCCTGTATGTTCATGCTGACGAACTTTAAAAATTACAACATCTGGTTCATATTCCCTGTGTTTTCCGATTAAACTGTCTATGTTTGCCAAAGTACACGGAACGTAAAAAGCCCTGCCTTCATTTGCCGCTTTTCTAACCTGGGATCCGGAAAAAATTGAGTAAGTCATAACTCTGTCCTGCAACCCCGGCTTTATGTATGGGATAGGTCCTTGCATGAGAATGTGCACCATTTTCAAATAAGGGAGTCTCGGGGAACCAGCTTCTATGGCTTTAGTCAAGGCTTCTAAAGATGCAGTTGGGGATGCAGAATTGGAGCCAACATAAATTGTTATTTTATCTTTATTCTTGAATTTTTTAGAAATAGCATCTGCAATTTGATCTAACTTGATATTTTTGGGCTGATGGATCATTTCTTATCTCCTTATATAAAAATATCGTTTATAAAAATATACAAAAATAAATCATATAAATCAAGCGTATTAAAAATATCTTGCATTTTTTTTATGTATTCACTATATTAACAGTCAAGTGTTTTTTGGAAAATAATTTTTTTATATTTTGATTTAACATTTTATTTTATGAGGAGAAATTATGGCATTAATGGGTAAAATGCGAGAGAACATGACCGGAATTCTTTTATTTTTATTAGTTATGTTTGTATTGAGTATGACGGTCGGTGGTTTGGTTGGAGGTGCAGATATTACAAGTTTACTTTCAGGGAAAAAACCAGATACGGTTGTATCAATAAATGGTGAAAATATTTCTTACGATTATTACACAAATTTTAGACAGCAGCAGTTTGAGTCATATCGCCAGCGGAACAAAAAAGATGCAACTGGTTATGAACTACAGCAATTAGATGACCAAATTTATGAGTCAATAGTTCGCGATGTTCTCATCCGGCAACTAACGCAAAAGATGAACATTGGCGTTACTAAAAATGAAATAAAATTTCACATATTTAATGATCCTCCTGACTTCATCCGGACAAATCCATCATTTGCTGATAGCAACGGAGTTTTCGATAATCAAAAATACCAGGCTGCATTAAATGATGAAAGAAATTTACAATATTGGAATGTAGTACAAAACTATTTAGCAGAATCATTACCATTTGAAAAAATTTACCAGGAAGTTGTCTCCTCGGTTTTTGTTACGGATGATGAAGCAAAACAGGATTACATTAAACAGAATCAAAAGGTTAAAGTAAAATACGTCTTCTTCAATCCGAATACATATAAATACGCTGATTCATTGATAGCACAAACAGAAATTAAAAAGTACTATAATGACAATAAAGAAGACAAATATCGCGAAGATGAAAAACGAAAAATCAGGTACGTTTTATTCGAACTTAAGCCAACAGATTCGGACACAAATGATATTAAAAATTTTGCTGAAAGTTTGATAGACAGCATCAGACAAGGAGTCGATTTTGCAAGTTTAGCTGAAACATATTCAGATGATCCGGGTTCTGCCAGCAAAGGTGGTGAGTTAGGATTTTTTGCCAGAGAAACAATGGTCAAACTATTCTCAGATGCAGCTTTCGGCGCTAAAGTTGGCGAAGTCGTCGGTCCGGTACTTACTCAACATGGATTCCACATAATTAAAGTAGAAGACAAAAAAGTTGCAGACAATAAAGAGCAGGTCAAAGCCCGCCATATTCTACTAAAGATAGCTCCTTCAAGAAATACATCAGAATCGATTCGTGATGATGCCAACTATTTTGATGAAGTCGCCGCTGAAGAAGGATTTACTCAGGCAGTAATCAATGAGAAACTAAAGGTTGACACAACTAAATTTCTTACTAACAGCGGTTTTATTCCAGGGTTTGGTTTGCAAAAAAGAATGGTGGAAACCATCTTTAATATTAGTAAGGGCAAAGTAAGCAAAGTAAAGTACATTGAGGATAAAGGATACATAATCTATGAACTCATTGACATACAAAAGGAAAGATTTCAACCTTTAGCAGATGTTGAATCTCGTATAAGAAGTATTCTGCGTAGAGATAAACAAAAGGAATTGGCGGGAAAAGCCTGTCGCGTCTTCAGGGAAAAAATTCTGAATCCCGCAGACTTCGAAATGTTAACTGAGCAGGATTCTCTTAAAATAAATGAAACCGAATTTTTTGCCATGACAGGTTATGTTGCCGGTGTTGGCAGCGATGCTAACTTCTGCGGAACCGCTTTTGGACTGGCACAAGATGAAGTATCAGGACCAATAAACGGCTCGAGAGGTTACTATTTGATCAAGTTGGTAGAAAAGCAGGATTTCGACTTATCATCATTCAATCTTCAAAAAGAAACTTTAAAACTTAATTTATTAGAGACGAAACAACGCACCGCTTATACCAATTGGTACAATAATTTAAAAGAAAAAGCTGATATTAAGGATTATCGGTACAAGTTTTTTTATTAGAATTTAAAATATTTGATGATATTAAAAAGGTGTCATGTTATTTGGCACCTTTTTTTTAAGCATTATTAATAATTAACAGTTCGCAATTAGCCGTTCGCACCGGAACGTCCGCAATCTTTTTGGCGGATTGTCAACTATAATAGCCTATTTTTCTCTTAGCTAGACTGCAATGGAGCATGCCCAGTATTGTGTTGGTTGATTTGAAAATTGGTAAATTAGATAGTTGAGATATTGATCAAAGGAAGAAGTGATGTATGCTTTAGATGGTTTGGAAAAGAAAATTTTTATCGCAAAATATAAGGTGAAATTGCCAAGTGAAGAAAAAATAAAGAAGGCAATAAAGAAATTAAAATAATTTGATAAATAAATGTTTGGGGGGATCTTTTTTTTATATAAGAAAAAATGATATTGTAATGGATTTTCAAAATGAATACAAAACATAGCAAATCTCAAGTAGAAGAATTATTAAAATATCTAAAGGAACTACAGTTTAATAGTTCAAATACTGCATTACGACGAGAAAATGCTGTTTGGGCCGCAACATTGTTATATTTTACAATATGTTATTTATTATTTAAATTTGCTTTTGACAATAAAGAAAAGATTCCAGAAATTTCTATTTTTATTATAATACCCGTACTTTTTTTAATAGTTACATTTTTTTTTCTTTTCATTTTATTTATACATACAAACTATGGTCTTTATACAAACGATATGTCATTTAGGTCTATTTTAATGAAATATATATTTATTCTAATTAATAAAAAAGAATTACCTGAAAATTTTGATTGGCAAATTGACCCATCTCATTCATTTCCTGAAACAATTATGAATGAATTAAGAAATGATACTAGAAATCGGCATGAAGTGAATATTGACATGATATTTTCACCATATAAATTTTTTCTGAATTTTTTGAAAAAGAAAATAATAAAAGATGAAATTAAGAAACAAAAATCAGAACTATTAAACAGAGAAATCCAAAAAATACAACTACATGAAGCTATTATTTATAATATTATTTTTATACCGACTATTATATTAATAATGTTCTTTTGCTTAATTTTCTTTAAAATAATTAAGTAAAAATATAAGTATATTGGGGCATAAAAAAGCAAACCATGCGACCACAGCCTATAAAGCCTGAAACTCAAATATTTCTTAAAAAAACAACAAAAACCAAATTGCACACTTTTGACAAAGTGTAAAATTTAAACTTTCATTAAAAAATGAAAACTAAAAAACCTACCGAAAAGTGCCAGGCGAGGCATCCCGAAACCAATAAACCAATTTGTAATCGTGCTATATGGGATGATAAAGAAAAACTGTGTATTTTTCACTGTAAAGAAAAACCAGTTGAAGAATTTAAAAACATTTTTTAGCAGAATTAAAACGTATTAACGAAACCGATTCAATAAAAAAATTTGACGGTCGGTGCTTCATTTTTCCACAGAAAGTACAGCTTGAGAGAATATCTTTTAAAAAATCCGTAAATTTTGTATTTGCTAAATTTGGTAATAGGATGGATTTTGGGAGTTCAAAATTTGGTGATAAGACTTTTTTCTAGAATGGAAAATTTGGCAATAGTTTTGCTTTTAAGGTCTGTCAACTTTACACTTGACTGATATGTTCGTACATAATGTATTTACTTTTTATTTATCTGAGAAAATGCCTTAAGAATTGATTGAGAAAGTCGATAAAATAATAAACCTAAACGAATCTTATGAACTGATTGACTTTTTTCGTGAGTTAAGTTGTAATTGTTTGATTGACTAAAATTTTTTGTAATATTTTTTAAACTTAATATATAATCAGTTGGATTATCTTTGTTTCTGAATTAAATCTGAAAGTAATTTTTCCAAACTCATAAATACTTTTTTAACTAATCTATTAGCATACCTTTTAGAGCTTTGACTTTCCCTTGCTATTAAAATTTTGTCCAGATATCCTGTGGTTTGAAGGAATAATTTTTTATCCTACTTAAAAAATATAAGAAAAACTCAACCGATTCAAATACCCAATCGCGCCATAAGACGACAACGCATAATCAAAATGATATTTCATCCACTCAAATCCAAAACCAGTAGAAACGCCGGCAAACTGATCCCCGTCTCCGCCTATTTTTTGATTCCGACCAACAGAATTATAGCCAAGTCTCAAGAAGAATCCTTCTGAAATTGTAAATTCCCCGCCAACATTTACCTGCACATCATCATCGATGTATTTATTTATTGACACACAATATTCTAATGGCAAATGTGCTAATTCTTTAGAAAAACCAAATACAAAATTTAGCGGTAATGGGTCTTTCGTATCCACAAAAGCAGTCAGGGCAGTTCCTAAATTAAAAACTCCCAGACCAATCGTAAACTTATCAATAAATGGAACATGATAGATTCCTCCTAAATCCAGTGCTATGGCGCTGGAACTATATCTATCAATGGAAGAATGAATAAATTTTAATGAACCTCCAACCATCAAATTATTATTAATTTTTCTCCCCAGCACTGAGGTGATGTAAAAGCTGCCTGCACTGAATGTACCTAACTTTTCTCCGGTTATGTCTGTTTCATTAAGTTCACCATAGTTCATGTAATTCAGGCTAATCGCCAGATTTCCTAAATTCTTCAATGGTTGCACATAAGCAATGAATCCGGATTGAAAATCCAAAATATGATTAAGATAGGTCGCTGTGGCTACTCTTCCTTTAATTTCACCCAGCCCTGCTGGATTGAAATAGACAGAATGAATGTCGCCGGAAAAAGAGATGAACGCGCCAGCCATGGCTGAAGGACGCGCGCCTGAGTAAGTTCTTAAAAAATGATAACCAGCTTCTCCTGAAGATTCTCCGGCATCTACTGATAATGGAAAATAGCCAACACTTAAAATCATAAATAAGATAATTATTTTTTTGCTCATAATAGCTCCTAAATCCTAGCGCAGCAAAGCCGCATTAAAAAAACATCCACCTGATCCAAAAATCACACTAAAGAAATAACTTAAAAATAATTTCAGCATTAGTATTTGACCATAGTGTGAAATTTCATAAATAAAAAAGATTTAATTTATAAACCGATAACGCTCTTTTAGTAGAAGCAAACAGACATATTCTGAAATTCATGTTAATTGTTATAATTTAACTCATGCACGGGATATTAGTTTCACGGTAATAACAGAGTGTTTCAGTCATGGAGTATTAATTTTTTGAAAACCAAACATAATTACTCCAGTATCAGCTAATAGGCAGATCCGAACTCCGTCAATAGCCGCCGACATATTGAAAATATTACGCCGCAGAGACTCAGAGTCACAAATTTTTTTTATAATTATTTTTTCACCAATGTTATTCAAATTATTTGCTGAAAGTTACAAATTTTTTTAATTCTAAAAAATTCTCTGTGTTCTCGGTGTCTCTGTGGCAAAATACCAAAATTTGTTCGAGTGATTTTGTTGATCAAGTTAGTTTTGCTTCGATCTGTTTAAGCACCTTCATTGATTCTTCGGCGATCACTTTTCCACCCGGCGTAAAATCAAAAACTTCTAATGAGACCCATCTTTCATATCCCAGGTCCTTTAACAGTTGAAAGGATTTCACAAAATCATTAATGGCATTGCCTGTACCCAGGTATTGGCCGTCCATTTCTTGCACATGAACATGGTAAAAATCTTTGTAAAATCTTTTAACCGGTACATCTAACGGTTCCATTTCATCCAACGTATTATGGAAATCAAACATCATTTGAATGGCTGGATGGTTCACCTGATCAACAATTGCTTTTGCTTCAGCTAAAGTATTCACAACATCGGTCTGTCTATGATCAAGATGCTCAATTAATATTTTTACGCCGCGCTGTTGGGCATGATCTGCTACTGATGCTAAACCTTCGGCAAAATATTTCTTTGCTTCTTCGACTGAAATTCCCTGGGTATTACGTTGCTTCGGAGAACCAAAAGTCATCATTCCTCCCTCTAAGTCACCACAAAAATCAATTAAAGCATCCAGATAAGCGACTGACTTTTTACGAATAGTTTCATCTGGTGTAGTGAAATGCAATCCCTGGGGAGGAGGGGCAAGCAGCCAATGCAATCCTGCACATTCAAGCCCATTATTTTTCATCGCTTTTAATAATCCTTTCCTTTGATCAGAAGTAAGCTCTTGCACTCCATCTTTGACCAAAGTGAAAGAAGCGATTTCAACTCCTTTGTAACCAGCAGCCCCAATGATCTCGCACTGTTTTTCCCAGGGAAGCTCCATCATGCTCTCGTTGCACATGGCATATTTAAAACCGTTCCATTTTTTAGAACTTGTATCTTTTTTACTGCAACCGTGGATCAGTCCTCCAAAAGCGCTTGCGCCAACGATTGTACCAGATAATTTCAAAAAATCTCTTCGTGTATGGTTTGACATTTTTTCCTCCTGTTGATAAAGATTATTGGTGGTCTGTATAATATGTGTATGTTTTAATATAATAAATAAGTTAAGAATATCAAGATAAAAAAACTTTTGTTGAAGCGGTCTGAATTAATTTATATCTTGAGAACCTTGATGTTTTTTTTAGGAAATACAGACTGTACGTTTTTTATTTGCAGATTTGTTATACTATTTTTTATAGAAAAAATGATTGATTTTGTCAAAAAATTTTAATAATTTATTATAATTAAATATCCCAGCGTGCCAAAGTGTAGTGCCTAATATTTGAAGTTTGATGTGCACAAAAGTAAAAACAAAAAAAGCTAAGATTTAATTTGTAATACTATAGACATTGGAGAGTGAATGAGCTATAGAGTAAAAAATTATTTTGATATTAGCCTTCAGAAAGTGAAATCTTTAATTCTTGAAATGTTAGGGAGTGAAGATGTTAAAATAATTCTTTTTGGTTCTGCAGCAAGAGGAGATTTTCATCGACATTCGGATATTGATATTGCAATACTTCCAAAAAATGATTATAATAAGACAAAGGTAATTTTATTAAAAGAAAAGCTTGAAAATATAAATATCCCCTACTCCGTAGAATTAATAGATTTATCAAAAGTTTCAAAGACTTTTAGTGACAAAGTTTTTGAAGAAGGAGAAATATGGAAAAGATAAAGTTTTTATCTGATAATGCCGGTAAGGCATTAGAAACATTAAAAGAAATAGTTAACACACCTTTTTCCGTTATCGTCCGTGATGCTGCAATACAACGATTTGAATATAATTTTGAAATAATGTAGAAATTCTTAAAGGAGTATTTAAGAATTCAGGAAGGCATAATTTGTAATTCCCCAAAATCTTGCTTTAGAGAAGCTTTTAAAGCTGACTTACTCACTGAAGAAAAATCTATAAAAGCCCTTGAAATGACTGATGACAAAAATTTGACATCGCATACTTATCATGAAGAAGTCGCAGGAGATATATATAGCAAGATTGCTGAATATTTTAATCTAATGAACAATTTATTCTCGAAAATTAAAGAAAATTGAAAAGTTACATCTGACGGGAAAACAATAATATTATTTTTTTCAACGCACATCTGCTTATCTTCATTCATCAAACCCGTTATTCCGGACAACATCGCTGTACCATTTTGCTGACGTTTTGGGAATTCGTTTACCTGTTTTGATATCAACATAATTTATCCCGAATTGCCTGGTATAACCCAGTGCCCATTCAAAATTATCCAAAAATGACCATAAAAAATAGCCGGAGAGGTTCACACCATTGTTTATCGCATTGTGACATTCTGTGAGATAATTTTTTAAAAATTCAATACGCTTTGGATCATGCACTTTGCCATCCACCAATTTATCACCGTACGCGGCGCCATTTTCAGTAATAATTATTTCCGGATGATCATAACGTTTATCGATCCATTCCAACATTTTCCGGCATGCCCACGGTAGAATATTCCAATTCATCTGGGTCTGTTCCCAGGATGGATCAGAACTCAAATTCACATCCTGGTCTTCTGAAATGCCTCCGTTTTGATAAATATCACTCTGGACAATTCCGTCTTCAGCCTGAGCAGCATAAGCCCCGGTATAATGATTAAGTCCAAAAAAATCAGAAGAACCTTTGATCAATTTTATATCATCTGCTGTAAATCGAGGCAACCGATCCTTAACCCGGTCAATCATCACCTGGGGATACTCACCACGATAAATAGGGTCAGCAAACCAGCCCAGAAAAAACAGAAGAGCCCGTTCAGCTGCCTCCTGATCTTTTTTGAAATTTGTGAGTGGCTCCCGCCAATCGCAGTTATTGGTTATTCCAATTCTGCCGTTTTGTTTGTGGAAAAACTTATTGCGGTAAAGATCGACCGCATGTCCGTGAGCCCGTAAAATCTGATGCGCGACCTGGTAGGGTTCAGTGATTGATTTTCTTCCCGGGGCAAAAACACCCTGACCGTATCCAAGAACTGACGCTACCCAGGGTTCATTAAAAGTAATCCAATTTTTTACGCGATCCCCAAAATGTTCAAAACAAATAGAGGCATATTTGGAAAAAAATTCAGACATCTGTGGATTCAGCCACCCATCATATTCCAATTGTAGCGACAAAGGCAAGTCCCAATGATAAAGGGTAATCCAGGGCTCAATTCCATGTTCTAACAACGTGTCAATCAGATCAGAATAGAACTGAATACCCTGCCGATTAGGTTTTCCTGTTCCCGCCGGTTGAATTCTTGCCCACGCCAAAGACAAACGATACGCCTTGAGTCCCATTTTTGCCATCAGGGCAATATCTTCTTTATATTTATGAAAATGATTACATGCCACATCTCCTGTTGTTCCGTCAACAACCTTGCCCGGTGTGTGCGCGAAAGCATCCCAGATACTTAATCCCTTACCACCTTCCAACCAACCGCCCTCAATTTGATAACTCGATGTTGCCGTACCCCATGTAAAGTTTTTCGGAAATTGTCTCATCGTAAAATTGGCTCCTTTAAGATTTTCTTCTCTCCTGTAGTTCTTGCTTAATTTCAGTTAATTTTGATTTGCTAATTGGATAAAACCACATTAGGTGGGACTTGCGCCGAATATGATCAGCACGCACCCACTGGATAATAATATCGAATTTCATGTTACAAACAACAGTCCCAACGATCTGGATTTAACTTGACACGATGATTTTTTTGTTAGCTCTTGTTTTTTTATATACTCATTATTTACAGGTATAACCACCATCAATAACTAATTCACTTCCAGTAACAAATTTTGATTCGTCGGATACAAGATAAAGTATTCCATAAGCAATATCTATCGATTCTCCAACATGTCCTATCGGATGTAGGCTATCAAGATGTTTTCTGAATCCCGGATTATTTTTACCCAATTCTTCTACTAAAGGTGTCCAAATAAATCCAGGATGTACAGAGTTCACTCTTATATTATCTTTTGCATAGATTAAGGCATCATTTTTAGCCATTAATCTAACAGCACCTTTTGAAGCATGATAATGAGGTATATCTCCAGCTCCGACTAACCCATAAATTGAAGAAAGGTTTATGATACTTCCGCCACCTGATTTCTGCATGTGAGGAATGGCATGTTTAGTGCAAAAGAAAACTCCTTTTACATTCACATTCATAACTGCATCCCATTCATTTTCAGTTAATTCATGAGTTGGCTTGTCAGCGCCTGCTATTCCTGCATTATTTACAGTTGCGTCAAGCTTTCCAAATTCTTTGACTACTTCTGCATATACTTTTTCAACTTCTTTTTCGTTTGTTACATTAAGGTGCCAAAATTTAGCTACTCCGCCTAACCCATAAACCCCGCAGTTAGAGTTATGCGCAATTAGAAATTGTTAAAAAAATAGTTGAAGCATTAGGAAACCAATTGTATATTTATTTGGATTCGATAAATATTGTTAAGGAGG
>Ga0075123_10001380_pt1 | contig 12221 bp, 9 predicted proteins | sample AntAceMetag02UKX_FD_69808 | JGI IMG/M metagenome (GOLD analysis project Ga0075123, IMG submission 69808) | Saline lake microbial communities from Ace Lake, Antarctica - Antarctic Ace Lake Metagenome 02UKX | ecosystem: Environmental > Aquatic > Non-marine Saline and Alkaline > Saline | place... | reverse complement strand
TTCATCATCAGCCAGGATGAAACCGATCTGATCCTTCTTTATGAACCCTTATTTGGTGACACTTTTTATTTAGAGATTCCCGAAAATTATTATCAAGGCAACAATCCTTGATAGACGCCGTGGAAAGGCAGGATTGACGGTGTTTTAATCCGGATAAGGATGGATTTTACAACCTGTTCCTGAAAGCATTCATATCAATCACGGTTCTCTCTCGCCTAGCCTGGTCGGCAGCAAATGCCATCAGGTGACTTTCGAGGGAATCACGCGCGCTGGTGAGGGGAAAGTGTTCCCCTTGCATAGCCTGTACGAATTGGTGCATCAAGCCAGAATCGCCGCCGCCGTGCCCAGATGTCTGATCCACTTCTGAGGGAAAGGTATAACGTTCCATCGGTGCAAGGGCATGGTCATGGACCTCAAGCCATGCCTCGCTGTAGCTGAACTTGCCCAGCAGGGTCGCCTGAGAACCATCAATTCGCAGGGAACGCCCTTCTTCATGTGAGTGTCCGTGCATGGTGAGCGAGGCAGTGGTTCCGCTCTCAAAGGTCAGGTTGACGATTTGGTGGTCAACCACATTATTGTCGCAGTGGTACACACACCGTCCATAAGGTCCAATCCGCAGGGCATCCAGGACCGCCCGGTCGCTTTCAGGATTTTCAATGATCGTATTGCGAGGCCAGCCACTGTATTCCGTCAGCATTCTGAGCGGCGGCACGAGCTTGCCGATGAATCTCATGAATTTGGGTCTACGCAGGGAGAGTTTACCAATCATTCTCAATATCGGTTTGTCTGACTCGCTGACCGCTTTCTTGATAGGGTAATTCTCCACGTAGATGCGCGGCGCAAAGTATGGACAGGTACCGGCAATAGGGCAGCCATCGGTGCACCGTTCTGGTATGCCCATCGGTGCGTTTTCAGCCCGGAAATGACTTAACCCCCCGGCGGAACTCAGGCTGACAGATTTTTCGCCCAGGAACCAGTACAGCAGGTCCAGGTCATGGCAGCATTTTGCCAGGATCATTGGCGCGCTGAGGTCCTTATTGCGCCAGTTGCCGCGCACATAACTGTGCGCCATGTGGAAATATGAGACGTTCTCTGCATGGGAGATATGCACGACCTGACCCAGGCGACCGGATTTTATGATCTGGTTGACCTTTTGGAAGAAATCGGTATACCGCAGGACGTGGCAAATCATCAACATCCGCCCACTTGACTCCGCTTTCCGGACGATCTCAACGGTGTCTTTCAGCGTGGGAGCGATAGGTTTTTCGAGGAGCATGTCATAGCCTGCATCAAGGGCAGCCAGGGCGGACTCATGGTGAATCTGATCCTGGGTGGCGTTGATGACTGCATCCGCGATCTTCCCGGCAGCCAGGGCTTCGCGCCATCCCTTGAATTGACGCTCGCGTGGGATCTGGTGCGCTTCTGCAAAGCGGGTTCGGCGGATGGGGTTGGGATCCGCTACAGCCACAAACTGGATTTCATCCGGGTGCTGGAGGGCATACTGTCCATAGGCGCCCTCCCCGCGATTGCCGGCACCGAATAATAGAATACGAATGGGATCAGGCATGATATCTCTCCTTTTGATTGCTTGCCCGATTGGATTATATCATTCCATATAATTCATAGTGATAGAATAAATCCACTGGAAAGGATAGATAATGGATTGTAACCTCAACACCCGGATTGAAGACGCTGCCCTGAACGCCTGGCCAGCATTGGAGCAGGAGATTTATGACGGCTGGCTGTTACGGTTTGCGGGGGGCTACACCAAACGTGCGAATTCCGTCAATGTGCGCTATCCCTCACGCCTGCCCTTTGATGAAAAGATCAGATACTGTGAAACAGTCTATGCAGAGCAGGGTTTACCCCTCATCTTCCGCTTACCGGTTTTCCTGACCCCGCTGGAACTGGATGCGGCATTGGTGCGCCAGGGTTATTCCCGGTTCGACCCTACTCTGGTGATGAGGCGTGAAATCTCCAAAGTGACGAACATACCTGAGGGTTGCGAAGTCCGTGAACTCCCAATTAATGAATGGATCAGGCTAAGAGCCGCACTGACAGAGACGCAGGTTTCTCATTGGGAAACACATCAATCCATCCTGGATGTGATCGTACCTCGAAAGATGTTGATGGGTTTGTACTTTGAAGGAGAACCTGTATCCTGTGGCATGGTGGTGTTGGAGGATGACTTTCTGGGCTATTTCAGCATATTTACCGCGTTAGCTTCTCGCCGGCGGGGCTTTGGACAGGTGATGATGGCTGCGCTGACGCGCTGGGGAGTGGAACACAGCGCAGCATTTGGTTACCTTCAGGTGGAGGGGGATAATCTGCCTGCTCAGGCGATGTACCAGAAGCTCGGGTTTAGAACCTGCTACCAGTATACGTACAGCAGGCGAGTGTAAAGCGTTTATTTATTGAATTGAGTTTCATAAAGATGGGCGTACAAGCCCTTTAACGCTAACAGGTCTTCATGCGTTCCTTGTTCGATGATCTTCCCTTTATCCACAACGAGAATCAAATCCGCTGACAGGATCGTGCTCAAGCGGTGGGCAATGACGATGCTGGTGCGGTTGGTATATAAACGTCCCAGGGCTTCCTGGATGAGCGCTTCTGATTCGCTGTCCAGGTGGCTGGTGGCTTCGTCAAGGATCATGATACGAGGGTTCTTAAGGAGGACACGCGCCAGGGCAAGGCGCTGCTTCTCCCCGCCGCTGAGGCGATAGCCACGCTCACCGACAATGGTCAGGTAGCCTTCCGGCAGCTCAGAGATGAACTGGTGGATATTGGCAGCTTTCGACGCCTCGATCAGGTCTCGATTGGATGCCTCCGGATTGGCATAGCGCAGGTTGGATTGGATCGTATCATGAAAAAGATAAGGCTCTTGGGTTACCATCCCAATGGCAGAGGATAGATCATCCAAACGCAGGTCACGCAGGTCTGTGCCATCCAGCCGAATGACGCCTTCTGTAGGGTCATACAACCGAGGGATCAGGTAAGTCAGCGAGGTCTTGCCTGCACCACTGGGGCCAACAAGGGCGACCAGTTTACCGGGTTCTGCTGTGAAGGTGATGTCTTCCAGCGCCAGTTCACGTGCCTGGCTGAAGGAAGTATGGCTAGAGGCGGATACTCGCTCTTCTTCGTCAGAGAGAACGCCAGGGGCATTATCGATCAAATACGGACGGCTGACCTCACTGAGCAAGCCCTCGCTCGTTTCGGGGTATTTAAAAGTAACGTGATCAAATTCAATCTTGCCTTCAACCTTGTGGAGAGTGACCGCGTTCTCTTTCTCTTGGATGTCCAATGAAAGGTCAACAACTTCAAAGACGCGTTCAAAGCTGACCATAGAGGTTGCAAATTGAACCGGCGCATTGACCAATCCCTGAATGGATGCGTAGAGTCGGGCGAGATAATTCCCAAAAGCCACGATCATTCCCAACGTGAATGTATTGAGGATCACCATATAACCACCCACGCCGTAAACCAGCGCTGTTCCCACGGCAGTGAGCAGGTGAACGATGACCATGAAAACAATCCCCATCGTGGCGCGTTGGATGCCGAGTGATTTCACCTCAGCAGCGCGACGGCTGAAACGCTCTGTTTCTGCCTCACGGCGACCAAAAAGCTTGATCAGTAAAGCACCCCCAATATTCAACGTCTCGTTCATGGTGGCGTTCATTCGTGCATTGGTTTCCATTTGCTTTTGAGCAATATCTCGGAAAACACGGCCTAATCGCCGGGCAGTGATAATGAACATGGGGAGGATGATGATCCCAAGGAGGGTCAGCCGCCATTCCAGAGTCAGCATGACCACCAGGGTTGAGATGACATCAATTGAGTTGGTAACCAAAGTGACCAGGGTTTGACTGATGGCAGTTTGTGCGCCGACCACGTCATTGTTCAACCGGCTGATCAGCTCGCCCAATTGGGTGTGGGTATAGAATCGCAGCGACATCTGCTGGAGATGTTCATAGAGACTGACGCGTAGATCGAAGATGACGCCTTCCCCAACCTGAGAGGTCAGTCGGCGGGTGATAACCTGGAACAATCCGCTGATGATCGGTAAGATCAGAAGGCCCAGCGATGCAAGGAGCAGACCGTGGAGATCCTTTTCAGGGATGGCTTCATCAACCAGATGTATTAAGATCAACGGGGAAAGCAGGGTAACGCCGGTGTAGATCAGGATGGACAGAAGGCTGCCGATGATCTGCCAGCGATAGGGCTTCGCATAGGTTAATACTCGCTTAACCAGCTCCCACGAAAGGTGAGGTTTTTCTTCTATGGCGTGGATATAACTGCGCCAATTTCTGCGCGGCATGCCCAAGGTAGTGATTCCTTTCTGTTCAGAAGGGTATCGGAATATAAATATACCATTCTATTGGATGGTCTCGAAAGATATCAGTGTGCACATCATCTTTATTGAGGTTGGTTTTAAAAGTATGGAATAATAATAATAGAATGCTGTCCGCAGCATGGATGCGGAGATTGGTTTGATGAGGTTAATCTCTAGGGAGAGAGAAACAGATTCGGGCGCCTTTTTCCATATTAAGGTCCGCCCACATACGTCCGCTGTGGGCTTCTACAATTGCACGAGCAAGATACAGCCCAAGGCCGGCGCCTTTGGTCTTACGGCTGGTTTCGGGTGCTCTGTAAAATCGGTCAAAAATATGGGGCATGTCGCTGACAGCTATGCCGGGGCCTTCGTCTGTTACGCAAATGATGAGTTGGTCCGGGAGAGTTTGCCCCATGATGTGGATCTCGCCCTTGGGTGCATATTTTATCGCATTGGAGATCAGGTTGGAAATGACCTGCTCAATCCGGTTTTCGTCCGCCATCACAACAGGGAAATCATCAGGGATGTCCACAATGATCTTGTGGTTCTCAGTTTGGGTTTGGAAGCGTTCTGCCAGCCGGGATGTAAGCTGATGCATGCCAATATCTGCACGTTTGAGTTCCATCCCGCCTGCCTGCAGTCGGGAGGCATCCAAAAGGTTCTCGATCAAACCGGTTAGCCGGTCAGCTTCTTCTTCGATGACCTCCAGGCTGTTCCCCATGACCTCGCTGTCCCAATCCACATCGTCCCTGCGCAGGGTGCTGACGTACCCTTTGATTAATGCGACAGGTGTTTTGAGTTCGTGGCTGATGATGGAGATGAATTCACTTTTCAACTCATCTGCCTGGCGGAAGCGGGTGATATCCCGCACGGTAGCGATGGTGTTGATCAGGACCCCTTCCATGGAGAGCAGTGGTGCATAGGAGATCCCAACCGGCAACGGAGCCTGTCCATTTGGGCGTTGGATATCGCCTTCAACATACAGGTGCGCTTGAGGAGAGAGGGGCCACCCCCCAGCTTCCGCCTTTTCAAGCGTAATCCCATGGGGCGGATGAGTCCATTGGATCACATCGTCGTGTTTCATCCTCTGCAGTTCCTTCTGCGGGTGTCCATACATGCGGGCAAAGGCAGCATTGGTGCGCTCAATGGAGTGGTCTGGATTGAGGATCAGGATGCCATCCGCAGCGGAATTGAGCATGGAATCACTGCGCTGTTTCTCACAGTTGACCTCGGTGTACAGTCTGGCGTTTCTAACTGCAATGGCAGCCTGGTTAGCAAAACTGGAAAGCAGAGAGCGGTCGTTTGTCGAAAACATTCCCTGATAATTCCGGAATATATAAATGAACCCGATAACTTCTTTCTGAGCGATTAGCGGGAGCCCGACTGCGGAAAGATTGCCCATGCTGATCTGCTGGAGGACGCGGTTGATCTCCGGAATCTGGACATTCTTTGGGTCTTGGATGCCTGGGATCTTCTCCAGCCAGGCATTCAGGAACTTCTGGATTGCAAGAGGCAGTCCGTTGCTGACGACCAGAGACCAGTGACTGCCTGGTGTACTCAGCGCTATGAAACCCGCATGTCCAGCAAGCATCTCGACGGCATACTGGAGGATCCGACCGAGAAGCTTATCCAGGTCAAGTTCTTCAGTGAGCGCGCGTGAGATTTCAAGAAGGTAGTCTCGTTGGCGGACACGGATATCAGGTAACATAAGTTAATTTTATCCCAGTTTTGTATGAAGGGGATAAAAATGGGACAAGTGATCTGTGATTGGTGAATAGTGGTCAGGTATCAGGTATTGGGGATTGGGCATCAGGTCAGATAGGGGTAAAGGAAGATTAATCATCCAGAAATGCCAGTTGTGTTCTTCAGAACCAAAGCTGCTCTCAGCGTGACCCATTTGTTGGGTTGTTTCTTCTCTCCAAAATCCACCCAGGTCTTACCTGAAACACTATATTCCATTATGGTTTGGACAGGTTCTTCTATATGGGCTTTCCGTTTTGCAGCGATGAGTTCGTGATCATCTTTAGGGAGATCCAAAAGATCTCGCAGAGCGAGATAACGGATGCCTGGTTCATTCTCTTCAAGAAGCCAGGATAGGCTGTCCTCGTTCAATTGCTCTTCCCATGACATTGCCTTCACCCCTCAAATCATGATGACTGATGGATGACAATGAGTGTGATGTCATGAAGGGTTGTTGCGTCTTCCATTGTGCAGGTCATCATGCTCTTTCTGTGGATGACCGGAATCCTATCTTGCTTTGATGTGTTTCTTTTCCGCGATGGTTATTGCTTCCTCGAATATTACCAAAGCCTCATCCACTTCCGATTTACTGGTGGAGAGGGGAGGGGAAATGCGAATGGTGCTTATACCGCAGCCGAGGGTTAACAAGCCACGTTCGAAGGCGAGGTTGACGATATCATCGCGCAACTCGACGGCGTGTTCTTTTGTTTCCTTGTCTTTGACGAATTCAACCCCAATCATCAACCCAATTCCGCGCACATCGCCCATACTGGGGTGGCGGACCATGATCTCTGCCAGGGCATCGAGCGTGTATTCACCGACGTCCCGGGCGTTTTTTAGGTATTGTTTTTCGATCAGGTCAATGGTCGCCAGTGATGCGGCGCAGCAGACGGGATTCCCACCAAAGGTGTTCCCATGGGAACCCTTAGGCCAGCTCATGATTTTCTTACGGGTGATCATCGCGCCCAGCGGCATACCGGAAGCGATGCCTTTGGCACTGGTGATGATATCTGGCTCTACGCCGAAGTTCTCAATCGCCCACCACTTACCAGTCCGCCCCATACCGGATTGGACTTCATCTGCGATTAAAAGGATGCCGTATTTATCACAGAGCTCTCGTAAAGCGGGGAAAAAATCTGGCGGCGGGACAATGTATCCCCCTTCACCCTGGATCGGTTCAATGAGAAAACCGGCGGTTTCATCAGGTGGCATGATCCGGGAGAGGATCTCTTCCTTTATATAACGGACCACAACCTCCCCATAGCCTTCGCCTTTTCGACGCAGGAGGACCGGACGATAGGGGTCTGGGAAGGGCACATGCACAACGCCGCTCATTAAGGGAAAGAATCCTCCCCGGTAATGGGACTTGCTGGCTGTAAAGGAGATTGCCCCAAGCGTTCGTCCATGGAATGCGCCAAGAAAACCGATGAATTGCGTTCTCTGCGTATGATAACGGGCTAGTTTGATTGCTGCTTCAACACTTTCGGTACCAGAGTTGGTCATGAAGCTTGCGGAAGGTCCGCTGAAAGGTGCAATTTGATCGAGTTTTTCACCCAGGCGTACCCAGGTGTCGTGATAAAAGTCTGAGGAGATATGAATGAATTTCTCTGCCTGTTCCTGGATGGCTTTCACAACCTTAGGGTGGCTGTGACCGGTTGCAGTTACTGCGATCCCAGCGGCAAAATCCAGGAAGCGATTCCCGTCTACATCCCAGACTTCAGTACCGCTGCCATGATCCATCACAAAAGGATAGCCGCGGGGATAAGATGGCGAGATAAAATTCTGATCTCGTTCAATAATCGCTTTCGCTTTTGGACCAGGAAGATTGGTTAATTTCATAAATATTGTGCCTCCAGAATGTGTAAATGGGACGTCCCTCATGAAGGGATGTCTGAATAATTCGTATTGGTGATGTGATTATAACATTGGAGTTAGGAAATGGAACCCACAGAGTCGCGCGCAAGTGCGAGCGCGCCGAATAAGCCAGCGTCGTCGCCCAAGGCTGCCAGGGTGATCACGAGGTCCTGAAGATAATATTCGGAAAGGACAGTCTCACGGACCACTTTGCGGATTGGATCCATGATGAGATCGCCAGCTTGAGAGACGCCGCCGCCAAAAATAACAATAGAAGGATTGAAGATCATCAGATAATTAGAGACTGCCAGACCGATGAAATATCCTGCCCTTTCAAAGGTCTCCAGGGCAAGTTCATCGCCTTGTTTTGCTGCCTGGCTGATCGCTTTCGCATCCGGTTTACCGCTCAGGATGGATTCACGCCCATTCGCAAGCTGCTCAGCGAAGTATGCAGCAATCCCTGTTCCTGAAGCCAATGCCTCCAGGTGTCCGCGGTGGCCGCAACTGCACATCGGTCCATCTGGTAAGAGAACGACGTGTCCCAATTCCGCACCAAGTCCTTGATGTCCCACCAGAAGATGGTCATCGGAGATCACACCCCCACCGATTCCGGTGCTGATGGTCAGATAAAGCAGGTGGTGATGTCCCTGGCCAGCGCCATATTTCCATTCGCCAACCGCCGCCAGGTTTGCGTCATTCCCCAGGAAAGCAGGTACGCCAATTTCCTTTTGTAGCATCTCGCTGATCGAAACGCCAACCCATTCGGGTAGGTTGGGTGATGCCAGGATAATCCCGGTTTTTAGATCAAGGGGTCCTGGCGCAGCTATGCCAATGGACTCGATCCTTTCATCGTCAGCCGTGATTTCACGGATCAATTGGGTAAGACGATCCAATGAGGTCTTGCCATCCACGTATGTTGGGATGCGCTTTTGACGAATGGGTTTGTTCTCACCCTCAGGGAATACTGCGGCACGCATCTGTGTTCCGCCTACATCAATGGCGATCGTGATTTTCATGGCGGTATTATAGCACATTTAGCTTTCACCCTTCGTTTGGGTATCCTTTGATGGGATCGCCTGCAGCTATTTTCTATAAATTAGCTACTTATAGATTCGTTGACGTCTCCATTGAAACCTGCTATGATTTCATTGGCATGAAAGAAAGAAAAACAAAATTTATTGTCCGCATATGGAAAGCCATAAAGCGGGAAATACAATGGTTTCGACCAGGATTGGGGTATAAACGCTGGTTGATTCTTGTTTTTGTTGGGATAACCCTTTTAAGCATTGGGATGGCTTTTTTTGTCCTTGATGTCTATCGGAGTACGCCTGATACTTGGTGGCTGCCCATCCTTTCGACTTTATCTTTACGCTTTCTCGACCGACCCATCCGCGTGGTGATCTTTGGCGGCATTGGGGTCGTACTGGTGCTGATCGGTGTATGGGGATCCAATCGATCCCTTCTGCGTCCTTTCATTCCACCTGGGAAGCCGATTATCGAAGCTTTAGATTCTTTTCGTCGGCGAGACCGCGGGCCCCGGATAGTCGTGCTGGGCGGTGGACATGGCCTGGCTTCACTTTTACGAGGTTTGAAGGAGTATACCCACAATATCACCGCGATCGTGACGGTGGCGGATGATGGCGGTTCGTCGGGCGAACTGCGCAAGAATGTTGGGATCTTGCCGCCTGGGGATATCCGCAACTGTCTGACCGCATTGAGTAATAATGAAGACCTGCTAACTCAGGTCTTTCAGTACCGGTTTGCTGCTGGTGCGGGTCTGGAGGGACATTCCCTGGGGAACCTGTTCATCACGGCACTCAGTGAGATCACCGGCAGCTTTGAGGAAGGCGTGGCGGAATCTGGGCGAGTCCTCTCTGTTTATGGGCAGGTCTTACCTTCTACTTTGACGGATGTGCGTTTATTGGCTGATTTACAGGGAACGGATGGCGAGATTTTTCATGTTTCTGGTGAGACCCAGATCAGAGAGACTGAGGGGACGGTGAAAAGGGTCTGGCTGGACCCCGCCAATACACCTGCATTCCCCCCAGCGATCTCAGCCGTTTTAAACGCGGATTTGATCATCATCGGACCAGGCAGTCTGTATTCCAGCCTGCTCCCAAACTTGCTGGTGCGCGATTTGGCAGACGCTGTCCGAGCTAGCCAGGCACTTAAATTCTTCATCTGTAATGTTGCAACGGAACGTGGAGAAACAGACCAGTTCAGCTGCCTTGACCATGTTCAATCAGTGGAGAAACATGTGGGCGAGGGTATGTTTGACCTCGTCATTTGCAACAACCACTTTGAAGGTTATCTTGGCTCCGATGTTGATTGGGTCCAGGTAAGCCCTGAACTACGGCAGCATTCATCTGTGTACTGCGCGAACCTGATTGACCCAGATCACCCATGGCGGCACAGCTCTAAAAATTTATCTAAAGCTGTTATGGACCTTTTCTATGAAAGAACCGGCCCACTCATAGACTAAACTCAGTTGAATTGGTGACGCTTGACATATATTGTGTGGGTTTATTAAATGGTAAAATACATCTGATAAGAAATATCCTATAGGAGGCAAAGTAATGACAACTCGTGTTGGTATTAATGGTTTCGGTCGTATCGGCCGCCAAGTCTTAAAGGCAATTATAGAACATCACTCTGATTCTTTGGAAGTTGTGGCTGTCAATGACCTGTTTGATGCAGAGATTAACGCCTATCTTTTCAAATATGACTCGAATTACGGTCGCTATGATGGCACCGTCGAAGTCAAGGATGGCAATTTAGTGGTTGATGGCAAGGAGATCAAAGTCTTGGCAGAGCGCAATCCCGGTGCGCTGCCTTGGAAAGATCTCGGCGTAGAAATTGTGATTGAATCTACTGGCGTTTTCCGCGATGGGAAGGGTTCGGATGGTAAACCCGGTGCGAATGCGCATATCGAAGGTGGCGGCGCCAAGAAGGTGATTATTTCTGCTCCTGCGAAAAATGAAGACCTGACCATCGTTTTGGGCGTGAATGACAAGCTCTATGATCCCGCGAAACATCACATTGTTTCGAATGCATCCTGCACCACCAACTGTTTGGCACCTGTGGCCAAGATCCTGAATGATAATTTCATCATTAAACGCGGTTTGATGACAACCATTCACTCTTATACCAATGACCAGCGCATTCTCGACCTGGCGCACAGCAAGAAGCGCCGTGCCCGAGCCGCTGCGCTGAACATCATTCCCACCACAACCGGCGCTGCCAAAGCAGTTGCCCTGGTGATTCCTGACCTCAAGGGCAAGGTTAATGGCTATGCCTTGCGTGTCCCAACCCCCACTGTCTCGATCGTGGACTTTGTGGCTGAAGTTGAGAAACCGACCACCGCAGATGAGCTGAATAGTATCTTCAAAGCAGCCGCTGAAGGCGCAATGAAGGGCATCTTGATGTACTCAACGGAAGACCTGGTCTCTATGGACCTCAAAGGCAACCCACATTCCTCCATCATTGATGCGGAATTGACAACCGTCATGGATGGGACCTTCGTTAAAGTTGTTAGCTGGTATGACAACGAATGGGGTTACTCTTCCCGGACTGCTGATCTGGCAGCATTGATGGCAAAATCACTCTAAGATCAGCGTTGGTAAAACGGATACGATAGATGCGTAATGTGTTTCCCTGAAATGCACATTACGCATTTTTTATGAAAGGAGCAACCTTAACAATGTTCAGTAAAAAAATGTTAACAGACATGGATGTCAATGGGAAGAAAGTCCTGGTGCGGGTTGATTTCAACGTGCCTATCAGCGATGGGAAAGTTTCTGATGATACTCGGATCCAGGCAGCACTGCCTACAATAAAATATTTACTGGAACATAACGCAGCTGTAATCTTGTGCTCTCACCTGGGACGACCGAAAGGTGAAGTAAAGCCGGAATTCAGCCTGAGACCTGTGGCTGAATATTTAGGCAAGTTAATCGATGCACCAGTTGCCTTTGCCGAGGATTGCATCGGTGAGAAGGCTGAAAGTGCGGCTGCAGCGCTCGAACCCGGTCAGGTACTTGTTTTGGAAAATACCCGCTTTCATGCAGGTGAGAAGAAAAATGACCCGGAAATCGCCAAGCAGTTGGCTGGTCTGGCGGAGCTGTTTATCAACGATGCTTTTGGATCAGCACACCGCGCGCATGCCTCAACGACCGGCGTAGCGGATTACCTGCCTGCAGCAGCTGGTTTCCTTTTGGAAAAGGAGATCAAATACCTGGGTAACACGATTGCTGACCCAGTACGTCCCTTTATCGCGATCCTGGGGGGCGCTAAGGTG
>Ga0075123_10001376_pt1 | contig 12233 bp, 13 predicted proteins | sample AntAceMetag02UKX_FD_69808 | JGI IMG/M metagenome (GOLD analysis project Ga0075123, IMG submission 69808) | Saline lake microbial communities from Ace Lake, Antarctica - Antarctic Ace Lake Metagenome 02UKX | ecosystem: Environmental > Aquatic > Non-marine Saline and Alkaline > Saline | place... | reverse complement strand
CACCGAGGCCCGCCGGGTTCTGGCTATGCTCCATGGCGGAAAACTGGATCTCCTCTATATCGCTCCGGAAAGATTGATCGGCGAGGAGTTCATCCAGCGCCTGAAGGATATCCCCATCTCCCTTTTCGCGATTGACGAGGCCCATTGTATTTCACAGTGGGGACATGATTTCCGGCCCGAATACAGCCATCTTGGCCGTCTGCGCAAGGCATTTCCCACGATACCGATGATTGCCCTGACGGCGACGGCAGAATCCCACACCCGCCAGGACATCCTAGAACGGCTCAACCTCAGGCAGGCCCGGTGTTATATCTCGAGCTTCGACCGTCCCAATATCCGCTACACCGTTCTCGACAAGATCAAGCCCCTTTCACAGCTCACGGACTTTCTGAAAAACCGCACCGGCGAGGCCGGTATCGTTTACTGTCTGAGCCGCAAACGCGTGGACAGCCTGGCGGCAAAACTGAAGTCGGCGGGTTTCAACGCGGCGCCCTATCACGCAGGCCACTCGACGGCACAGAGGCAGTTGGTGCAGGATGATTTCCTGCGGGATGATGTCCTGATTATGGTCGCGACGGTGGCCTTCGGCATGGGGATCGATAAATCAAACATCCGGTTCGTCGTCCATTATGACATCCCGAAAAACATTGAAAGCTACTACCAGCAAACGGGTCGCGCCGGCCGCGATGGCCTGGCGGCGGAGGCCCTGCTTCTCTTCGGGTACGGCGATATCGCCATCGCCCGGAGCCTGATAGAAAACACGCACAATTCCGAGCGGAAGCGGATCGAGCTTCATAAACTCGGCTCCATGGTTGCCTTTGCCGAGGCCTCAAGCTGCCGCCGCCGGATACTCCTTGGCTATTTCGATGAACGGATGGAGGAGGACTGCGGCAACTGCGACATCTGTCTCCACCCGCCGGAAATGATCGATGCTACGGAAGATGCCCGAAAGGCCCTGTCCTGTGTCTACCGGGTGAATCAGCGTTTCGGCATGGGGCATGTGATCGATGTGCTGCGCGGCTCCAAAAAGGCGCGGGTAATGGAACTGGGACACGACGGTCTTTCCACTTACGGGATCGGCTCCGACAGGAGCCAGGAGTACTGGGGGGGACTTCTCCACCACCTCGTCTACCGGGGCTTTCTCCAGCAGGATGTGGGCAATTATTCGGTCCTCACCCTGACCGATGAAGCCCGGCCGGTCCTGCGGGGGGAACAGACCATGACCATGGCGGCGCCGCGGTTAAAGCCTGCCGTCGCAACAAAAACGACTCGCCGTAAGAACGGGAACGGCGATACGGATTACGATGAGGAGCTCTTCAGCAGACTCCGGGACCTGCGGAAAACCCTGGCCGATGCCTCCGGGGTGCCGCCGTTTGTTGTCTTCAGTGATAAATCTCTGGTCGGAATGGCCGCTGTGCTCCCCACGGATGACGAGACATTTCTCAATGTCCATGGCGTCGGGACCCATAAGCTCAAACGCTACGGGAAAAAATTTCTTGCCGAGATACAGCGGTATCTGGACGGCACGGAAGAACAGGAAGCGTAGAAAGAACCGTTATGATAGTATGGTTGCCAGGATAATAAACCGGCCATTTTTCATAGTAAGGAGCACGTGCCATGATCGAAGATCGCTTAGTGGACATAGAGATGAAGCTTTCCTATCAGGAGGAAACCATCAGGGAATTAAACGGCGTTGTCTGCGAGCAGCAAAAGCAAATCGACCAGTTGGAGTCGACCTATAAGGTTTTTGAGAGTCAGGTCAAGAACCTGTCGGAGGCCATCGGAGGGAAGGCCCCAGCGAATGAAAAACCTCCTCACTATTGAGAGGCTCCGCGGGTATCACGTTCAAAGGAAACGCAATGCCGGACAAGGACACAAACAGCTCTGCTGAGAAGGGGACGATTTGCTATGAAGCCTTCGGCAACCTCTACCTCAACATAACAAACCAGTGCAGCGCCAGTTGCGTTTTCTGCATCAGGAACACTTGTGACGGGGTTTACGGTTACAATCTCCGCCTTTCAAGGGACCCTTCGGAAGGAGAGATCCTGAGAGAGATTGGACGTTTCAACCTCACCCAATACAAAGAAGTCGTTTTTACCGGTTTTGGCGAACCCACATGCAGATTTGATACGCTACTTTGCTTAACGAAGTGGCTGCACAAAAGAGGAATGCATGTCAGGCTGGATACTAACGGTCACGCTGCGCTCATGTACCCCGGCAGAGACGTTGTCGCAGAACTGAAGGCAGCGGGCATTGAAGCCGTATCGGTAAGCCTCAATGCCGAATCTGAAGAAACGTATAACCGGTTGTGCAGGCCCGCTTTTGAAGGTTCCTACCAGGCACTCCTTGATTTCACAAAAGAGGCTGTAAAGGTTGGCATCCGAACCCGTATGACCGTTGTCGACCAACAGGGTATTGACATCAGGAAATGTGAGAGAATAGCCACCGGGTTCGGGGCTTCCTTCAGGGTCAGATAAGCCCGGTGCGATACGGTTTTAATTCCGGGGACACCTTACTTAATTATTGACGGATCGACAGGGACAAAGCCCTTTCATCAAGCTCAACCCCGTAACCCACAAAGCCACCACCACCGAAGACAACCCATCTTTCCCCTGATCGCGGACTACGCTTCTTCCTTATTCAATTCATCCAGTTTGGAGAGCATATCGCTGTTTTTGGCAATATCCCGCATTGAGTTGCCGTAGTGTTTGTAACGTATCATGCCGTTCTTATCGATGATCAGCTGTGCCGGCATGCGTCCCAGCTTGAATATCTTGACCTGCTGCCCGTACAATTTCGATATGCTGTGCTCCGGGTCGGCCAGTCCTGTAAATGGAATCTTATGTTCGTGCCACCAGTCGGCAAATGCTTTCTGGTTCTCCGGGCCGATGACTATGATCTCGGCGTCCCTTTTAACAAATTCCTCGTACTCCTGGCGCAACTGCGCCATATGCTTTCGGCAGTATGGTCAGCCAAACCCGCGGTTGAAGACGAGAACTACATGCTTGCTTCCTTTGTAACTGGAAAGGCTCACCATGCGGCCTTCGCTGTCGGCACGTTCGAAGTCGGGGGCCGGTGTGGACTCGACTATTTCGATGTCGCTCATGTCGTAACCTCCTTTGTTTTCAAGCAATCAGGACATTCATCATACGCTATGTCAAAAGAAAAGGCCACCCCCAAGCCCTCAGCACAATGCCCTTTGTCTCCCTTCCTCCGGTGCGGGACGCTATTTTCTTGACCCCGCCGGGGGTTCGCCTATATAACGAACCCGTTTACATCATCAAGGAGGTAGTATCATGAAAATTGTATTGTTAGGAGCGCCCGGGGCCGGAAAGGGCACCGTGGCGAAGCTCCTGTCGGAGTTTGATGGGTCCGTGCAGATCTCAACGGGAGATATCCTGCGCGGTGCCGTTAAGAGCGGGTTGGCTCTCGGCAAGAAGGCGAAATCGTATATGGACAGCGGCGATCTGGTCCCGGATTCCCTGATCATGGAGATCATGGAGGCCCGTCTCCAGGAGGACGACTGCGCGAAGGGATTTCTTCTCGACGGTTTCCCGCGGACAATCCCGCAGGCCGAGGCGCTTGAGGAACTCCTGTCCAGGCTGGGGATCGCCCTGGATTTCGTGGCCAGTCTCGAGGTCCCGAGGGATGTCATCCTGGACCGCCTGACCACACGAAGGACCTGCTCCAATTCGGAATGCCAGGAGATATACAACATCAAGAGTAACCCGCCCGCCGCGGACGGGACATGTAAGAAGTGCGGGAGTCCCGTCATACAGCGCGACGACGAGACGGAGGAGGCGATACTGAACCGCCTCGAGACCTACAACGAAAAGACAGCGCCCCTGATCGGCTTCTACGAGGGGAAGGGTCTTCTCCGAAATTTCGTCTCCCTCAGCAGCAAGGATACCGTTGCAGAGATCGAAAAGAGCCTCAAGGGCTGAGGCGGGTGGCATCGTAAAAACGTGATCGACTACGAAAAGGAACTCAACCCCGAACAGCGCGACGTGGTGACGGCCGCGGACGGCCCCATCCTCGTGATCGCCGGAGCCGGAAGCGGCAAGACGCGGGCGCTGACGTACCGGGTTGCCCACTTGATAGAGCAGGGGACGGACCCGGGACGTATCCTCCTCGCCACCTTCACCAACAAGGCCGCGCGTTCGATGCTGTCGCGCGTGGGGACGCTGGTGGATGTGGACCTGGGGAGGCTGTGGGGCGGGACTTTTCACCACGTGGGAAACCGTATCCTCCGAAGGCACGCCGGACTGCTCGGATACGAAGGGTCCTATACGATCGTGGACGCGGAGGATTCCCGGCAGCTGATCAACACCTGCATACGGGAGATGGGGATCCATACCGCGGACGGGACCTTCCCTAAGCCTGGCACCATGGGGGAGATCATCAGCCTCTGCGCGAACACCGGGGTGGAGATCGAAAAGATCATTGAGGGCAGGTACCGGAATTTCTCGCGGTGCATCACCGATATCCTCAAGGTCGCCCTGCGCTACCGGCTCCGAAAGAAGGAGCTGAGCGTGATGGACTTCGACGACATCCTGCTCAACTGGCGCATTCTCCTGAACGATTTTCCCGAGATACGGGACGAGTACGCCGAGCGGTTCGAACACATCCTGGTGGACGAGTACCAGGACACCAACATTATCCAGGCCGACATCCTCGACCTCCTCGCCGCCAGGCACCGGAACCTGATGGTGGTGGGGGACGACTCCCAGAGCATCTATTCTTTCCGAGGGGCGAACTACTCCAATATCCTCAAATTCCCGGATCGATACCCGGACGCGCAGGTCTTCAAGCTAGAGACCAACTACCGGAGCACGCCGGAGATCCTTCGCCTGGCCAATATGAGCATCGTGAACAACCCCTACCAGTTCGAAAAGGAACTGCGGGCGGTCAGGAAGAAGGGGGTGCGCCCCGTCTTTGTCCCCATTAAGAATGTCCTGCGGCAGGCCGACTTTGTCGCCCAGCGGATCATCGAGCTGTCCGACGAGGGGGTCCCCCTGGGGGAGATCGCCATTCTCTACCGGGCCCACTACCACTCCATGGAACTGCAGATGGAGCTGGTCAGACGGGGGATTCCCTTCGAGATCAGATCGGGGATCAGGTTCTTCGAGCAGGCCCACATAAAGGACGTGACCGCCTTCATGCGGATCGCCGTGAATCCGCTCGACGAGATCGCGTGGAGGCGGGTGATGAAGCTCTACCCGAAGATCGGGGATGTGACGGCGCGCAAGATATGGGAGTTCGTCGCCTCGCGGGGAGAACCCCTCGCGACTGTCTTTTCCGACGAGTTCATGAAGCAGGTCCCGAAGGGGGCCGCGGCCGGGATCGGTGGATTCAGGGAGACGCTGAAGGGGGTCCTGGAACTGTCCGCCTCCAACACCTTGACGGAGATCGTCGATGCGATACTGAAGGGGGGCTACCGGGAGCGCATGGAGGAGAAATACGGGGACGGCGCCTCGCGCGAGGAGGACCTGTGGCAGTTGTCGGCCTTTTCATCGGAATTTGCCTCGCTGGAGGAGTTCCTGAGCGACCTCGCCCTGATGACGAGCATCACGGAAGAAGAGGCCTCCTACCGGCCGGAGGAGAACAACCACAAGGTTGTCCTCAGCTCGATTCACCAGGCCAAGGGGCTCGAGTGGGCGGTCGTCTTCATGATCTGGTGTTCGGAAGGGATGTTTCCCCTGGCCCGCGCGCTGAAGGAACCGGGGGGCGAGGACGAGGAGCGGCGGCTCTTTTACGTCGCCACGACGCGGGCGAAGGACCAGCTCTACTTCTGCCATCCCCTGGTAGGCCGTACCCGGGGTGTGTGGAGCGCGGATGCCGCCCCCTCACGCTTCATAGCGGAGCTGGCCCCCTCCGATAGTGAACCGGAAGAGCTCCCCTTCGATCAGTGGCTGATCCGCTGAGTGCGAGTGCAGGTCACGGGGAGCTTCACTCTTTGGGTACAGGATTTTCCTAATAAAAAAATCGGAAAGGAGATTTTCAAACATGGCAAATCTTCAACAATTACAGGAAAAAGTCGCGGAGGCGGTTAATCGGGATTGGGATGTGCCGGCTATTGAGGCACGGTTCAGACATCTTGTTGAAAATGGTATTCCGAAAAAAGATTTACAGAGGCAGGAAATAATAAGTCAAAAGGAAGAAATCTTGAATCGAGTCCAACGCAGGGGTGAGGAGTATTGCTATTTTACCCGTAGTTGCGCCAAGGGGTCATGCCTGGCCCTCTTGGAGGAGTTTGGTCTGGGGAACATGGAAAATATCAGGGCGCTGGCACCATTCCCCGGTATTGCTATGACAGGGGGAATCTGCGGGCCTGTTTCAGGTGGATTGACGGCCCTTGGCCTCTACTTTTCAGATAAAGATCTGGCTGATTATGAAAATCCCTCTCATTATATTGCCGCACGGAAATTCATAAAACGATTTGAAAGTGTTATAGGCAGCCTGTTATGTCCGGAAATTCAAGAATGCTTATTGGGAAAGTCCTATGATCCCTTTGCCGGTCCTGAAGAGATGGATGCGTTTAATAAGTCTGGTGCCCGTGAAAAGTGCACGGTAGCTCCGGGGATGGGTGCAAGAATTGCTGCAGAGATTATTATAGAGAGCATGGAAAAGGCTCATCCCAGACCATAGCAAAAGACATGGGTAATTTGGGGGGAGGGACGCCGTCCCGTCGCGCTTCATCACCGAGTTGGCCCCCGCCGATCGTGAACCGAAAGAGCTGCCCTTCGATCAGTGGCTGATCCGCTGATGGGGAATATTGAGGGTTGCCGTCGGAAGCTGAATAACGCGGGCTGTATGTTATTAACCGTTCTTTACGCCTTTAGCTGCTATAAATGCGCCTTTACCAAAGCCATCCTGAATCATTTCCCGTGTCTCACCGGGAATCAGCGTTTGTTTAAAAACCGGATTTTCAAAACCGGTATCTGTGAGATATCCGCTTATTTCCTGTGCGGAAAAGAAGGTGGCATCTTTGTAGAAGACACTCGTATTGCTCTTATCGCTGTACTCTTTACCCAATTCGCTTTCTTTATCCACAAATCCCACAATGATGCACCCCCCCGGCTTCAACACTCGGCATGCTTCCTTGAAGGATTGTAAAATATCATCGACAAAACAGATGGTCGTTACCATCAACACAAAGTCAAACTCGGAATCAGGGAAAGGCAAATTCTCAGCTACATCTCGAAAAACCTGGATTCCCTGTTTTTCCGCTTTGATCGCCATCTGCTCCGATGGTTCCACACCAATCTTTATTCCCAGGGGAACAGCGAATTTACCGGAGCCGACTCCAACCTCCACGCCCTTGGCAGGGGGCACAGGGGTCAGTTGGCGGATTGTTTCCACTTCGGCATGGTAGACATCACGGTTCTTTTCGAACCATTCGTCGTATCTGTCACTATGTTTTTCAAATGGTTTTATCTTGGGCATACGGTATACCAGTCACCGAGGGTTCAGGCACGATTTCCGCTGTGAAAAACCAGGAGTTCCAGCATCGTTTCAGCCGCTTTTCCCCGTGCTTTGATTTTGTGCGCTTTGTAAGTCCAGCAGTTCAATATGCTTGAAGTTCAATACTAAAATCATAACTATGAGGCAAGCAATAACATACCGCCTCCTTTCTTCCATATAACGGTTATGCGCGTATAATGGACTCCACCCGCCTGTATATTCCATCAGCCGATGGACATGGCACAATCATACGCATCATGAATGGCGTCCATTACTCTTCCTATCTCCCTGCAATCCCCGATTGAATAAACCGGGACTTTTCCGGAAAGTTTCTCTTTGAGAGAACTTTCCGAAACCATACCTTTCGTGTAGACGATAAAGTCAACACCCTCGATGGAGTCTTCCCCGACACCGGTTGTAAAGTAGACCGTTCCATCTTCGACCCTCGTTATGTCCGTGTCCGTGATAATCGGGATATTCAGCTTCTCCAGGGCCTGTAATAACAATTTCCGTGCGATCGGCTCCATGGCGGGGGCGATCTCTTTTGACCGTTTCAGTATGGTTATATCGTTTCCATTTTTGGCAAGGATCTCAGTCATCTCGGCTCCGATGAAACCGCCGCCGACGATGACACCTTTCTTGCCCGTGGGCATAGGTTGCTCCTGGAGCATCTCCGCCCAGCTCCATTCCTTCAAACCCGGGATGTCGGGGGGCTGGGGATGAGAGCCCGTCGCCGCGATTACGGTATCATACGTGCCTATCAGTTCCTCCACGTCGGCCTCTTTGCTGACCACGGGAATCTTTTTCTGCACCTCCTGTATGAGGTAGTCGTTTATTCGTTTGAGATTTCCTTTTCTTGGTGTCAAATGGGCGAGGTTAAACAACCCTCCCAGCTTGTCCTTTTCATAGAGGGTCACGTCGTGCCCCCTCTCGTCCAGGATGAGCGCCGCCTCCATCCCTGCAGGTCCGCCGCCCACAACGGCCACCTTCCGGGGTTTCTCGACCGTGGGGACCGCTTCTTCAGCCTTGCCGACTGCTGGATTCACAACGCACATAAGGCCTTTTCCGCTCTTGACTCCTCCGAGACAACCCTCAAGACAGGATGCGCAAGGACGGATAGTATCGGTGATTTCTCCCAACACCTTGCCGATAAAGTCAGGATCCGCTATGAGAGCCCTTCCGACGGCAATCGCATCTGCCATACCATTTTGGAGGATTGTCTCCGGATCATCCTTTTCATTGATCTGACCGACGGCAATCACCGGGATCCCCACCTTCTCCCTGATACGCGAGGCAAAATCCCAGGTTTTCCCCTTGGGCACGGCCATGTGCTGAAAATACCAAGGGGGTGTTTCGCAGACGGAGCCACTTGAGATATGCAGTGCGTTCACACCCTGTTCCTCGAGAGCTACCGCGAGCCGCATCGCATCATCAAGGCCAAGGCCGTTTGGTGTCATCTCATCCGCACTCAGCCGTACAATGATCGGAAGAGTGACGGCCTTTTTCAACCGTTTCAGCACCTCGAGGCCGTAGCGCAGCCGGTTTTCCCAGCTCCCGCCGTACTGATCGGTACGGTCATTGACTGCTTCCGATAGAAATTGGGCGATCAGGTATCCATGCCCGAATTGAAGTTCCACGAAATCATATCCCGCCTTCTGGGCCCTGATGGCGGCTTTCTCAAAAAACTCTTGAGATTCTTCGATGCGAGATCGATCCATCGCCTCAGGCTCTTTGACGCCGGTGAGACACATCCGCCCTGAGGAAGAGAAGAATTGATTGCCGGGGATAGCGGGATTCGCCATTCTCCCCGGATGATTCAGGTGTGCGATTGCCAGGGCCCCGTTTGTATGGATGACGTCCGAGAGTCTGTTAAGCCCCGGCAGCATATCGTCACTGTGAATCCCTATCTGAACGGGCAATTCCCGCAGTGTCGGATGCAGGTAAAAAGGCTCCGGGGTGACGGCCCCTACGTGCCTGCTTCGTCTTCCGAAAAACTGGAGATGACGGCTGGTTACTTCCCCCGTGGGTACTCCATACCCCGTCTTGACCGGGGCCATGACAGCCCTGTTCTTTATTACCGTATTCCCGATGGATAGCTTGGTTGACAATATCTGCATAAAAGGCCTCCTTTTGTTCGACGTAACACCGATGTTCGTTTATGTGTAACATTTGATCGAATCTTCCGTGTTTCGATCAATACCTAACTCGATACGGAACGTTGTGCGTGAACCGTAGTGGTTGGTGGTCCATCAAAGATAGACCTCCCCGACGTACCAGGCCAATCCAACCAATAGGCCCACGGAGAGATTGATAACCTTGACAGAGACGAAGCCTCTCTTTGATTCCGCAAGGAGGGGGAGCATCCCATGGCCGTCCTGTACGATGGAACTTGCCAGGAGGATGCCGAAGGAGATTGTCCCTTCGGCAAAGAGGGTCACGAATATCATGTGCGGACCCGATTCAGGGATGAGTCCCACGAGGCATGCGATCAGGAGGACAATCAGATAATTCGCCTTGATCCAGGATCCGAGATCGAGATAATGGAGCAACAAGGCCATCAATACCAGGGCGCCGAGTGTCCATAGAAACACCCGTGGTATGTGAACTTTTACGATGTGCTCCCACAGGTGTTCCTCAAGAAAGTGTTCGGGCACCGTCGCGGTGATGAAAAGTGCGACAAGGGAGCCCCCTAACAGGGTCACCTTTATCCAATTCCATGCGGGGGGACCCAGCTGGCCGGAGAGCAGCGCGGCGATGAACAACACCAGGGAAAAGAGCAGTACCCCTCGTTGCAGTGTGAGTTTCTTCAGCTGATTCAGGATTTCGCCCCGGGGAAAACAGACACAGTCCTCGTCATGAAACTCGAATCCCCCGTCCTGGCTTCTCAGGGCGATCATCCCCGGTTTGAAGAACAGATCCGTCAGAAAGCCTGCACCCAGTCCAATTACCAGTAAGATCAGTGTGAGAAAGATTGTCATACGCGGAAACAAGGAGAGCATGACGAAGGCTTCATCGCCGCTGGTTGCGATCATGACAGTAACCAAGGCGCCGAAACTCACCACGTTATGAGTATAAAGAGCTACAATGGTAAATGCCCCCAGACAACCGGGCGTAGCGCCTAAAAATGCCGCCAGAACATACTGCATCCAAGGGTATTTTTTTAATGATTCCTGCCAATCACCTTTGGTCAGCACATTGACATATTCAATGATCAACATCATCACGAATACGAAGCTCGTTATTGTCAATGCGTGCTTAGCGGTTTCGATAATCATGGTACTTTCTCTTTAAAACGTGCACGTTTGGCTATATTTTCTCGGCAGAACAGACTGATTCCTGGATGTTCATCAACTATCAGGATTATTCCCAGGCTGGGACGTCGCGTTTATTTTTCAGCTATTCTTCTTCATCCAGATTCTATATAGCTTCTCGCCCGTTTCTTCGAAACACCGGTACCCTGTTGGATCAATTTCCTCCACCATGGCCGTTCCCAGTTCCCTGCTCTGTTCCAGCCAGTTTTTAAAATGTTCTCCGCCACCGACATACACTTTTATCCAGCAGTTTCCTTTCTCGTCTGTCTTTTCTTTCACAAGGCTCTCTTCGGCTATTATCTCCTGCATGGTATTTGGCATTTTTATTGACAGCCTTCTCGTTAAAATCCCACGGATATAACCCCCACCCCGGTACACGCGCTGCTGATAGTTCCTGTTTCGCTCTGCCTTGCCGGATCTTACAGAACAGGGAGAGAAAACGGCTTGTTCGATAGATATTTCACACTTATCGTGTTATCTGGTTGCCGCATAGAGGACACTTTAAATCATAACATGGTGTTCCGGTCTCATGGGCAGCTCTGTGACCACAATGGGGGCAGACACATTCTCCACCTGTTCCGAGTCCCCGGCCTCCCATTTTTTCCCGGCCGGCGGCACGTCCCGAACTTTGTCCCATACCTCGTCCCGTCCTTGGCCCTGCTCCTTGCGGACCCGTTCCATCTCCTCTTGGCATTACAACCATCTCTCTTCTCTTTCGATGCGTCAGTGACGTCATCTTCATGGTTGCTCTCTGTACATTGTCCCTGGAAATTCCATTTCCATATTACAATTACCGGTTCGGAGCCGGTCGGGTGAATCCTTGTTACCCTTTCGCCGGTTGTTTCAGAACGATGTGCTTTCTCTCATCGCCCTTGTTTTTGGCCTCTTCTATCAGTCCCATATTTTCGTGTATCATCTGTATGGCATCGGCAATACTGTTAGTTTTCACCGCAACGCATACAAATCTTTTCAGCAATCTCACTATATTGGGCCCGAATTTCCTGCCTGCTATAACATCAACACCGCTGAGGGCAGAAGATGTTGCCTTCGCCTTACCGGGGTCACCATGTTTTATTGATTTATCTTCCATATATTTTAAGTTCTTTCGTGTTTCGATGAACTTTTCTTTTAAATCTGAAAACTCATAAACCCGAAAATGTCGTGCCATTCCAAAATGGTCGTCGTTGAAAAACTCACCGTCATCGGTTGAAAAAGCAATAATCAATCCCATATAAATTCTCCTCCACTTTGTGTTTCACTATGAACCGGAAGCGTAAAGTATTCGACTCCACTTCTTTTACTTTTCATTCCTCCATTATGAACGGTATCTTTCCACTATTTGTGATCATCACTTTTTCTTAAATTCTGAGACAAGTGCTTTAATACTCGTTTTTGCGTCCCAGAAGAGCATCCGGGCATTATCCTTATAAAACAGATTGTTTTCTATGCCCGCAAAGC
>Ga0075123_10001375_pt1 | contig 12235 bp, 18 predicted proteins | sample AntAceMetag02UKX_FD_69808 | JGI IMG/M metagenome (GOLD analysis project Ga0075123, IMG submission 69808) | Saline lake microbial communities from Ace Lake, Antarctica - Antarctic Ace Lake Metagenome 02UKX | ecosystem: Environmental > Aquatic > Non-marine Saline and Alkaline > Saline | place... | reverse complement strand
GATCAACTCCTTCTTATATTATTATACCATATATAAGCTATATAGATTCTTCGTTGTCTGTAACTTCTTCAGCTACTTCTTCAACTATCGGCATACCTGTATCTTCTTCCTCAACGTCTTTAGTAGCCTCTCTCTTTGCTTTCTGTAGCTTCTTCATAGATTTAGAAATCTTAGCCTTAGTAGCATCCGACACTACTCTCTTCTTGGTAGGTGCTGGGTGGGCCATATCTATATCATCTCCTGCTATTCTAGCTGCTTCAAGTATAGCTGGTACTTCTTCATCAGTTATAGGTAATACATCTTCGGGTGCAATAGTATTAATTGATAGAGCACACTGCGATTCTTTGGTACCTTCTATAGATTCTTTATAATCTTTTAACAATCCATACGTTGAATTAGAATATACCCCATTAGTTCCAGCTCTAAATTTGATACCATTATAAATAACGACATCATTACTTGCTGCTTTATGTTCTACTGTTGTTGGTGACTCCTTCTCTTCTTTTACTTTAAACTTATCAAGCGTTCCTTGAGTTTCATTAAAGTATGATCCGTTTGTTTGAATACGAAACTTAAAACCTGCATACACTATAATCTTTATCATTGTCTTTAATCCCCTTTTCTTATTTTTTCTTTGTTCTCAAGTACTTTACTCTTCTTTTTCTATTTCTCGAAACAATTCTTTGATATCTTCTTCACTCATTTGTTCTTTTATCTCTGTTAGTAAGGCAATTATACAATTAAGGCAGAGTGGTATTATTATACTATTTACATCTAATACATAGGTTGCTACTGTCCAACTGTTATTTACACATATAGATGGATCAGTAATCTTACGGAACTCAATTGCCATAATACTTGTCACCTTCCATTATTTAGGTTATACGTTCTATCCTGCTTGGTTAGGTCTTTCTTCTTTTAAAAGCCTACTACTTTTCCACAGTAAATGAATCGATATTTGAGTCTAAATCTTCGATAAATCCCCAACAAACGATACAGATCTTCCATATCTTACCTTCTTCCCACGAATATCGGTTTATTGGGTGTTTCTATACGTTCTGCTAATTGTGTAAGTACGTCCTCCAGGTCATCGTGTGTATTTTTCCCCTCTTTTGAATAAGTTGTAAGGTGTGCAAAAGCTTCAGGCCATTTACCCCTCCAATTGCGTGGAAAGAATACATTGTTACATATAAATGATGCGTGTGATAATATACGTGATTTCTTGTTCTTGCTCTGCCAGAACCATTTAATCTTTGTTAATCTTGTCTTGAACGTATCCCATAGCAATCTTTCTATTGTACGAGCAAAACTACGGCCTCCATTGTTTGACTCAATCCAGGCTGTATCTACTTTGTTATTGACGAGTCTTTTAGCTAATTCTACCTCTGTTATCTCCATAGCGTCTTTAGTATAATAGATATCCAGAACATATGCTTGTCCTTTATATATAGCTGCTATTATTGTTGCTAAATAATCCTTGCCTTCGTCTGCTGTATCTACACACGCTATTATCTCGTATTTCTCTGGTAAAGTATCATACTCTATAAATTTACCATACATGGCCCCTTTTTCATCTACACAGTGATTATGGTAATTTGCTTGAAAGATCAGTGGATCCATATCTCTCTGTAATGTATGGTATTGCTCTTTATCGCATACATCATCACATAACATAGTATCTGTTTCTTCGTCATATGCTTCCATATTAAGTACGTACCACTCGTCTTTACCTTCGCTCTCAAGTAAACGGCCTATCAAGTCTTTTTTAGCCCATCTGGTCATACATACTATCTCTATACAACCTTTCTCTTTACGGGACAAAAGAGTACCTGTATACCATTTCCACGTATCTTCGAGGACTTGTTCATTGAAAGCCATCTCTATACCTTTAACCAGATCATCATTGATTATCCAGTTAGCTCCACGCCCTGTTATCTGTCCGTTCCTTGATGTTCCTAAGTAATTAAAGTACTGGCCTTCCAGCGACCATTTCTTCTTCGTTGCGTCTCCATACTTTACTCTGGTATCTGGGAAGATATCATTGTATATGATTGTCATTGGGTTATTATCGTTGTTCTCTTCTTGTATTATATCTCTGGTAAATGTACTAAAGTCCTTCGCAAGATCATCAGAGAATGAACAAGTGATAAACCTATTGGTGTTGTCTAAACCAAGTAGCCATGCTTCAAAAAGGATTAACGTACGGCTCTTTCCGTGACGAGGTGGCAAGGAAATGATTAGGTTCCTATATGGTAAACCATTGGCCATTAGTAACTTATCTTCAGAAAGATCTTGCAAGGTATTACACAACGTCTTTAAATGGGTTCTATGCTCTTTATAGAAGATAGGATCAATAATAGTACAGAAGGTCCAGAAAGAGCTCCTACAGTGTCTTATTTTGATCTCTTTAATTAAAGATAGCTTGTTTTCTTTCTCTGCTCTGGTCATTGGTTATTCCTCTCCCTCAAATTCAGATCCTTTAAATAACTCTTTAAACTTCTGGTAATATGGTCCTTCTACTGGTTTTCCATCTTCTCCAATAACTGGTATTACTTTATCAAATCCAAATAACTTTCTTAATCTTTCATATAATCTTTCTTTATCACTTGTCATAACGTTCTCCCATATCACCCATCATCTCATAACATTCGTTTAAGGTGCTTTCTAACTCTGCTATCTTCTTTCTCTGTACCTCTATAGTATTGTATGCAACATTAAGAGAGATATCAGTAGCCTGTTTGTACTTGGTGATGAAGTCTTTTACTGCTTTAAACATATTGTTCACTCCTCAATGAATAAAATAGCTGTAAAGGCCTAAAACGGCCCATTCTGTTCTTTCCTATACTAGGCTTAATCTTCTTCTTCATCAAGCATCTTGTCTAAGTCCTCATCACTTATGTTACTATACGTGTTCTCTATCTTACCTGTTACGTTTACATTGGTCTTGGTTAGTCCAAGTAATACTGATCCTAAATGATATGCTTTTATTCTTGCTGGTATATTGTTAGTTTTTGTTGTTGCTATCTCTTTTAGATCAGTTATTATTTCTTCTGAAGACCATAATCCTTTAGTAGATAATATCTCTTGTTGTTCTCTTATGTAGTCCTGTACGTCTTTTCTATTCATTAACTTGTTAGCTGATACTGCTGCTAATTGATGGTCCATCTGTTTATATACTGTAGTATATGCTGCTGCTCCTACTCCTGTCTTAAGGTACTCAATAGCAAACTCTAAATGTTTTGGTTTAAGCATAGTTTCATCTCCTTTCTATCTTTATTATATCATAATTTATATAGTTTATATAATATAATATATAAGAATGGTATATACTTTTCTCTATGTCTATCTATAATTGTACTATCTTTCTTTAAGTAACTATGTAGAGAACAACGGAGAAAAGAAGGCTATTACAAGAAAAAAATAAATGTTTTGTAATTAGCATAAGATCTTGAACTTCGTATGGCCGTTTTCAATATGATACATTTTATGGACTGGTTTTTAAATGAAAGAGAAAGACACCGACATGTAACAAAAGGATCCAAAAATATAGTAAAGATTAGATCAAACATTTATACTATCAATATATATTGTATGTTTAGCAGAAATTGTTTGTTTAGTCTTTGGTGTTGAACTTCTTTTAGAATGAATAGTTATAATACCTACGGTATTACTAAGACTGTATGTATAAGGTTTTCTTATTATTCAACTTTAGAAACACTTCAAAGTCTCTCTAAAGACAATTATACACAATATCAATTTCACTGTCCACCAACTTACTGTATAACTGTATCACTTCACCGTACTAAAGGATGGTTGATTCTCTAAGGCTGTAGCGATTTAAGTAGTATTATGCTATATAAAATAATTATCACTGCATCACTGTATCACTGCATCACTGTATCACTGCACCGTACTAAAGGATGAGCCATTCTCTAAGGCTAGAGCAGTTTAAAGTAGTATTGTGCTATATAAAAATGCTACAGTTGGTAGCCACAGATACGTAATATATAATATTTATATTATTATATCTAAAAGTATTGCTAATTATCTGAAAGTGTGGTATACTTAAGTTAGTGGAAAACACAAACAATAAATTTTAAGGGAGAGATTATTATGAAATATGAAAATATGAACTTTAAACTAAATGGTAAAGGTTACTTGTGTAATGGTATGGCTGGTTACTTGCATATATATATCTGGGAGGAACATAACTGTAAATTACCTAATGGTTACGTAATACACCATATTAATGAGAATAAGATGGACAATAAGTTGGAGAACTTGAGATTGATGACAAAGAGAGATCACGAACTACTACTACATATAACAGCACCAAAAGAATCTATAGAAAACACAGAGATAAGAATGATAGGTTAAAAGAATCAATAACATATATAGAATAGGAGGATGATGACGATGCAATGGAATGAACCAACTGATGATCTGGATTTAATGAGACAAATAGGACCTGATGAAGAAGAAGATTAAGAATATTAAAGAGAGGAGATGGTTATATGAGGATCAATAAAACAATAGGTATCAAAGAAGAAATCTTTACACCACTTAAAGCACATTGTACCAAATACGCTATCAACTTTACCGGGTTGATAAACAATTTGCTAAAAGAGTACTTAGAAGCTCATAAATATAAGGATGATAACAATGATGAATGAAGACGATAGAACACGATATGCAGAGTATAAAGAAAGATAAAGAAGAAAAGAGGAATATATTATGAAATCATTAATACAAAGACAAAGAGATTTAGAACTACAGGTAGATGGATTGACAGGTTCATTAGGACAAATGGAAGCAGAGGTAAGATCATTAACAACAATGATGAAACTAATCGACTTACAACTTAAACAAGCTACATCAATTATTGCTACACAGAACGATACAATAGATAAGTTATATACAATAGTAGGTAAAGAAGTAGAAACACCCAAAGAAGTGAAAGTAATGCCTAAAGAAGTTGAACTTAATGAATATCAGCAAATGACTACAGCAAAGTTTAAAGTTAAAGCAGGTCCTATACCAGAACCAGTAGTATTAAGTAAGAAACTAATAGAAGAGATAGCTAAAGAAGAAGATCCACCTGTATTTAAACTAGATAAGAAGAATCCTCGTTATGGAAAGACTAATTCACCATCACATAGGGCAAAAATAAGTGCTGCATTAATGGGAGGAGATAGAAAGAAGTTCACCAACAAAGAATACACTTCTTCTTTTAAAGGAGTAACATATTTCAAGAGAAGAGGTATCTGGGCTTCATATATTTATGTAAATAGTAAGAGAATACATTTGGGATACTATGAGACAGAACAAGAGGCCGCTGAAGAGTATGACATGAGTGCGTTAGAACTTCGTGGAGTCGATTGTATAACTAATTTTGATAAAGATCATTACACAGCTTGTTAATCAATAAGAGAGAAGAGGAATAGATGAAGAATAATAATATGCTAAACAAAGAGGAAAAGTTATTTGATAACCTATTAGAAGTAGCACCATGTAACAATTATGCTTTCATCAAAATATTAATACAGAAGTACATTGATGGCGATATTGGAAATATTCAAACATTTACTATAGTCCTTGATGTACCTACTCTAAAAGCAGCAAAAGAAGAAGTAGCTAAGTACCTATTAAAGAACCCAACACATAAACTAATGGAGATAATAGAACCAAGTGATAAACAATGTTCGTTCTCTCCTGCTTATGAGGTTATATACTATATATAAACTTCCTAAACACGGTTAACAGCTTGTTAACTAATAAGAGAGAAGAGAGAAGAGGAATGATAATATGATAAATCAATTAAGTAATGCAATATATAACAAGGAATCAGCAACATCAATTTTGAATGATAGAAACAATACTATTAAATATCATGAAAATAATGGAGAGGTTTCTATTAAAACTATTTCGACGAATGGTTTAGGTAATTATAGTAGAACAGAAGGGTTTAGCAAGGGTATTGCTACTATAAAATGGGTACTACATCCATTAACTCAAAGTATATTTAAGCAAATTCAATGTAGTGCATCATGTTTAGAAGAAGCAACAACGATGACGTTAGAAGCGGTAGCAAAATATACACGTGATTATGTAGTACCACATATTGATTTATGTGTATATGATCAAATTATTAATAAGTGTCCGATGTGTAGAATATCAAGTGCTAAAGATACATTAAGTACCATCGATGAAATAGTAGAGAATCCGTCGGATTATGTACTTTATGTAAGTACTGATGTCTATGGATTATTATACCGTAATTACCTTTCTAGATATCTTAGTATAAGAATACTACCTAAAGAGATATCTGATAACGTAAATTTTATGATTATCAATAAGGATGCAATAAATACCGTTACCCTTTTTAATAGTACCGACCATATTAAAAAAGGATTAGACAAATGGGTGTTTGATTATAAAGTATTCTATGATGTATTCACTATGAATACAGAATTAATTTATATACAGGCAAAATAATCAATAAGAGAGAAGAGGAAGAGATGATGGAAAAGATACTTATAGAAATCGTAAATAAAGAGTTTACACCATCTCCAACACAGAATACTACAATAACATCTTTAGCAATGAAATATACTTTTCAAGCAAAGAATATAATAGTAGCTATGAATAAAGCTAAAGAATTAACAAAAGACTATTATAGATCCACAATAGCTCCATCAGTAGCAGTAATACATAAAGTATATAACCTAAAGATAGTCACATCAATACCTAACCAATACACCATTGGTTTACGAATCGATGTAACTCTAAAAGATGGTGTAGACAGTAATAATCTTGGTACATATGACCGTGCTGGTGGTTACACTAACAAAAAAGCTATAAACACATTAAAGAAATGTGATAATATCCTGAGGAGGAATTTAAAATGAATGATAAAAAGAGATATGAAATAAGTGAACCTATATTTAATGCACCAGATTTAAGTGATAATATTGTAAACAGTGATAATTCTTTTTCACAATTTGCAAGTGTAGTAACTACAGGGAATCCATGGATAGATAATCCTACTAATATAGATAATGAAGTTACTAATCACCCAATGTTTGGAGTAAGATCACGAGGTGTTCTTTATTGTAAGGATATTAAATGTATAGGTGTCGGATGTAATAATAGAGCGTGTCCTAATCCTGATTGTCCTAATTATTATGATCCGACACCAATACCATTACCTAAACGTAGTCGCTGTGTAAGGTTTACTCAATGGATGAATAATAATGGCTTCTAATAATAAGTTTTCACATTAGGAGACATACCAATAGACATAAATAGTAATACAACCCTTGATGAAAAGGGTACAGAACAAAAAGCGATAATCTTTAAACCATAAGCCAGGTGAGAGTTAATAAACTCAATAGACCATATAAAGAATACTACCTTAATTTAAATCTTAAGGTAGTATTCTTTATATTCCTATGAGTTACAAGTTGTTGACCTTCTTCATATTATTATGTATTAGATACTAGAGCACACTTTAGCGAAAACCTATTCAAACGTAGTCATATCACGACTTCCACCAGGGGTGTCGGCAATAGCTACCCCGGTCATATGTTCACTTAATCTGGAAACAATGTATGAATTAGAACGTTTAGAAAAGAATAATCCATACTCAGCAAGTCTATTATTTATTTCACTCCATCCGCCTCTTTCACTGTAATAACCTATATTTAAAATATTCAGAAAATCATATAATCTATATCTAGTATCATTCTCTTTATTCCACTGACGTATTATAGCATATCATTTACACTTTGTAAAGTATTATATACAACTTGTCTTATATTTAGACTTTTATAGTCTTCTTATGAGACTAATTCAGAAAGATTGGTCTACAGAGAGAACCGTTATGGTCTTCTGAGTAGACCAATCTTTCTGGTCATTACTACGTTTCAAGGTTACTCCTTCTATATATTCTATATATACATTTTACTAGTGTAAAAACTACACTTTACTAGTGGAATAATTACACTCCTTTTCTTTATGGATAACAATTATATGTTTAGATAAAATTGTTCCTTTTAGTCTTGGTGGAGGATACTTTCTTTCTTAAACTCAGTCCATAAAGTATCATATTGAAAATGGCAGACACTAAGATCAATATATGCTATTACAGATAGATCATTGTAATTAGCGTTTTTCTCTTCGCTGTTCTCTACATAGTCAACTTATATAGTATATGTTAATAGGATCTATTGTACCCTATAAAGAATGTAATTATGGTGTGGTTTGAATAGATAAAGAAAGACAACGACATCTAACAATAATATTCTCTCTATAGTAAAGATTGTATAGTATCTGAATAAAGATATATAGTGACAACGCCAAATACCAGTGATACAATTAATATAAGAGTTACTAAAGAAATTCATAGAAAGGATATGATTATATGAAGGAGAATGGATTAATTAGAGTGAAGAGTGATACCAATGGTGGAAGAGATGCAAACTTTATTAGTTTTTATGAATGTATTATTACAGGACATTCAATTAGTACATCATTAACTAACAATGGATTAGCACAAGGTATGCATCTTAAAGGGACTAAACAGACCGATGAGCATAAACAGAGAATAGGTGAATCTAATAGGATCACATGGGCTAATAAAAGAGGGAAGTGAAGATATGAAGAAGAACGGTCTCCCCAGGATTATCAACGACAAAGTAGAAAATTATAAAGATAGGTTACTCAATTTCCTATCTTTCTTTGAATGTATTGTAACTAATACAACATCTGAAATAGCATTACAGAGCAGAGGTATTAGAGCCAAGAACAACTATCCTAAACATAAGGCACCTATATCAGAAGAGTCTAAACGTAAGATAGGTCTAGCAGTAAGAAATACTTGTACTAGAAGAAACAAAGACAGTTAGACAGAAGTAAGTTAAATGTGATACAATAGTATTGTAAGAATTCATTCTTATTTCCTCTATTATTTAATTTGTTATCTCCTCCTCTAAAAAGAGAGTACCACTTGTTTAAATGGCACTCTCTTTTCTTTATCTATTTATAGGAACGGGGCAAAATTATTCTTCTTTAGCTATATCTTTAGGTGCAGGTGGTTTAGTTAATTTCTGTACAAGTATAGTAATAACACCAGCCTCTTGAATACCAGTAAACTGTACTCTATTCAAGAATATAATTAAGTTTTGTACATCATCCTCTGTAAGATTTATTTCTTTTTCATTCATATGATCATCTCCTCTCATAATTTATTATACCACTATAACCCAAGTTTTACCACGTTTTATATTAGATATAGTAGAAGGGTTAACACTGAACATTTCAGCTAAGTATCTATGCGTATACCCGAGTTCTAAACAACCTTTTATTAATCTTACATTCTCTTCTGTTAATTTAGCTTTTACTGATTTTTCACCTTGTCTAGCTATACTCATTCTTTGTTTTGCTTCATCAGAAGCTTTCTTACCTTTATTATGTAATATACTATGCTCACTCTTAGTCATCGCTATCAAATTCTTTGGGGCGTTGTCGGTCCTTATACTATTAATATGATGAACTACATATCCTTCTAGTATGTTACCATTATGTTCGGTATAGATATACCTGTGTAACATACCCAATTTAGGATTATATAAATACCCATTATTACTCATGTACCATTTCTTGTTATCGTAAATCATTGTCATCAGCTCCTTATCTTTAGTATACACTAACTTTTGCATTAAAGACAAGTCTAAAGACTGTTCAAACTATTCTTCAAGGCGTTAAAGAAGTTAGATGTTACCTTGTCTCCAGCTGATACTTCATAAGGTGTTGTTGTAGGTGGCGACATTGCTAAAATAGCATTCCTAGCTTCATTAACAATAGCTGCTGTCATAGCTGTATTTATATATACCGTAGTAAACGAATAGTTACCTAATCCTTTATATACTCTAAACTGATTAATTCTTACTCCAAATGCATTCCATTCGGTTGCTGTTAGAGGCTTTATACGTTTATTAGCATTGTCTATAACTATTGATCCACCTGTTATTACAGTAGTTGTCCATGCCCAATTAGAAGGTCTATCGGTTATAGTAAATGGCCACGGTGAAGCATTTACCCAACTTGAATATGTTGTATATCCTGATTCTAACCTTCTTGACCTTACTTGAAAGTATTTAGTGCCAGCATCAATAGTATTAACATTATAGTTATAACTTGAATAATTATTTGCTGTTTGCGAACTATAAGTGTAATCCCATGTACTACCGTTTTCACCCCACCTAAAGTCCATACTTGTTGCATTAGAACCCCACGAATAGTAGATATACATATAATATCCTGTATTTATTGTAACTGAAACATTAGAAGGTGAACCGGGTGTCGTTAAAGATTCAGTGTAAGGGTATGCGTATTTCCAATCACTCGAATACCCACTTGTTGTATTACGCAATTTTACACGCACTTGATAATGTGTTCCCGGTGATAACGAAGGTACAGTATATGCAGTCGTTGATTGCGAATGACTATTGGCATAATTTACACCATACACACCCCATTCCCAATCTACTGCCTGATAACTTCCTGCTGCTCCATTTGCCGCTGACCTAAAAGAAATTAACGTTTCAGCCGTAATAACATTACTCGTAAGTGTAGGTGCATTATAATAAGTTGTATAATCCAAATATCCCTGACCAGCCGAATTTTCAGCAGGTGCTGAATAATATCCATCATAAGTTGCTCTTACTGAATAATATTGAACTTGATTATCTGCTAATCCTGTAAAGGTTATCTGATTACCCGAAGTGGAGTAATTAAAGTAGAAATAATTATGTCCTGCATCATATTTATAAGTTGCTTTTATAACGCTTATGTCATACCATTGATAATCAACGTTATTTGTAGAACCCCACCACTGAGTTGCTCTAGCACCAAAAGTTAAAGCAGTAGTGAAAATTATAGTTTGATTTGTTACACTTTCTCCACTTATAGTCGGAACAGGTAATTCACTTAAAACTACAGCTCCAGAATTTCCAACATCGTACCACACACCACTGTATTTAGCGCGTCCGTTTATGTAGTATTGATATCCGGGCGTACATGTGAATGTATGAAAATAATTAGATGTCTCTCCTGAGAATTGCGTATAAATCCAAGCCGAACCATTCCAATAGTATAATTTGAAATCAAAAGCATCATATTCATACCACGGGTGGGTTAACTCTTCCACCCACCCGTCTATCCGGGTGTATCCATTGTCGGTAGTAGTGGTTATAGCCAATTAATTCACCTCTTTTTTTATGTAATATCCTTTTGAAGAAGATATCCCCTTCTTAGTTTGGGAAATCTTTTTCTTTTGTTCATCACTCATAATGAAACCTTTACGGCTCGTTGTCGTTAGTATATACTGATAAAGGATTAATTGCAATACAGTGAATAAGATAAAATTAACTTATTACTAAGCTACAGATCAACCAAATACTGCTGTAAGATTCTTCACTGTGGCATAGTAAAAGTCCCATTCATTTTGACAATACCATGTACCTCCAGCTCCGTAACCTATATTAGAACCTTGAAATCGTATTCCTGCAGTTCCGTCTAAATTATTAATTATAGCCATCAATTCAACATTACTATCATATAAACCTATATCATTATATGTATCATCAACGTTAAAACCACTTTTAGCACCTACGGCATCAAAACCTTTAATACCATCTGCACTAAATTCTAATCTTTCCCCACTTGCTGCCGTTTGGATAGTAAAACCTGTCATAGTACCTGCTATAATTTGATCAGCTATTATACCAGAACCGCTCATCATCAAATCACCTGCTGTACTTCTAATACTTAAAGCACCACCTACAATCTCAAGACCATTACCTGTAAGAGTAGCATAATGTGTACTATCTATAGCTGCTTTAATACCAAACGTACCTTGTGTTACAGTAGAAGGTAGATCTGATACTATATTTAATGCTGCATTGATGATAGCTACTGCTGCCGCTCCTGTAGCTTGTGCTCCGCCAGAGTTCCAATAGTTTACATCTGTATTAACTAGATTAGCTGTAGCTATATTCCAACCTTTTGCACCATTCTCTACAACTGTCTTTATTGCTGCTTCTTCGAGTTTAGCGTTCCAATGACTTGCATCAATAGTGAATTCAGAGCCTAAATCTGCATCAACTATGATCTTATGAGTAGAATATACTCCATCTTTAGTCAATTTAAGACCAGCTACTTCTCCACCTGCTAA
>Ga0075123_10001364_pt1 | contig 12298 bp, 1 predicted proteins | sample AntAceMetag02UKX_FD_69808 | JGI IMG/M metagenome (GOLD analysis project Ga0075123, IMG submission 69808) | Saline lake microbial communities from Ace Lake, Antarctica - Antarctic Ace Lake Metagenome 02UKX | ecosystem: Environmental > Aquatic > Non-marine Saline and Alkaline > Saline | place... | reverse complement strand
TATTTTGCTTATGATTCAAAAAAATCAGGTGGAAACACAGTTTCCCATTTAAGATTTGGTGATAACGAAATCAGGTCAACTTATTATGTAAATACTCCAAATTTTGTTGCTTGTCATGTGTCGGCTTATTTAGATAGATATGACATGCTTAAAGGATTGAAAAAAGGAGGAATTTTTCTTTTAAATAGTCTTTGGGATGCTGAAGAAACTAAAAAAAGATTACCAGATCATATGAAAAAATATATGGCTGAAAAAGATATTCAGTTTTATATTATAAATGCAACAAAAATTGCAGAAGATATTGGATTGGGTAATAGAACAAATACAATTATGCAATCAGCATTTTTTAAAGTTTCAGAAGTAATTCCTTACGGAACAGCAGTTGAAGAAATGAAAAACGCCATCAGCAAAACTTATAAAATGAAAGGCGAAAACATTATTAAAATGAATTTTACTGCTGTTGATAAAGGCGAAGATGTTGAAAAAATTGTTATTCCTAAAGAATGGGCAACAGTTGAAATAAAAGAAGTTGTTGACAACAGAGACTTATCAGAATTTATGAAAAATGTTGTTGAGCCAATTAATTCTCTCAATGGTGATGATGTTCCTGTTAGTGCTTTTCTTGGAAGAGAAGATGGAACATTTCCGGCAGGAACAACTCAATATGAAAAAAGAGGAGTTGCTGTTAGTGTACCCGAATGGATACCCGAAAATTGTACTCAATGTAATCAATGTGCCTGTGTTTGCCCTCATGCTGCAATCCGTCCATTTTTATTAACTGACGAAGAAGTTAAAAATGCTCCTGAAGGAACTCCTTTCCAACAAGGGAAGGGACCTATAAAGGAATTTAATTTTAAAATTCAGATTAGTGTTCTTGATTGTGTTGGCTGTGGAAATTGTGTTGATGTTTGCCCTGCAAAAGACAAGGCACTTGTTATGAAACATCTCGAAACTCAGGAAGCAGAAGTCGAAAGATGGGACTATATGAACTATAAAGTAGGCTATAAAGATGATATTCTTCCGAAAGAAAAGAACATTAAAAATAGCCAATTTGCTCAACCATTATTTGAGTTTTCAGGAGCTTGTGCCGGTTGTGGTGAAACTCCTTATGTGAAATTAATTACTCAATTATTCGGAGAAAGAATGATGATTGCTAATGCAACTGGATGCTCTTCAATCTGGGGAGGTTCAGCTCCTTCAACGCCATATTGTGAAAATTATAAAAGTGGTAAAGGTCCTGCATGGGCAAATTCATTGTTTGAAGATAATGCAGAATATGGTTATGGTATGGCAACTGGTGTTAAAAAAATCAGAGATAAAATTACTTTAAAGATGACTAAAGCATTAGACAGTAATTTGTCGGATGAAATAAAACAAGCTTTTAAAGAATGGATTGATTCAAAAGAAAACGCAGAACAATCAGTTGAAACATCAGCAAAAGTTGTTGAATTATTAAAGAATGAATCCAATCCTTTGGCCAAAGAAATAATGGCATTTGAGCAATATTTTATTAAAAAGTCTATTTGGATATTTGGTGGAGATGGTTGGGCTTATGATATTGGATACGGTGGTTTAGACCATGTTATTGCTTCGGGTGAAGATATTAATATTTTGGTTTTAGATACAGAGGTTTATTCAAACACTGGTGGACAAGCATCGAAGGCTACTCCAGTTGGTGCAGTTGCTAAGTTTGCAGCAGCAGGTATGCAAATCAGGAAAAAAGACCTTGGAGCTATGGCTATGACTTATGGATATGTTTATGTTGCTCAGGTTGCTCTTGGAGCAAGTCAATCTCAATATCTTAAAGCAATAAAAGAAGCTGAGGCATATCCCGGACCATCGCTGATTATTGCTTATTCTCCATGTATTAATCATGGATTAAAAGCGGGAATGGGGAAAAGCCAGCAACAAATAAAAAATGCTGTTCAAGCCGGATACTGGCATAATTACAGATACAATCCTTTGTTGGAAGCTGAAGGCAAAAATCCATTTACTTTAGATTCTAAAGAACCAGACTGGAGCAAGTTCCAGGAATTTTTAAACTCTGAAATTCGTTATGTTTCATTAGTAAAAACTTTTCCTGAAGAAGCAAAAAAACTCTTTGAAGTTGCTGAAGCAGATGCTAAGTGGAGATATAACAGCTACAAAAAAAGGACTAATGCTTAATTTTATAACATTATAAATTTTTAAAAACCGAACTTTTCAGTTCGGTTTTTTTTATACCGTTAATTCTTTATTAAAATTCTTTAAATATTTTACTATCAATATATAAATATATTTTTTACATTTGTTATAATTTAAATTATTGTTATGTATTAACTAATCTTGTTAATCTATGAAAAAAATAATGAGAATCCTAACTTGCATTATTATCCAGATTTTAATAATTCAAAATCAAGTTGCATATACCCAAACTATTTCAGTTTTTCCACATTTAGAGACTGTTTCAAGTTTTACAACACCTTTTAATCAAGCCATAACAGCAGGTACAGGAAACGGTTGGTCAAGTTCATCACCTCAAATGCTTAAATGGGAACTAGAAACTGCGGATGGTAGTGATTTGAACACCTCTGATACAGGTCCGGATTATGATCATACAACTGAAGGTTTTATAGGAGGTAATTATATATTTCTTGAAGCTTCGGGCGGCTATCAGGGTTATACATCTTATTTAGAAAGTCCTATTTTAAACTTTGGAAATAGTTTAGGGGCTCAATTGAATTTTTGGTATCATATGTATGGGTCTTCAACAGGTAGTTTACACGTCGAACAATTAGTAAATGGATTATGGGATTCAACAGGTTGGTCTAAAACAGGTCAACAACATTCATCAGGAGCAGCTGCATGGAATGAAGCAATAGTTAATATAAATCCAATTGCTACTAAAATACGATTTGTGGGTATAAGAGCAAACAGTTATTATGGTGATATTGCTATTGATGATATATTTTTAAGAACATTGTCAACAAATGATGCAGGAATTACATCAATCGACAATCTATCGGTTTCTTTTGCACCCGGAGCAAATAATATTATGGTTACACTTAAAAACTTTGGTATAGATACATTAACTTCAGCTACAATTAAGTATAGCGTTAATGGTGGAACTGTCAATTCATATGCCTGGACAGGAAGTCTTCTTTTGGATTCTTCTATGTCTAATATAAATCTGGGGAGTCATACATTTGTGATTGGATCAACAGATATAAAAGTCTGGAGTGAAAGCCCAAACGGACTAACTGATGGATACTTATCAAATGATACTTTAAACTCAACATATTATGTGTTTAGTAGCTTATCTGGAAGTTATACAGTAGGAGGGGCCTCTTCAGACTTTAGTACTATTGGGGATGCAATTAATGCCATTCAAACATTATCTATAAGTGGAGATGTTGTGTTAAATATTATTCCAGGAGTTTACAATAAACAGATTAATCTTTCTTTAATAAGTTCACTTTCATCCACAAAAACAGTAACATTTCAATCATCAACCGCTAATCCCGATGATGTAATCATCATGCATAATGCAATTGGGTATTATGATAACTATGTTGTTAAATTGGATGGTGGATGTTATTTTAAATTTAAAAATTTAACACTCAAATCTCTTAATCCGACTTATGGAAGAGTTGTCGAAGTTGCATCTTATGCTAACTATAACGAATTTTCAGGCAATAAATTGATTGGTATTGCAACAACATCACTAAGTTACAATTTAGCAGTAATCTATTCCCCTAATTCAAACGATCATTATAATTCTATAATTAATAATGAAATAATAAATGGATCAACTGGGATTTATTATTTAGGTACTGGATATATCTATCTTAATAATGGTACTAGTATAACTAATAATTCAATATCAGGTTTCGCAGGCTATGGCATTTATGTAAACTTTTCTAATGCAATCAACATTAGTTCTAATACGATTAGTTCCTATTCCACTGTCAATAATTTATATGGTATTTATATGTTATATTGTGATAATGCAATAAGTGTTAGAAAGAATAAAATTAGTCTTGGTGGGACAACCCAAATTCAAGGTATGAGTATTAGAAATTGTGATGGTACTTCGACTAATCAAGGAAGTATTGTAAATAATTTTATAAGCGTAGGTCAAGGAAATAGTAATATTTATGGAATCTACAGTTATAATTCATTTTATCAAAATTATTATTACAATTCTATTAACCGTACAGCAGGAGGTCTCAGCTCACACACATTTTATCATACTGGTGGCAATACAAATATTGTAAATAATATATTTTCAAATGACGGAGGATATGGTGATGTAATGAATATTCCTTCTCAAGCAAGTGTTACTACATGTGACTATAACAATCTTTATTCCAGCAATCCAGGCTTTGTCTATTGGAGTGGATATTATGCAAATCTGAGTGCTTTGCAAACCGGAAGTGGTAAAAATTTACATTCCAAATCTGTAGTGCCAGGATTTATGTCAACAACAGACCTTCATGTCAATAATGATTCACTTAATGGAATGGGAGTTGCCATTACCGGACATACTGATGATATTGATGGAGAAACAAGAAGTACAACAGCACCAGATATTGGAGCAGATGAATTCATGATTATAGCCATTGATGCCGGGATATCACAATATGTCAGTCCTATCACACCATGTTCCGGGATTGCTTATAATGTTGTAGTAAAACTAAAAAACTATGGGACTACAAATTTAACAAGTGCTACAATTAACTGGAAAATAAATGGGATAAGTAAAGCTGCTTATAATTGGACAGGAATTCTTGCTCCTTTAACTGATACTTCTATAGTATTAGGACCACAGGTTTTTCAGTCTAATATTACAAATAGTGTTAAAGTTTGGTCAACTTTGCCAAATTTAGCTGCTGACCTTAATTTGAATAATGATACAGCTTACGCAACTATACTAACATCAATGAACTCTGGAAGCTATACGATTGGCTCAAGTTCATCGGCAGACTATTCAAGTTTTGCAATAGCAATCAGCGATTTATCCAATAGAGGTATTTGTGGCGCTGTTGTTTTCAATGTTGAGTCGGGCACATATAATGAGCAATTTACTTTAAATGAAATTGGGGGAATGAGTTCAATCAATACAGTAACATTCCAATCATTAAGTGGAAATAAGAACGATGTGATATTATCTTACGCTGCTATCAGTGGATGGAATAATTATGTTATCAATTTGAACGGTGGTGATTATTTCAAATTTTAAAATATGACTATAAAGGCCACTGGTACTTTATATTCAACAGTCATTTATCTTGCAGATGATGCAGATTATAATGAATTCTCAGGTAATAAAATTATTGGTGGAACCACTTCATCAACTGCTACCAACCATAGTGTAATTTATTCCTATACTGGAGGTAATTGTAGTTATTGTAAATTTTTAAACAATGAGATTTTAAATGGTTCCTATGGTTTTTATTTATTTGGAGGTATTCCATATACCAAAGGAAATAGAATAGAAAATAATTCAATTAAAAACTTTACTGCAAATGGAGTATATATCCGATATAATGATTCTATACTAATAAAGTCTAATAATATTGAAATAACTTCTAACATAGGTGATAACAATGGAATATATATTCACTACACAAGTTCAGCTTTGATAGAAAAAAATCGTATCCATTCGACATCAAGTAAACCTTCCTATGCTATTTACATAAACCAAAGTGATGGTACAGTGATGCAACCAGGTATTATAGCAAATAACTTTATTTCACAATCTCTTGGTACAAATATTTTTTACGGAATCTATTTAAAAAGTTCTGACTACTATAATATTTATTATAATTCGGCAAATATTACAGCTGGGAATTCTTCTTCAAGTGCACTATGTCAGAAATATGGAATCAATCACAACTTATTAAATAATAACTTTGCAAATACCGGAGGTGGATATGTTGTTTATGTTCTTAGTGTTAGCTCGTTTTATAATTCTGATTACAATAATTTTTATAACACATCAAATTATCTTGCATATTGGGGGTCTAATTGCACTGACCTTGCTGCATTAAAAACAGCTAGCTCTAAAGATTATCATTCTCTTTCTGTCGATCCTGGTTTTATATCTTTAACCAATCTTCATGTAAATTCAGCAGCATTAAATGGTGCCGCTTATCCTATTTTTTCAGTTTTGGATGATATTGATGGAGATTTAAGAGCTTATCCAAATCCTGATATTGGAGCAGACGAATTTGTTATTGCGGCAAATGATGCTGGTATTTCTTCATTAATTAGCCCAGCTGCTGCATGTCCTGGTGTTAACAATGTTGTTGTAATGTTGTATAACTATGGCATAAGTACTTTAACTAGTGCAATAATTAATTGGAAAGTGAATGATACACTTATGACCCCATTTAATTGGACAGGTTCTATAGCTAATCAAGCTTCAACTCCCGTTACCATTGGAAATTATCTATTTAGTCCAAATATATCTTATAACATTAAAGTATGGAGTAGTTCTCCCAATAATGTCACTGATTTAAATAATGTAAACGACACCTTATTGGTAACAGGTATTACAACAACATTCTCCCCGGGATCATACACAATTGGAAGTAGTACTACTGCTGATTACCCAAGTTTCACAGCTGCAATTAATGCAATTGACTCTTTTGGCGTTTGTGGACCTATAGTTTTTAATGTTGAGACAGGTATCTATAATGAGCAAATTGTGCTTCATGAAGTGCTAGGAGCATCAGCTATAAACACTATCACTTTTCAATCAGCAAGTGGAAACAATAATGATGTTATTTTAACTTATTCATTATCCACATCAAGCACGAATTATGTTGTACGATTTGACGGTGGGGATTACTTCAAGCTTAAAAATTTGACTATAAAAGCGGCTAACTCTATTTATGCTCGTGTTATTGAATTTTTGAATTTTTCGAATCATAATGAACTAATAGGTAATATTTTGGAAGGTCAGCAACTGTCTTTTTCAACTGCTAATTTTGCTATAGTTTATTTATATCAAACTAATGCTAACAATAACAGATTCATAAACAATACTGTTAAATATGGCTCAACTGGATTTTATATCTATGGAGCATCCGCTAACTATACATCCGGAATCATCATTGAGGGAAATGATATTATTGATTTCGCTGAATATGGTGTTTATATGATATATTGTGATTCATGTGTAGTTCGATCAAATTTCATACAACATAATCCTTCTATAACCAGTTATGCTTGTGGTATTTATTCAAATCATTGTATAAATGGAATGCGATTTGAAAAAAATAAAATTATTTTAACATCTGTCTATGATGCAAATGGAATTTTTATAGCCTACTGTGACGGAACATCTGCAAATCCAGCTTTTGTTGCAAATAATTGTATTTCTGCTATTGGAACATCGACTCAAGATTTTTATGGAATATACTTCCGAGCTTGTACATACACTAACTTCTATTATAATTCTGTGAATATTGAAGCTGGTTCAAATTATTCTGCTGCTCTATATTATCGTGTAGGAGTTAATGTAAACGTGAAAAATAATATATTTTCAAATACAAATGGTGGTTACGCCATAGCTTATTACAACACTCCAAATGTCAGCACTTATTTTTCTGACTACAACAATATCTATACATCTGGTACGAGATACATTTATCTGTCAGGTTACAAGAACACTCTAGCTTTGTATCAATCTGCAAGTGGTTTGGATAGTCATTCTAAATCCATAGTACCCGGCTTCACATCTTCTACGGATCTTCATATTTTTAATTTGAATTTAAATGGAGCTGCAACAACAGTAACTGGAATTACAGATGATTATGATGGAGACATAAGAAATACGGTAAGCCCTGATATTGGAGCTGATGAAGTTGATATAGTAACTAATGATGGTGGACTATCTGCATTAGTAAGTCCTATTTTAGCATGTACTGGAGCTAACAATATTGTAGTTAAACTTAAAAACTATGGCTTTGCTTATCTAACTAACATAACAATAAACTGGGAAGTGAATGATACTTTACAAACAGCATTTACTTGGGCTGGATTCTTAGCTCAACAAAGTGAGGATACTGTAACAATTGGTTCTCATATTTTTAACACTGGAAATTCAACTAAGTTGAAAATTTGGACTAGCTCACCAAATGGAGTAGTAGATATTGTTAATTATAATGATACACTGTTGTTTGAAAATATTAAAACGGCTTTGCCATCAGGAACCTATACAATAGGAAGCGATAGTTCCGACGATTTTTCTTCATTTACATCTGCAATTAATATGATAAAATCTACTGGCATATGTGGGCCTATTATTATTAATGTTGATTCAGGGACATATAATGAGCAAATTATCTTAAAGGAGATAGAAGGAATGAGTTCAACAAATACAATAACATTTAAATCCGCAAGTGGAGTAAATTCAGATGTAATATTAACATATGCAGCAAGTACTACTGAAAATAATTATGTTGTCAAAATTGATAGTGGTGATTATTTCAAGTTTCAGTATATTACAATAAAAGCAATTGGAACATCTTATTCAAATGCTATTGTCCTTTTGAATAATGCAACACACAATGAGTTTTCCAACAATTTAATTATTTCAAACAGCATAACTCATAGTAATTTGAACCATTGTGGTATTTATTCACACACAAGCTCAATTAAACATAATCAATTTCTGAATAATGACATTAGTAATTGTGTTTATGGTATTTGGTTATATGGAGCTACATCAAATAGATTAATTGGAAACCAAATTGATGGTAATTTAATCCACAATTTCAGTATGGATGGGATATATTGTCAATATCACGATTCAGTTATAATTAGATATAATATTATTAATTTAAGCGAAAACTTACATGCTAATTCCGGTATAGTTGTCTCAAGTTGCAACTTGGGAGTTAGAGTTGAAAAGAATCAAATTAATTCTACTTCAAACCTTACAGTAAATTTGATTCATATAAATAGCTGTTTAGGATCAACAAATGATCGTGGCATTATAGCTAATAATTTTCTGTCACAATCTATTGGTATAAGTAATACTAGGGGTATCTTTTTATCCAATTCAAATTATTTTGACATCTACTATAATTCTGTCAATTTCACCTTAGGTAATAACAACGCTGCTTCCTTTTATTATTCCCTTAGCCATAATGTTAATGTGAGAAATAATATATTTTCAAATATTGGGCCTGGTTATGCAATAGTTTATGGCAACAACCCAACTAATTTCTCTTTTAGTTCTGATTATAATAATATTTATACTTCAGGAAGTAAGTTTGTTCTATATGGATTTGACAGAAGTAATCTTTCTCAATATATTTCTAATAGTGGGTTAGATAGTCATTCTAAATCTATAAATTCAGGATTTACATCTACTACTGATCTTCATTTAATTAATGTAAATTTAAATGGACAAGGAATATCAGTTGCTAGTGTGACTGATGATTTTGATGGAGAAACAAGAAGTACAACAATCCCAGATATTGGAGCTGACGAATTCATTGATTTTGCAAATGACGTAGCACCTATTTCTGTTAGCTTCCCCAAAAACCCTTGTGCTGCTGGTAATCGAAATTTCAAAATTTCAATAAGGAATTTTGGAACAAGTACTCTCACGAGTGCTACAATTAATTGGAAAGTTGATACTATTCTAAAAACTCCGTTTTCATGGTCAGGTTCAATAAATTACTTAATGATGGACTCATTAATAAATATTGGTTCCCATAATTTGACAATTGGTAATCATACAATAACTATTTGGACATCTTTGCCTAATGGAGTAACTGATCAAAGGATGATTAATGATACTATTGTTTATCAACTTTCAGTACAATCAGCTCCAAGTATTGCAGTTATCCCAAACTCACTAAATATAACAATTCCTTATTGTAGCGACTCTGTTAATGTGCCTTTAACAATTAAGAATAATGGACAATTAAATCTAAATTTAAGTATGGGCATCAGTTCGGATACTGTAGAAATATTGTCATTAGTTCATGGATATTATGCTCCTGGTTATAATAATATACTAACATCAATAAACACTTATTTTACTAAATACAATATCGACACAACTACAACAACAAATACTTCAACACTCCAGTCCTTATTAGTTGGTAAAGATTTAGTAATAATTCCATTTATACAAACTACAATTGGTGTTGCACAGATTCAAGCATTTTCTTCAATATTACAAACCTATGTGAGTAATGGAGGAACCGTTTTATTTACTGGTCAACAATATCATTCACAATTAACCTTTGGGATGGGATTCTTTAATGGTACATCAAGTGGTGCTGTATCTAATCAAACAATGACTGTAATAAACACGAACCATCCTATAACGAATGGTTTAGCCACTACTTTCTTTGCTACAAAACAGTTCTACAAATATAACATTACAAATAACGATGCAGTATCACTTATTAATTCAACAGTATCCGGAACCCCATATGATGTTCTGGCTTATAGAAAAATTGGGAATGGTTATGCAATTACAAGTAGTTATCGCTTTAATCAACCCATATCTTATCTTAATAGAGAGCATTTTGCCAATATAATTGAATGGTCAAAAACAAACTCAAATCCTGAATGGTTGGAAGTACCAATTTTGCAAAATGTAATTCAACCATCAGATTCAATTAATATATACTTAGAATTTAATTCAAAAGGTTTGGCTGTAGGAACTCATACTGGACTGTTAAAGATTGAATCTAATGATATTAACACTCCCACATTTAACTTACCCTGTACTTTAAATGTACAAAATCTACTTCATAACCCTGTTAATCTTGGCAATGACACTACTGTTTGCGGACAAATTACTCTTAACGCTGGATCTTATTATAGTTATTTATGGAGTAATTTATCAATTGATACTACACTTACAGTTACATCTACTGGTGTATATTCTGTAACTGTTTCTAACGGGCAGTGCACTGACACAGATACAATAACAGTTACTGTTTATTCACTTCCAATTTTATCATTTAGTGGTCTTCCAAATTCTATGTGTACAAATAATCCAACTACAACTTTATACCCATGGCCATTAGGAGGTACTTTTAGTGGCTCAGGTGTTAACGTTAATACGTTTAATCCTTCTCTTGCAGGTACAGGAAATCATAGTATTACCTATACATATACTAACTCAAATAATTGTACAAATACACTGACCAAAAGTGTAACTGTAAGTTCATATACACCCGTATCATTTTCTAGTATACCTTCATTATATTGTTCAAATAATTCACCTATTAGTTTATCTGGTTCACCACTAGGTGGCACTTTTATTGGAGCGGGTGTCGTAAATAATACCTTTAATCCTTCATTAGCTGGAGCAGGCACTCATACATTAGTGTATAGTTATACAAACACAAATGGTTGCTCAGATCAAGATTCACAAATTGTTACTGTTCTTGCCGCTCCAATAGTAACAATTAATGGATTATCTTCAACATATTGTGGAAATAACCCACCAGATACTATTTCTCTCTCTCCATTAGGCGGTACACTTTCCGGAACTGGTATTTTCGGTAACTCATTTTATCCTTCAGTTGCTGGTTCCGGCAATCACTTAATAACATATAATTATTTGGACATTAATGGTTGTTCAGACTCAGCTACTCAAATAGTTGCTGTAATTTCTCCTCCAAATGTCACTTTTGGGGGTTTATTAGCCTCCTATTGTGAGAATGATTCTGCTGTTGTATTGAATGGTAATCCGTCTGGTGGGTCATTTATAGGCAATGGAATATCAGGGAATATTTTCAATCCATCTTCAGCGATGCATGGTGTTAATCCAATTATATATTCTTATACTGATTCAATTACAGGATGTACCTCAAAAAACAGTATGAATACTATTGTAATTAAGGGATTCATTGCTAATATAGGCAATGATACAGCTATATGTTTTGGAAGCAGTATAATGCTGACTACTTCTGGTGTTCCTAATTATTATTGGAATACAGGAGACACAGTTGCTAATATTACAGTAAATCCTCTAGTCGATACATCTTATATAGTTACAGTAACCGACACCACTTTAAATTGTTTTTCTTCAGATACTGTTATAGTCTTTGTTAACAATCCACTAGTTAACCTTGGTTCAGATACAAATATTTGTAGTACCGAATCAATAATTCTGGATGCTGGTGCAGGATATTCATATTTATGGTCCGATAGTAGCATTACTCAAACAATTTCATCTGATTCAACAGCTTATGGAATAGGGACACACCCAATTTGGGTAGAAATTACTGATAGTATTGGTTGCTCTTCAACAGATACAATTGAAATTACTTTT
>Ga0075123_10001361_pt1 | contig 12313 bp, 9 predicted proteins | sample AntAceMetag02UKX_FD_69808 | JGI IMG/M metagenome (GOLD analysis project Ga0075123, IMG submission 69808) | Saline lake microbial communities from Ace Lake, Antarctica - Antarctic Ace Lake Metagenome 02UKX | ecosystem: Environmental > Aquatic > Non-marine Saline and Alkaline > Saline | place... | reverse complement strand
GGGGAGATAATCAGGGTTATCAAGGGGATATCAATCCCTTGTCGAAGTTATATTTTGGGCACTTCTCAGGCTAAATTCGTGCTTATCTGTCAAGAATCGAGGCTTGACCCTGATTTTTTCTCAGGAGAGATTAAAGAAAGATAGATGGTTGACCGGAAGGAGTAAAACTGGGTGTGACCCTGTTTTTACTTCTTTAGAATTCATCAACAGACGAAAATCTAGAAACTGATTATTAAAAGGGGAGTAAGATGATAGAGTTATTTAAGGACGGCGAACGGATATGTGGAGTCAGAATTAATCGAACCACAGAACGGCAAACCCTAAAAAAGATACCAACTTTTGGAAATGCAAAAAAGGTAAAACCTATGGGTAGTAAGCCGGATGAATTAGTCTTCACTGCTTCGCCCATTCCTGAGCAACTATTCATCCCATGTAATGGGGAAGGATTTGAACTCCATATGGATGGAGAAGAATGTATAAATATCCGATTGACAAATAGACGGCAGATGAGAGGCCGTAACGAGATGCGAATCACTGCCGAAGTGGTTGGGTAGCTGGGGTGAAAGACCTTGTGGCAATAAGAGGGAGTTCCATACAAAGGAACAGGGTTAAAAGTAGCATGGGTATATCCCGATTAATAAGTTTTAGTAAATAGAGAGCAGGTCAGCCAAGTCCACAAGGTAATTCAGGAGAGGTTAAAGAAAGATAGATAGTTGGACAGAAGAATTTAAAGAATTTTTGCCCGGCTTTATTATTAATTGGAATGCAACCCGTTCTTTTACTGTGAAAGAGGTCTTAGAGTGCCAGTTTTGGGGGTAAAACTGGCACTCTAAGGCCTTCTGGAGGCCAAAAATAAACCTAAAACATTTATTTGTAGACAGTTACGCAGGTCCGACCCTCTTTCCAAAATTTTTGTGACCCTGAATTTTTGAGGGGCTTAACTCCGGAGGCATATTAGTCACTAGTCAAGGTCCAACCCTGAGCCCTTCTAATTTTTCGATATAACAGAATAGTTTCTGCTCAAGCAAGAGTAAATGTTGGAACAAAGGAGAGTCTAAATGAGAAAATTTGGTGAGGTGGTCGCGATCCTCAATAACCAATTGCTCCTGATTACTTCAGAAGAGCAACTTAAACAAGATCAGATTATAACTGTATTCGCCGAATCGTCTGACCCCAAGATCGCTGCCTCAACAGGTCTGACAAGCATTGAATACCCTAAAGGAGAATTGCGAATTATCTCTTCTCAAGAAGGCAATATATATTTAGCAGAACGCTTCCGCGAAGTCACCGAGCGAAAACGTAAGATCACTGTTCCAAGCCCATTACAAAAAGGCTTGCTTGGCTTGGCTGCGCAGCTGCAACCTGAAACCAAAGAAGTCGTGGAGGAGGTCCCAGGGTCATGGTCTGCTGACCTCGATCAAGATCAAGCACTTGGGCTCACGTTCGAAAAAACCGTACATGTAGGCGATCTAATAGGGAGGATATAAAATGACATCGATACCCTGTGGAACACCGCCTTCAATGCCTAACTGGATGATGCTATTTGCATTTTTTGCCAGTTTGGGGTTAACCATTCTTTTTTTCATTGAGGCCCTCTGCCGCAGCCTTCGCAAAGCCACTCTTGAGGTTGTTCTAACCCGTGAAGTATTTTACCGGCTTCTTGACAGTGGAGAATGCCTCTACGCCAATGCGGTACTTGTATCCTATGATTCTGGTGCGCTTGTGCTGGATATTGAAGCTCTTCTGTCAAAACACAATGGAGCAACGAAGAACTTCAATCTGCGCATCGCGCAGATTGGAGAGAAGTATCGTTTGTCGGATGGCACATACCAATTCAGCTTCCACTCAACCAGTCCCCTCAGCTTCATTCCTATAGATAATCCCCAAAGAATAGTATATATTTGCGAGCAAGAATCCTACGCAAATGCAACCCGTACGTCATTTTCCGAATTCAATCGGCAACTATCAGAAATCAAAATTCAATATGAGACCATAGAGGATCCCGACGATAATGCAATTGTCCAACTAGGCGACAACGTAACAACACTTATAAATGATATTCATGCGCAGATTATGGACCAGATACAAATGGAGCCTGGCGAGTACCAACTCACCATAAAAGTTAAGTACAGACAAAAGCGCAAAATACTGCCTTTGTTCAAGGAAAAGTTTGCAAGCTCTTCAGTGTGTTTCTCGGTTGAGCAGAATGCACGTGAATACTTTAGATATATGCTGAGGAAATCTCTAGAGCAAAAGGCTGCAAATACGCTTTTTAATCAGACAAATCCTGAGCCAGTTCCAGAGTATACACCTCAGAATATTGTGGAGATGTCGGGCTAGGGATACTCCAATCACTGAATTGGCTCTCCCACGAAAGGGCTGTATCTACCAGAGATACATTCAAGGAATCAGGGGTACACCCCAAATAATAAGTTTGAAGAAATAGGAAGCAGATCAGCCAGGACCACAAGGGAATTCAGGAGAGATTAAAGAAAGATAGATAGTCGGAGGGAAGGATTAAAAGAATTATTGCCCGCTTTAACTCATTAATTGGGGTGTGACTCTGATTTTCCCGAAATCACCTAAAGATAAAAATTATGAGTAACAGCAAGATTGGAGAGATGTTAGAGATGCTAGACAAGGTTGAACCAAAGAACAACCCAGATGACCTCTTGATGCACCTTGAGGACGGTTCGCTCGCCGCCAGACTTGTGCGAGCTCATGGTAACTGCGATCCCGCCAATCCAACGGAATCAATGAAAGACATCATCCAAGAACGACTACAGCAGGTGAGAAGGAGTATTGATGGCACCGAGGATTAAAACGCTTTCAGTCAAGGGATTTCGCGCTTTCGGATCCGGCGAGCAGACTCTCAACCTACCGGCGGACATTACAGTCGTCTGGGGACCAAACAGTACGGGGAAAACTAGTCTAGCCGAGGCATTCGAGTTCTTGCTAACAGGCCAAATCACCCGGCGCGAGCTAATGGCGAGTACTCAGGCTGAGTTCGCCGACGCATTGCGCAATGCCCATCTCGCCGCTGGCGAAGAAGTATTTGTTTCCGCCCAAATCACAGCAACAGACGGCAAAACATACGAGGTCAGGCGCGTTCTTACTAATGACTACACCAAGAGCCGGGATTGCATGTCCCATCTCGAAATCGGAGGCGCAGCGGCCACAGAGGATGACTTAGCAAGTCTTGGCATTGTACTATCACAACCACCATTGCAGGCTCCTGTCCTTGCACAGCACACGCTCAGCTATATTTTTTCCGTCCGCCCCCAAGACCGCGCCACCTATTTTAAGGCACTGCTAGAAGTCACCGATCTTGACGATCTTCGCAACGACATTGCTGCGCTAGCAGATGAATTGATCCCATTGGATGACCCATTGCTCACCAAATTCGATACTTGTGTAGCTATACCAGTCCTGAATCCTACACTCGACGGGCTGCGGAACACCATTCCAGACTTGGCAGGGCTCACAGCCGGTATTAAGGTTGCGGCGCGCACCCTTATTGAGGCCGAGGGGGGAACAGCGCGGGAGTTGCTGGACGAACGGCTTCTGGCAATCGATAAGATTCTGGCATACCGCCGGAGCAAGACTTTTCCAGTGCGTGAGTTCGAGCATAATGATCTCGCCGGCTGGAATCCTCCTGCACCGGAAATTTGGACCCGGCTTGATTTCTATCTCGATGCACGAGAAAAAGTTGCTGAAGAAAAGCGCCAGCTAGTGTCGCTTTTCGACGTGGCCCTAAAACTTCCGGCCCTTTTCGAGCTCACTGAACCAATCGATTGTCCTTTATGTGGAACAAAATCAGCACTAACGCCGGAGCGCGTGCAACTTATCCGCCAACACGTAGAAGACTCGAAAGATTTTAAGATTGCCAAGATGGCTGCGAAATCTGCTCTCTCACACCTTTCCACTTCAGCTAATTCGCTGGCAACCGCCGCAAAAGATGCCTTACCTCGCTATCTAAAGACGCCAGCCATCAAGCGTCGAGAAACAGGATTTACCATTGCACGCATTCGGGAACTTCTAGTAGACCCCAGCGCCAAACTCATTAACCCATGGCTTGGCCAGGTTAGATCCCTTGTGAGGGCCGAATCCGCCCTTCGGCGTAGCGCCCTCGCGGCTTGCAAGATTGTCAAAGAACAGACAGCCGAAACCACCGACTTCCGTATCCTCAATAAATTGCGAGATGTATTTTCTACGCTTGCTACACTACGCACCACCTATGTTAGCGTACTTGATGCCTACAAGGCTTCAGAGTCAGTCCTCTGTATGGCTCTTAACGAGGTCCTAGATGTAAAATCGGATACCACCGGATGGCAGGATTTCCTGGATATTGCACGGGAGACGTATACGCTCCGCAACGTTCTGATTGAACGCGCTGCCCGCGCTGCCATCAAGACCGAACTTGATGCCGCGCTTAGACAGATCGATTGGGCCAAGGAGCAGGTACTCAATGATAAATTCTCCGATTTTAGCACACTGATACAAACTTGGTGGGAGCGATTACGTCCCGACGAATCAACGTTCTTTTCCACGGTACAGCCCCGTAAAGGAACCAAACGTACCATTGACTTCAAGGCGGGACTTACCCCTAACCCCGACCGTTCAGCTCCGAAGGTGCGTGACGTGATTGCTGTATTCAGCCAGTCCCAGCTTCACTGTCTAGGTCTCGCCATGTTTCTCGCCCGCGCTCAGCACGAGGATTTCGGATTTATTATTCTCGACGATCCCGTGCTATCCAGCGATGAGGATTACCGCATCAACTTCAACTCGACGGTACTGACCGAACTTCTCAAGCTGCCTATGCAAGTCATTGTTCTCACCCAAGACTACAAAACATGGGAAGAACTTGAAATCCGCTATCGGCATCTCAGCATATCGACCGCCCAACTATTTATAGATACCCCCGGCGAAGGCAGCGTCATCGAAAATACAAGTGATGAGCTGCTTGCCAAGATTAACCGCTCAAAATCCCTTGCGCGTGGTGGTCATCCCGACTCCAGAAAGGAGTGTGGCGTCCAGTTGCGCAACGCTGGCGAACGCTTTGCCAAAGAAATGCTGGTCAACAATCGACGTGGTAAAGGTGATACGACAGCCTCCCTCACCGATTACGATGGTAAGACTCTTGGATGGCTGTGCCCCCGTATAGACGCGTTGCTTGACCACGATCCATCACACTCCGGCCGGCTTACGGCGTTCAAGAACATCGTAAATAATGCCTGTCATGACAATGCGCCCCCAGGCAATTTAGAGATGAAGCATGCCTGCGGTGAAATTCGATTTTTCGTAAAGGACTATCTAGGCCGATGAGATAGGAAGGAGGAACATGGTCACACCCAAGTTAATAAGTTTGGCTAAGTGTGAGCAGGTCAGTCAAGCCCAGAAGTTGATTCAGGAGAGATTAAGTAAAGACAGATAGTTGGCCAGAAGAATTAAGGATTTTAACCCAGCTTTTTAATAGTCAATGTTTACCCCTAATTTCTACGGTATGAAAATAATTAAACAATTGCGAGATGATGAACTTAAAATCGTGGCGGAATTCATTCGAGACAATATTTTTGTTCCTTCCTTTAGCAAAAAAAGAACTATTTTTTTATGTGGGGCTGATTTAAGTGATAACAACACCGGGCGCTACAAGATGGCCAAATTATTTGAAAACAATCCTCGCTATGAACTTGTATATCCCGAAGATCTTTTTGATGATCTTATGGCAGAACAAAGGCAATATAACCTACTCGAATTGGAAAACATACTTGCTGATAGTGTCGATTCAATTATCCTGCTGCCTGAAAGTCCTGGTTCTTGGGTTGAGTTAGGTGCATTCGCAAATAACAAGCGGTTAGTATGTAAGCTAATCTATGTGGGCCAGATAAAATATGAAAAAATGAAAAGTTTTATCAATGATGGTCCGGTAAAATTAATAAAAGCGAGCGATACAGGAAAAGTTATTAATATTTCTTATGATAATATTGAATCACAAAAGGGTAAAATATATAGAAGATTAAGTGATTCAATTACCGCTATTATAAAAAAACATCCCATAAACAAGAATATTGCAAACATTTTGGAAACAGAAAATTTCATTTTGCCTAGTATTTATCTCATTGATTCTATAACACGCAAAATATTATACAAGCTCGTCCAGTTTGCTACGGGACAGAAGAAAAAGATGGTCGAAATTGCTACAAATTCGGCAATTTCAAACTTACAGAAAAATACTTATATACGTGGAACTGCTGCCAAATATGAAGTAACAACAAAAGGTATAGATTGGGTAAGATCAAACCTAAAATCCGCAAATTTAGATATAGTAAGGATTGAAATACTTAATTCACTACAACGAAAAAACACAATGGTAAGGGCGGTTAATTTTTGAGTGTGCGCACTCTTAGCGAGTGGTTATTAACTCATTGGAGTAAATAACCACTGGGTAGTGTTTCGCTATCCCGCAGGAAATCCATTTTCATATGACGTATCAACAATGTCGTGGGATCCATTTAATGGATTTTCAATCCATTAAAAGTTTCCCCCAACATTGTTAACACGTCTTTCTTAAGACGTAAGAGTGTGCACACTCATTTCTTTTAATATGGAAGCTTCTCCCAGAAAATCAAGATTGAGGACTTTTAGACTTCCGGAGATTCAGAATCTCACCGAATTTTCAAATCAAATCAGGCTTTCAGAATCCGCAATCAAAAAATATATTACATTTGCTGAACATTATTATTTTACTTATGGTATCCCCAAAAAAACAGGAGGGGAGAGGCTAATTGCCCAGCCAAGTAGAGAGCTTAAAGCAATTCAAAGTTGGCTCTTGAGAAATATCCTAGACAAGCTTCCATCTTCAGCTTCTTCAAAAGGGTTTGAGTTAGGAACTTCTATTTATAACAATGCTTCTCCCCACATAGGCTCAAACGTAATTCTTTCCTTTGATATTGATAATTTTTTCCCGAGTATTCCGGCAAATAAAGTATATGGCGTTTTTTGTTCATGTGGCTATAACAAAAGAATCTCATCAGCTTTTACCTCTATTTGCACCTTCAAAGGGTTCCTTCCTCAAGGAAGTCCTGCATCTCCAAAGTTAGCAAACTTAGTTTGTTTGAACCTGGATTCTCGAATTCAAGGTTATGCAGGGAAGCATGGAATAACTTATACACGATATGCCGATGATATAACCCTTTCTTGCCACTCAATAAAAAAGATCGAAAAGGCAAAAACATTCATTCCAACAGTCATAAAAGATGAAGGTTTTAAACTCAATAAACAAAAGACGCGACTGATGGGTTTAAGGAAAAGGAAATCCGTCACAGGTTTAGTAGTGAACTTAAATAAAGCTGGAGTAGGTCGAGAAGTTTATCGAGAAATGAGGGTAAAAATACACCGCCTCTTTATAGACGAAGCTGATAATTATTCGCATATTAATGGCTGGTTATCATTTATATATGGTATTGATGATGAAATTTACAATAAACTGTATGTATATATAAAAAACCTTTCTGAGAAATACCCTTTTAGTGATGCAATAAATAATTTATTGGCAAAACCGCCCAGAATAATACCATAGCCCTTTTTTTCATGAGTTCTGAAAAATAATAATTTTGTAACCATTAATTTGAGGGAACACGGTCCCACCCCAATTAATAAGTTTGACTAAGAGGGGTTTCGCCCTGCTTTTTCTGCCGGTGAATTCTGTTGTTAGCCCTTCAAAATAATAATCAGAACAAGCTTTATACTAAAGTCAGTCTGTTAAGGATTAATAATGGCCAAGAAAAAAGTCGCACCGAAAAATGATAAAGGGTTCGAAGAATTTCTGTGGGATTCCGCTAACCGGCTCCGGGGTAGCGTGGAGTCTTCCGAATACAAACACGTGGTGCTGAGTTTGATCTTCCTTAAGTTTGTTTCGGACAAGTTTGAGGAACGCCGGGCGGAGCTGCTCGCGGAGGGGAAGGAGAAATACACCGACATGGTGGAGTTCTACACAATGAAGAACATCTTCTACCTGCCGGAGACTTCCCGTTGGAGCTATATTCAGCAGCACGCCAAGCAGGACGATATCGCGATCAAGATCGACTCGGCCCTGACGGCGGTGGAGAAGAGCAATCCCTCTCTCAAGGGGGCGTTGCCGGACAACTATTTCTCCCGCTTGGGTTTAGATGGCAGTAAGCTCTCGGCCCTGATCGATGCGATCAACAATATCAACACGGTGGAGGATAAGGAAGAGGATGTGGTCGGCCGGGTCTATGAATATTTCCTGGGCAAGTTTGCCGCCGCCGAGGGCAAGCTGGGGGGCGAGTTCTATACTCCCAAGTGCATGGTTAACCTGATCGCGGAAATGATCGAGCCTTACAAGGGCAAGATCTATGACCCCTGTTGCGGTTCGGGCGGTATGTTCGTGCAGTCGCTTAAGTTCGTGCGGAGCCACCACGGCAATACCAGGAATATCTCGGTCTATGGGCAGGAGTTCACCTCCACCACCTACAAGCTGGCCAAGATGAATCTGGCGGTGCGCGGGCTCTCGGCCAATCTCGGCGAACTCCCCGCCGATACCTTCTTTAAGGATCAACACCCCGATTTGAAGGCCGACTACATTATGGCCAATCCGCCCTTCAATATGAAGGCCTGGCGGGGCGCCGACGAGTTGGTCGACGACTCGCGCTGGAGCGGCTATGAAACCCCACCCACCGGCAATGCCAACTACGCCTGGATTCTCCATATGGTCTCCAAGCTTTCGGAAGACGGCGTGGCCGGTTTCGTTTTGGCCAACGGTTCGATGTCGACCAATACCCGCGGCGAAGGCGCGATCCGCCAGAAACTGGTGGAGAACGACCTGGTGGACTGCATGATCGCGCTCCCGGGCCAACTCTTCTATACCACCCAGATCCCCGTCTGCCTCTGGTTCCTCACCAAGAATAAAAAGGCCGACAGCGAACGCGGTTACCGCAACCGTGAGGGTGAGACCCTCTTCATCGACGCCCGCAAGCTCGGCTCAATGATTAGTCGCGCCCAAAAGGAACTTCTTCCCGAGGACATCGCGGCTATTGTCAGAACCTACCATGCTTGGCGTGACGAGGCGAAAGATGGTATCTACGAAGACCAGGCCGGTTACTGCAAATCTGCCACACTCGATGATATGCGCAAACACGACTTCGTGCTTACGCCCGGGCGTTACGTCGGCGCGGCTCCCATCGAAGACGACGGCATCCCCTTTGAAACCAAGATGACCGAGATGAGCCGGATGCTCTACGGGCAGATGGAAGAGTCGGCGAAGCTGGATGATGTGATTCGGAAGAACTTGGAGGAATTGGGGTATGGAGCTTAAGGAATATTGTTTTAAAGAACTCCTAAGCCGCATTGTAGATAATCGCGGCAAGACATGCCCGACCGCAGAAGAAGGGACTGCCTTGATTGCAACGAACTGTATCAAGAACGATGAGTTATATCCCGTGTTCGAGAAAGTTCGGTGGGTCGATCAGGCAACCATGGAGAATTGGTTTCGTGGCCATCCTGAACCGGGAGATATTCTTTTTGTCACTAAAGGAAGTCCTGGTAGATGCTGCCTTGTCCCTAATCCAGTCAACTTCTGTATAGCCCAAGATATGCTGGCATTAAGAGCAGACGAAACTAAGGTGAGCCAAAGGTTTCTTTTTGCATTACTAAGATCGAGCATTGTTCAAAATGCCATCGTAAATTTATATGTAGGAACTCTTATCCCGCACTTCAAGAAAGGAGACTTTGATCAGCTTTTTCTGAGCATTCCAGAATCAAAGAATGTACAAAACAAGATTGGAGACATTTACTTCACACTGTCTGACAAGATCGAGTTGAATCGGCGGATGAATGCAACGCTGGAAGGGATGGCGCAGGCGCTCTTCAAAAGCTGGTTTGTGGACTTTGATCCGGTGCTTGACAATGCCATCGCCGCCGGCAATCCGATCCCCGAGGAACTCGCCAAGCGTGCGAAACTCCGCCGCCAAGCCCTCGCCGATGGCACCGCCAATCGCGAAGCCGCCAAGCAATTCCCCGCCACCTTCCAACTCACCGAAGAAATGGGCTGGATTCCGGAGGGGTGGGAGGTCCGATCAGTAGGCGAGTGCTTCCGACTACTCGGCGGACACTCATTCAAAAGTGGTGATTACATCGAAGACGGTCTTTACGGCGTTGTAACGATCAAGAACGTCCAAGGTGGAAGTTTTGTTCAAGACTGTTCCAATCGAATCACTGCATTACCGAAAAAAATGAAAGATCACTGTCTGTTAAATACTGGAGATGTTCTGCTGTCCCTGACAGGCAATGTTGGCCGAGTTTGTATCGTTAGCGATGGAAGTTATGTGCTGAATCAGCGCGTGTCTAAAATAGTCGGCATCGACCAAATTCCAGAAGCATTCTCGTACTTTTATTTCAGACAAAAACCTCTTTACGAGAGGATGATCACAATAGCTAAAGGAACCGCACAGCAGAACCTCAGCCCGATTGAAACGGCCAAGCTCGAACAGGCAATGCCGAATCACCAAACAATAAGGACTCTCTCAACTATCCTTGATTCCTATTATCAAAAAATGATTGGCAATATCTCAGTAAATCAAACTCTCACCAAACTTCGAGAGACCCTCCTCCCAAAACTCATCTCAGGAGAACTCCGCCTCCCCGATGCTGAAAAACTAGCCGAGGCAGCGATATCATGAAATTCACCGAAGCCCAACTCGAAGCTGCAATCATCGAACTCCTCGGCGAGGCGGGTTATCCGCATCTGCTGGGGGAGACGATTGAGCGTCAGCCCCAGGAAGTTTTGATCAAGGACGACCTGCGGGCATTCCTGGCCAGGCAGTACGCGAAAGACGGGATAACGCCGGGTGAGATCGAGGCGGTGGTTCATCAATTAGAGGCTTATTCCGCGGCGGATCTCTACGAGAGTAATAAGGCGATCATGAAGCTGGTCTCGGATGGGTTTCTGCTCAAGCGGGAAGACCGCGACCGGAAAGACCTCTACGTGCAGCTGATCGATTATTCTGACCTGGTCGCCTTTCGGGAACCGAAGGCGGGCGAGGTGCCGTGGATTGTCGCTGTGGAAGCTCCAGTCTACAGCGTGGGTGGCAACATCTTTAAGATGGTGAATCAGCTGGAGATTTACGGATACGAGAAGCGGATACCGGATGGGATTCTTTATATCAACGGGCTGCCGCTGGTGGTCTTTGAATTTAAGAGCGCGATCCGTGAGGATGCGACGATTCACGATGCCTTTGTCCAACTGACGGTGCGCTACAAACGCGATATTCCGGAACTGTTTAAGTATAATGCCTTCTGTGTGATCAGTGACGGGGTGAATAATAAGGCGGGGTCGTTCTTTGCGCCTTATGAATTCTTCTATGGTTGGAGGAAGACAGAAGGCAACCCTCACCCCCAGCCCCTCTCCCAAAGGGAGAGGGGAGTTATATGCTCTTCTCCCCCTAGGAGAAGCGGGGATGAGGGTTTTAGGAGAAGCGGGGATGAGGGTGTTAGCTATCGAGCTAACTATAATTTTTCTGGGCTAAAAGAAAGAGCACGTGAGTTGAGAAAGAATCAAACTCCTGCTGAAGAGATTATGTGGGAGTTGCTGCGTAATCGTCAGTTGGCTGACTTAAAGTTCAGACGACAGCACCAGATCGGTTCCTACATCGTCGATTTCTTCTGCAACGAATTAAATCTGGTGGTCGAACTAGACGGGGAGATTCATTTCGAAGCAGCCCAAGCGAAGAAAGACAAGAAGCATGACGCTTACCTGCACTCAATGGGCTTCAATATTCTCCGCTTTAATAATAAGCTGTTCCTTGATAATCCTGAATTAGTCTTAGACAAAATCATAAAAGCAAAACCCCCTTCTCCCTCTGGGAGAAGGGTTGGGGATGAGGGTTCTATAAGCTCTTCTCCCTCTGGGAGAAGCAGGGATGAGGGTTATATAAGAAGGTCTAAGTATAAGGGTGAAGTTCCCGCCGACGGCATAGCATCCCTTTATACGATGATCAACGGTCTTTTCAATCCCCTGACGCTTACTGATGTGATCCGCAACTTTGTCTATCTGCCGGATACCTCGCGCCGGGAGGAGAAGATTCTGTGCCGGTATCCGCAATACTACGCGGCAACCAAACTCTATCAAAACATCTTGCGGCACATGCGTCCTGAGGGCGATGGCAAGGGTGGCACCTACTTTGGGGCGACGGGCTGCGGGAAGAGCTTTACCATGTTGTTCCTGGCGCGTCTGCTGATGAAGAGTGTTGACCTGGCGAGCCCGACCATCGTCTTGATCACCGACCGCACGGATCTG
>Ga0075123_10001360_pt1 | contig 12315 bp, 19 predicted proteins | sample AntAceMetag02UKX_FD_69808 | JGI IMG/M metagenome (GOLD analysis project Ga0075123, IMG submission 69808) | Saline lake microbial communities from Ace Lake, Antarctica - Antarctic Ace Lake Metagenome 02UKX | ecosystem: Environmental > Aquatic > Non-marine Saline and Alkaline > Saline | place... | reverse complement strand
TACACCTGAGCAGATTGGTAAACTTAGCAATACTCTATTAGAAATATTAGAGATACAACATAGATAGTATTGTTGCATTGTGAACATTTAGTAAACTTTATTTATTTACTATTAAAAATGTGATTTTAGTAGAAAAACTTTTAAACCCTGTTTCTATTTACATCATTGGTCAAAATGGAAACTATCGAAAGATTTTTGAAAAGATACGAAAAAAGAAGTAAAAAAACCGTAACAGCATACCGGTCACATTTAAAAAAATATTTTACTACAATGAACTCTGAGCCTGAAATTTATTTTACCAAAGAACGAAACTACAAAAAAGACATTGAGGATTTCTGGGATACTATCATTGACAAACCCCCATATTCACGCAATGCAATTATATCATGTGTAAAAATGTATTTTATGAGGAATGGAGTGGATATATCTGAATTGTTTTGGAAGGATTTAAAAAAATCAGGTCGTGGGAAACGTGCAGTCTCTAGAGAAAAAGTACCAACAAACCAGGAGTTGCGTAGAATATTAACACATGGAGGGACACTTGAAAGAGCATGTTTTTTAATGGGAAGTTCTTCTGGCATGAGAATAGGTGAATTGCTACAGTTAACAGATGATGATGTAAAACTTGATGAAAACCCTGTTCGCATTGAAATATCTGGAGAATACACAAAAAGTGGAGACAACAGAACGACATTTATTACAAATGAAGCAAGGGATGCATTGATAGAGTGGAATAGAATTAAAGATAACTATTTCCAATCTGTTAGAGGGAAATTGAATTTTAAAGACTCGAACGGTATCAAATACAAATATAACTATGATTCAAATGAAAAACGTATTTTCCCTATTAGCTATGTAACCATCAATAGACATTGGAATAAATTAATTACAAAAGCTGGTTTTGGCGAGAAGGATAAAAAAACAGGTCGTTACTTAATGCATATCCATTGTCTAAGAAAATATGCAAAAACAAGGATAAAACTTGCAGGCGTACCGGAAGAAATAACAAATTGGCTAGTAGGCCATTCGTCCTATCTTCCTGAATATGATACTCCAACAGATGAAGAACTAATTCCATACTATACAAAAGCAATTCCCAATCTAGTTGTTTTTGAATCACAGCTTGACCTTACAGATGTTCATGAAGAACAAAAATATTTACGGGAAGAAAACCAGAAGCTACATAATGATGTCGATAAACTAAGGATGAAACTCCTAGAGGTTGAAATGAAACAGGTACAGGAATTACAACGAAACAAGTGATTTGTATCCTCTGTGGAACATAAGAGAGTCTAAAACATTGTCTACTGGAGGGAACTCACTCAAAGGATTTTCCTCCAATATTGACATTGATGCAGACGCTTCACTAAGAAGAGATGGCACTTTATTTAGATATAACAATAATGTACTTGAATTACGATAATCTAGATATGCCAATTTTTCAATCATACGAAATCCAAGAGACAAAACCCCCTCTGAAATATCTGCAAAGTTTGTCATTGCTCCATATTTCTTATTTATTTGTTTGCATATTTTATCAAACTTATTTTTATCATGAGTTTCATTAAATATATAATACATTTCAAACCAAAGTGTAAATGCGCAATACGAAGAAAATTGATTTTTTACCATAAAGAAACAAAAAGATGGATGGTCTGTACCATCTATACGTTCAACTTTATTGACAAGATCGCCAACAAATGCTCTGAAAACCTCAGAATCAAGTAGGTGCAACAATTTTTCTCTCTCAGCATTAGTAAGTTCTATATCTATCTTTTTTTTAGAAATTGAAAATCTAGTTTGCATTTCTTTTAAATCCTGACATATACTGTTTAATAAAGGTTCAGGATTTGCAATATAATTTTTTTGGCTCCATGATCTACCATCTACCCTATTAACAGATGTTTTTTTCTCCTGGACCCACTTATCGCCCTCAAGTTCTTTGAATATTCTATCGATTGTTTTACTTTCTTTCTTATAGAGTCTCGTTGATATATTGGCTTTATACTTCGGTTCACTATACAATAATAAATACACTTTTTCTTTTAGATTCGTTATTTTTTTCTCCATATATATCACCAAGTAGAGTCGCTTTTTAGGGAATATTGTAACGTTACATGATTTGATAAAACGTCACTAGGTATGACCCTATATATATTAGCCACTATATAACATCTAGTATGAAAGTTGAAGTTACAAGTGTAACACTAGATCCCAAAACAAAATCTCTACTTGATGAATACGCAAAAGAACATGTTGTAAGCCGTTCTTCAGCGATACGATTGATCGTAAATGACTTTTTCTTACAATTGGAGAAGGTAGCATGAATTTTTTAAAATATCGAGATGTCCGGCATTTCCTAGAGGAAACTGGACTCTCTGTTGAACAAAGCTTAACAATAGTTGAAAAAGAGATTGAAAAATTGAAAAAAGTATAAGGAGAAAAAAAATATGAAAGAAGAAGTGAAGAATATTGGAAAAAAAGAAGCAGCAGAAAAAAAACCTAGCATAACTAAACAGGCAATGCAGAAAAATGCCAACGAATATTACAAGCTACTAAATGAATATGGTGAAGAAACAACATTGAATTTAACTAAAGAGCTAATCAAATATGAACAGATTGATAGAATGGGATCAAGTGCTTCTGATAACAACCATTGGAATGCCATAGCTGACATTCTAAGGAATAGAGATTTTCCCGATGTTGTAAACCAAATAAGTGAAATGGATGCAGAAAACTATAGCGGCATGAGCAGTAAAGAGTTTGAAGATGCTGATGCCCCTTTTCTATTGGAAGATACGGAAAAACCATTAAAAGAAATAAAAACAAAAATACTGGAGAAACTACGAAAGATAGATGATGAACTAGATGAACTTGGTTTAAAACCATCAGAAAAAACAAGAATATTATTGCACCGTGCAATCGATAATACAATATCAATATACACAGAATCAGAAAACAATGATTACATGGAAAACCAGTTAAAAATGGGAATAAGCAGATATTCTTTAGAAGATCTGATACGTCAACAAGTAGCATATGAAAGACTTATGCGTAACGGGCCAACTACTGACAAGTTACTGATATGGGGGATAGGGGCAGATGAATTAAAAAAACGTGGATATGGGAGAGTAGTACACAATATAAAAGATATGCATGATCCTTCAGATAGCAGTGAAATAAACGAAATATTGCAATCAGCGTATAGCCATTACCCTACTTTTGAAGAAGATGCAACCAACAAAGAATTTTATCAACATTTGAAAGATAAAAGGGTATCACTCCACGATAACATAATGCAAGTTATAGACAATGCAAGAAAAGATAAATATCCTATTTCCAGGATGGAAATATTAGGTACGTTAGAACTGGTGAAACTTTTCTTTTTCAAACATGGTGGTAAAACAAAATTTTCAGATACCCACAATGATTATCCTAAACCTGGGGAATGAACATGAGAAACAGTTCATATCTGCTTTTAGATATTGATACTGGAGAGATATACAAGGCATTTGACACCGACTATCAAACACTCAACATTATATCAGATCCCGATCAAGATAACATTACCCTTTTAGATGTGACGGAGTGAGGTGAAGCGTGGGAGCTAGTGTAACGGTTGGGGTGATTTTTCACTGCAATCCTGATGATATTGACGGTATACGCCAGTACATTGAACAGGTATATGGTGCCGATATAGTTTGCATAAAGCAAACGTGGGGGCGGTTATGGTTGAAAGAGGGTGATGCCCCATAACTGCTAAAAAGAAAACAAGGCTACAAAAACATCCCAAGGAAATCGAAGCTAAACAATACAAAACTCTCAAGGAAAAAGAAGATGCGCAGGTTAAGAAAATTAAGGAGAAAATGGCCGATCCAAATCTGCTATTAGATACGGTTGAAGAGATACAAAAAGAGGTAGCAGGTGAAGAAGATACGATAATATCGGAAATTATAGTTGCTACAACCAGATTGGTAAAAGGTGCAACACCTGAGAGCAAAAATCTTTTTTTATCTGATAAAACAGGAGTTGGTAAAGACTGGGCAACAATGAAAACATTTGATGTATTGGTGCCAGAAGAAGATAATTATCATGTTACAAAGATGAGTAAAGAAGCCTTCACATATTGGCATATTGGTGAGTCGTGGGATGCTAAAGTAATACATTTTGAAGATATAACACAATCTCTCCTTAACTGTTCAACTTTTAAAGTGATGTCAAGTGGTGGATCATATGCTGTAGTTGTCAAAGATCAGAAAACAATAGAGATTCCAATAATTGGGAAACCAGTTATGATACTTACATCACATCATGCAAATCCTGAAGATGAAGCGTTGAGACGTTTCCCGATTGGTGCATTGAATGATACCACAGATCAAACAAAGAAGATAAAAAATAAAATCTCTAAAAAATATACTGGTAGAGAAAACAAGGAAATCGATTATATCTTAAGAAGTGCTGTTCAAAGTTTAGAACCGTTTTCTGTTGTTATTCCTTTTGCGGAGTTAATACAGTTCTTTTTTCCTGATGATATTCTTATGAGGACACACTTTCATAGGTTTTTAGATTATATTTGCAGTAGTGCAGTTTTTCATCAATACCAACGGGAAAAAACAGAAAAGGGGGAAATTATCGCAACACCTGACGATTACATGCTTGCACGAATGGCATTAATCTATACAACTTCAAATCCTAAGATGATACCAATGAGCAAGGAGTACAGGGATGTTTTACAGATTCTCCAAGAAAACGTTCTTCAAATGACTGTAAATGAAATATTTACTAAATGTGATCATAGTAAAAAATGGCTTTATGAACATCTGCCACGCCTGGCAGCTACTAAGTTGATTGTAAAAGGAAAAAAGGAATCTAGCGATGCAAACAGAGAGATTGATACATATCAATTTGCAGATATAAATCCTAATGCATTGCCAACATGGAATGGTATTGTAGAAGAAATAGAGAAAGTAGTTGAAAAAACCGAAAATACCGAAAAATGCAATAATATCTTAACTGAAGGAACCGACCTAGAAAAATGGTTTTTACTTAATGCGAAAAAACCGAAAAAACCGAAGTCTACTTCGGCAGTGTTGCATTTTTCGGGGGGGTTAAAACCACTTAACGGGAAGGTTTTTTCGGTTTTTTCGGTAATTTCATGTTTTTTACGTGAGAGAGACAAAAAAAGATACAAAAAATACTATGAAGAAATTGAACCAACAGAAGAAAAACCCGCTCAATATAACAAGATCCAAGAGATTAAAAACGGTATATATGAGAACCGACAGGCAGGGTATAAGATAACTTCTGATTTTTTGTATAAAAATTTTGACCACGGCACAGTTGATGGGTTAATGCGAAGCGGGCAATTGATTAAGCAGGGAAATGGGGAATTTGTCTGGAAGTGATTAAAAATGAATAACGACACAAACAGGTTATATATTTTCGATGACAAAACCCAGTATATTCTTTTCGAAGATGTCTGCGGCTCTACATATTGCAGTCTTGTTGTAGATATGATTCAAAGTGATCATGATTTAAAACCTTCTGCAACAGATAAAATAATGCATATAATAAAGCAACACTTGAGAAAAGGCAATACCAAAAAAGGAGTTGCCACCTTTGGAGTAAACTCGAATTATGTTTATACTCCTAGATTTGTGAAACCTGTCTACTTACAAGTTAAGCAGGAAATCTTGTTGATTGTTAAAAACCCAGATAATTACAATTTTTTGGAGGTCGACCAATGATAGTGCTGGGGTTTCTGTTTAAACGCATCTACAATGCGTTCTATAGCTGTACAACGCATTTCTTTATGCCATGGGTACTAAACTATTGGCATAAATTCCCACTTTTACATTTTTTAAGGAGTGAATGGCAATGAGCAACATTAATCACCGTGAGAAACTTAGACGTTTTGACAGTCAAATTTGGAAAAAATCAAAGATTGATGCAAAAGGCCGTTGTGTTTTACCTAAAAAATTAAGGCAAAAGCTAGATCTCAATGGCCATAGCTCTATTTTATGGATATCTGCAAAAAGAAAGAATGGCAAGGGTAATGAATTTATAATTGAAGTTGGAGTTAAAAAATGAGTAAGAAATATGGCCACCCCAACACTAAACGATATTGTAAACAATGCCACTGGGAGTGGAAGTCAACACCTAAACGGCCAGTCCGTTGCCCTCATTGCCATAGTTCTTTATGGTATCTGAACCGTAGGATATATATCGAAAAAAAGGAGAAAATAAACATGAGAAATGATAATGCTTTCTTTTTACCTATAAAGACATTTTTGATATTTTTATTTGTTATAACCTGTTCTCTTGTTCTTATGTATACGTGGCTCAGTGTCAATAACCAGGTTGAGTGTGATGTCGCGGATCAGATAATGCTAAAAGGAACGCTATTAGGATTTGAACGAAATGGTTCTTTTTGGGATGTTCGGATCAATAACGAAACTTTTTTATTTAATGTATTTGATAAAAGTTATATGGAGAGTATGCTTGGGTTTGATATCACTTTAAGTTGCTGTTATCGTTCTGCTCCGACATTCGAAGTTGCCCATTATGATATGTGTTGTGCTTTCATTAGTAAAGTTGAATAGTAAAATAAGGTGAAATTATGAAAAAAAAAGTAATAAAAAAGGATAGTAAAGACGCTGTTGATATAAGAATTGTGAAAACAAAGAAGAAAAAGGGCAAAATAATAGGTCTAAACGATATAACAGGCTTTGATGATCAAATAGGTTTTGGTCAACAAGATTGTAATATATTAACAGAAGGAGAAGCAGAGGAAAAAAAGAAATTAAAAGAAGGTTTAGATCTGGATATTAATAAAGGTAATAGAAGAGATGCAATTATTTTTTTAAGACGTTTATCACAAGGAGACAAGGCTGTATATATCAAATGCTTAGAACAACACATTCTGGATTTATATGAAAATATGCGGTTCATATGTACTCTCCAGTCCCACACTGTTATGTTTTTGAATCAGGATAGAGAAATTCTTGATCGATTGCCTGAACGAATAAAAGCATTAGCAATGAAAAGGAGTGAGATTGATATAATAAAAAGATTGAAAAAAGATATGGGGGGAATTATAAAACCTGAATCTAGAGAGAAGTTGATTGCAGAACGGCCAACACCTGAACGAATAAAACAAATAAAAATACTTTATTTTGAGCAGAATTTTCCAGAGTCGTTTATGAAAGAGTTGGAGAAAACAGAAAATATGACAGATGACGAATATGTGGCACATCGAGAACAACAAAGAAAAGAACTCATAAAGGCAAAACGGGATTTGCTGGATGATTTATTAAAAAAGGGAGGTAGATGATATGGAGAAGAAAAGCGAAGATATACTTAAAAAAGTCACAAACCTTATTGAAGAATCAAAAAGAAAGAAGATAACTGATTTTGACAGTGGTTTGCTTCAGGAGTCTTTTGAACCTGTCATAGGAACTACTGAAGAGAAGTATGATCTTTGGTGCAAGCGTTTGCTTAATGTTGCTACAAGGCTTGAAAACTTACGTATAAAAAACAAAAAAAGTGTAGATGATCCAGACTATTCAATTTTAAAGGAGATCAATGCTATTTTGAGCCAGAAACCACCAAAGATACAAATTATGAGAGAAAGCCAGGGTGATATTGATATTATGTGCAATTTTGATGTAGTTAACTCTTCTACTTGTTCGGTTGAGACGTTTGATAAAACGCTGGAGGTTGTAAAAGCAGAAGAATACTATGTAGTAATTAATCGTATAAAAAAAGCAGAATATATGGCGAGGGCAAGGTTGGATTCTGTCAAATGGCATAAAGACGATGCTATTGGAGATGTTGGTTCAAAAAGGATGTGATATTATGGAAAAAAAAGACGAGGAATTGATAAAAAAAGCTGCTAAACTCATTGAGGAAGGTAAGAGACGTAAAATAACCGATTTTGACAGTGGTTTGTTACAGGAGTCTTTTGAACCTGTTGTAGGGACTACTGAAGAGAAGTATGATCTTTGGTGCAAGCGTTTGCTTAATGTTGCTACTCGATTGGAAAACATACGAGTAAAGAATAAAGGGGATCTAGATGATGAAAATTACTTTGTTCTCAAAGAAATTGATGCGATTTTAAAAGAAGACCCACCACAAATAAAAATTGTAAGAGGAGATGGTGATAATATGATTATCATGACCTCATACAATGTAAAAGGGGTTAGTACTTGTAGACCTGATACATTTGAAACCACACTGAAACTCGTAAAAGAAAGGGAATACCAAAAGGTTGTTAATCATATGAAACTTTTGGAATATAAAGCAAAAGCAAGGTTGGATTCTGTAAAATGGCATCGGGATGACACTATTTTAACCGTCGATTCAGCTAAGGAGGTAAAAGCATGATCGAAGATTTTGATGACATTGAAAATAAAAAACAGGTATTGGCTGAACAGGATTTATCAGATGAGGATCAGATTAAAGTTGCTATGCTTGGTTTTTACAATGTAGCCAGTTTATCCACACCGGACAATATACAGACTAACATCCACATGATGAGAGCTAAGCGAAATGTGATTAAAAATATGATGGAGATCTACCTATCTAAATTCAATAATCAACCGATTATGGATGACTATCAGAAGGCAATTGATAAAGCAATGAAAGATTCGATAAAAGATGGGAAATTATATTATTATTCGCAATTTATGAAGGAAATGGTGGTTATTGGTACATTTCTCGGTATCCGAGAGAACATTGGTGAAAAAATGGCTAAAGAATTATTAGGTTCTATGGTAAAAGAAGGTGCTATTGTTACCAAAAAAGGAGGAAAATAAGATGGCAGAAGATGAATATATCCGCACCTCGTTGCGTATGACCAGGGTAATATCTGATGAAATTGGAGAAACACTAGAGGACGTACTGCAGCAGATTCATAATGTGTTTAATCCAGAGGCAAAAGACGAGGATAAAATCAATATGAACTATGGCCAATGGCAATATCTTGTTACACAACTATTCAATGATGAAACAATGATTATAGCCCTTAACAAAACTATTCTTTTGGCCAGAGACAAAGGCATCGACTTAAACAGGAATAAGGTTTTTTTGAATTATATCCTAGACCACGTTGTTTCAGAGCTAAAAAGAGAGATAAAAACGGGGCAGCACCCTATTGCTGACTTGTCAATGAAGAATCGCGTCGGTGGTAAAAAGAAACATGGTGTTTCTGCTCGTAAAGGGAGTGAACTGTCGTGGTAGAAAAAAAGAAACCAGGTTTCATTAATACAGTATTCAGTGAAGGGAACGTGGTAACTATGATTGGCCACATGGGCTCCGGCAAGACAGATAAAGCAGTGTTTTTCATGGAGAAAGCAGTATCCCATGGTTTTCATTGTTTCACGATTATAAACTTCTTTAATTATGCCGATGTTGGAAAAGCCTGTAATCTCAATAAACTTCGTACTGGTGTTACATATTTGAAGAAACCTGATGAAATACATATAGTAAGAAAGCTTAGTGATTTACTTCTTGGGTTGTTTGAACATGAAAAAAATTTGGTTGTACTTGATGAAAGTGGTTTGTTCATTTCGTCAACCCAAGCAACATCAAAAAGAGTTAGAACATTGAAGCAACTTGTTTACATCATTCGCCATCTCAATGCTTCAATATTGTTTATTGCGCAGAGCCGGAAATCATTGGTTCCTGAACTTAGGGAAACCCTGGTTACATATCAGTTACGAATTAAGAAACTATCAGAAAACAACCGCAGAATGATTGTGTCAAAGCCACTTTTGCATGTCACTGAAGATGGGGAAGAAGTTGTTAGTTTTTTACCTATTGACACGGTTGATTATATGCCATCTTCTCAGTTGCCTTTCGACTCTAAGTTTTTACCTGCGTTTAAGATTGATATTGATTTGAATGAGTTGCTTGATGATTTAGCGGATCTCGATTCTGTTGAAGTAATGGAAAAGGGTAGAGTTGCTGTCGAGAGGCAGATAGAAAATAGAAAAGATAAAGAACAGAGTAAGAAAGATTTGGTTTTAGAAAGAATAAAGCTGTATCCAGAAAAAACATCTAGTGATATAGCAGTATTATGTGATTGTTCAGACCGATATGTCCAAGGTATAAAAAAACGAATAAAAACTAATGCTATTTCGTCATAATAATAGAAACCTGTATCATATGACAGAGAATAAACGAAGAACGAAATAAAATTCAAGAAACAAGGTGAGAGTATTTTTATAATGAATCATTTGTGAGAATCTAATCCAAAAGATAGACAACAGTATAGTTATGATCTTTAAAAAATCATTTAAAAGATAGGAGACATAAACAATATATGTACGAAAAACCTAGAATGTTTGTGAAAGAAGACATATTCATTAATCCAGGTAAAGCATGGAGGCTTGATTATTGCTGGGGATCAATTCAAGATTATGCAGGGTATAAAAGTGAAAATTTAGAGAGGATTAAACAGCTAACTCGTATCTTTCCAAATGAAAAACTTTTGTTAGATACACTTTCTCGTAGGATAAAATATTTTAATTCTTTAAATGAAAAGATGAAATATTTTTCAGAACGATATAATTGGAATAACTTTCCAGAAATCTACGATGTATATTTGTGTCATTTTGAGCACTATGTTTCTCAGTTGACAGAAGCAATTATGTATGTTTTACAGTTTTATATAAGAAACAAAAAAGGATATTCAGGAACAGAAATCAAACGTTTTGAAGATATTGGTAACTTTTTTGTTGATGAACATAATGGTCTTCCTGGCTACTATGCTAAATCAATTAACAATTCGGCTCTTTTGAGTATCTTGCTGTTTATTAGAAACTCTTTAGTCCATGATTACAGGGACATCCAGTACATACGAAATGACCAAGATCCAATAGTTAAAAGTGGCAATATACCTCCAAGAAAAAGATATGGCGTTTTAAGGCAACTCTATCTTGATCATTTGCTAAAATTCTACGTTGATAAAAAAATACCATTTAAAACAATAGAAATCCCCGATTCTAGATTCTATCTTAATGTAAAATTGAGATTAACTCGTAATTGTACAGTAGAATATGATGAAACCATAGTCTCTTTTTCAGCAAACATACTTGATTTTGCGGATCGTTTAGCAAAGAAAGAATTTTTTATTTTGTTTAGAGATGTATTAAGCATCTTACTAGATGAAAACAAAAAGTAATTAATGATGTGAAACAATTAGAAGTAGGTTAAATAAGATGGATATTCTTCAGCATTTGAAAATGATGGCAGCTGCATGTTCTTATTTATTTGATTACTATGGTGGTTGTGAACACTGTTCGCATAAACTTTGTTGTAGCATATATGCTCCAATAGTCTCAGATGACGAACTTAAAAGAATTGCCAGATTTACCAAAACAAAAACTAACGAGTTTAAACAGAAATACTTATTTGATGTCCCTGTTGTATATAATGATGGAAACAAAGAACTAAGATATATGTTAAATCAATTGCCATGTCCTTTTTTAAAAGAGGGTAGATGTTCTATTTATCCAGTGAGGCCTAGCTCTTGCAAACAATTTCCATTCCAAGCAGGTCTTTCTATTGTTCTTGAAGGAATTGAGTTATGTCCCACAGCAACGTTAATGGCAGAAGAAATTAGGGGTTTTCTTGAACAACCCGATATAAAATCTGATATAGTGTGGGAATTGCAGGATAAATCTGGTAAGAATGTTGACAAAGATGAAAAACGCATTAAGAAAGAAATGGAGAATATGAAAGCTATTTTCCAACCATTAGAGGAGAAATATAATGAGATGGGGATAGACAAAATAACATCGCAAGCCTTTTCTGACAGATATGAAATGAAAGAATTTTTATTGTTTTTAGAATCAAAAGGATTTGTCGGCGTAAGAAAATAAAAAAAAAAGAGAAAGAGAAGTTTTAGCATCTAATAAATGCCAGATCTCGGTCAGCATCTAAATTCTGTTCAATTGAGCATATCATAAAATCTTCAACAGAATTATATGCCATTTCTCTGTTTATCCAATCGTCATCGATATGTTTTTCAATTTCGTGGTAGAGTGTGTTTGAAATATTTATTGTTTTCATGTTTTTCATGTCTCCTTTATTCCTTTTCCAGAATTATCCCATCTTTTGTCGGTATCAATACTAAGTTGTTTCCTTCCTTAATGTCTAGTTTTTCCCATACGTCTTTAGGTATTTCAAAAGCTCCATTTTCGTCTATTTTACTGATTCCTAATATTTTCTCTTCCATTTTTTCACGTCTCCTTTTTAGCTATCATAATACAACAATACTATTTAATACTAATTAGTAAGACTTATTAGTAA
>Ga0075123_10001351_pt1 | contig 12338 bp, 9 predicted proteins | sample AntAceMetag02UKX_FD_69808 | JGI IMG/M metagenome (GOLD analysis project Ga0075123, IMG submission 69808) | Saline lake microbial communities from Ace Lake, Antarctica - Antarctic Ace Lake Metagenome 02UKX | ecosystem: Environmental > Aquatic > Non-marine Saline and Alkaline > Saline | place... | reverse complement strand
GGGCCAGGAATTATTACAGGTGTGAAAAAAGACTTCGCTGAATTACCTAATCAATTTAAACTTTTTCAAAATTATCCCAATCCCTTTAATCCTACGACAAATATTCACTGCGACTTGCCAACGGAAACAGAAGTTAGTTTGGAAATTTACAATGTACAGGGCAAAAAAATAAAAACCCTGGTGCAGGCAAAAGTCAGTCCAGGTATTTATCACAAAGTTTGGCAAGGAAAAACTGACGCCGGAACAAAAGCAGTTAGTGGAATATACCTGTATAGATTTAAAGCTGGTGATTACATTGAGACGAAAAAAATGTTATTGTTAAAATAAGGATTTTAGCATGTGCCGGATGATTTTTGCCGCTGGCAAATTTGATGTGAATTGGTTGATCGATGATATTAAAAAGATGGCTTCAGACAATAATGAAAAACATGAAGAAAATGCACATAGCGAATTTAAACACTCCGATGGTTGGGGCATTGCCTATCTCGATGGAAATAGGCTGAAAACATTTCGTTCTGAAAAAGCAATTTATGAAGATTCTCAAATTGATCAATTCAAAAATCTAAATACACCTTTGATTATTTTACATGCCCGGTATGGTACAAAAGGAGAGTTGAATATTAACAACATTCATCCTTTTGAATATCAGAATATAAAGAGTCACTTTGTGTTTTTTCATAATGGAACAGTTCGGGATGAATTGACAATTGACCCTGAATTTAAATTAAAAGGTGAAACCGATTCTGAAAAATTTTTCTACTATCTAATAAGTGGAAATTTTAATGAGCTAAATATAAGTTGGCTTCAAAATAAATTGTTCAATTTGAAGGATTTTTCCGGCGCTAATTTTATTCTCACTAATGGAAAGTATTCTTATATTGCTAACTGGTATTCATTGAATCCGCTATATTATACAATGAAAATTCTAAAACAGAAAGATTCAGTTATTATCGCTTCGGAAGTTTTGCCTCATTATCGTTCTGCGAACTGGCAGAGATTGAAAAATCAAGAAATTCTTTCTGTGAATAATGATGATTTGTTAGTTCAGGGGATATTGTCTAATTTACAATAAATGCCTGGCGCTAATATGCACACTTGTGAATTGTGAGCCAATGTCATTAAGTTAACGATTGTTGTGTCATTCTGAATCCGCCGCGGCGGAAAGGGAGTGAAGAATCTCGAATTTGATCAGCAAACTGGATTGTTTCCTCATGAGATTCTTCGTCGCTTCGCTCCTCAGAATGACATTTCTGCCAATTTCTTGCTTAACTTAATGACATTGAATTGAGAGCGGTAAATAGTGATAGCCCGTCCGCCAGCGGAAAGAGTACTTTTTACTGCTATGCGCTCTGCTCTTTGCGCTATGCATTAAGATTATACAAAAAAAATAGTTTAGGTTATGGTAACATTTTAACCCTTAACGAGTATATATTAAAAACTGACGCTGCTAATTACAAACATGGAGGAACTACAACATGAAAGGTTCTAAAACAATTCTTTTATTTTTTCTTCTAATTTTATTCAATTTGAGTTGGGCAGTTGATAAGTATAACCCATCCGAAGGCTATCATAATTATGCTGAATTAACAAAGATGTTAAAAAAGTTAGCTGCTACAAATAAGGATTTAGTTAAGCTTACTTCAATTGGAAAAACTCAAAAAGGACGGAATATTTGGGCGCTACAAATTACCAGCAAAAAAGGTGTTACCCCGGAAGAAAAACAAGCATTATTAATCTGCGGTAATATTGAAGGAGATCATGTCATCGGCAGCGAAGTCGCTTATGGCATTGCTGAATACCTTGTTAATAATTACGGAAAAGATGAGGAAGTGAATGATGTTCTTGATAAACGCACTTTTTACATTGTTCCCCGGTTGAATCCAGATGGTGCAGAGCTCTTTTTTGGCAAGACACTGCGGGAATATTCTGGAAATTTAAATCCGAGAGATGAAGATTACGATTGGCAAGTTGACGAAGACGCTCCCGAAGATTTGAACGGTGACGGAATGATTACACAAATGCGGGTCAAAGATAAAGAAGGTGATTGGTTCATCGACAAGAAAGACGGGCGGCTAATGCACAAAAAAGAAAAAGACACGCCAATTGACAGCCTGTATAAAATTTATCCCGAAGGAATTGATAACGACGGCGATGAATTTTACAATGAAGACGGAACTGGTGGATTTAATATCGATAGAAATTTCCCCCATAATTTTGGCTATAAAATTAAAGGATATAAAGTTTATCCCGCTTCAGAAAATGAGACAAGGGCGCTCATTGATTATATGAATCGTTACGTTCCTGAATTAAAAACAGCGCCTCACAAAAATATTTGTGGAGTTCTTGTTTTTTCAAAGTATGATAATTTAGCTGCTGGATCGGGAATAGAGTGCGGGAAGGCAACATTCCCGGAAGTAAAACAGAAAGACGAAGAAAGCAGTCGAATGTCTTTTCGCTTTGGTCGCCGCAGGTCCGGGGAAAGAACACCACAAAAGCAGGCTAAAGATCCCCAATCTAAAAAAACTGACGAAAAAGACGTTCCCCTATTCAAAAAAGTAAGTGAAGAATATAAAAAGCTTGCCGGAATTGCTTTCGCTGTTTCAGATAAGCCAGTCGGTTCGCTTTTAGAATGGGCTTATTTTCAATACGGAGTACCAGCTTTCTCAGCAAATCTCTGGTCATTGAGAAAAGAAAAAAAGGAAGAACCGGATTCAACGATTAAAAATACAAATAAAACCGAAATTGAAAAACCAAAAAGAATGGACCCGCGAGCAAACATGATGCAGCGTTTTGGAAAGAAACCTGGGGCAGCAGGTGGGAATTCAAAAAAGGCGGGTAGCAGTTACGAAAAATGGTTAAAATGGATTGATAAATCAAACGATGGAAAGGGATTTGTCAACTGGGAAAAATTTCAACACGAGCAGCTTGGAGAAATTGAGATCGGAGGATTTTTCCCTTATCTACGAATTAATCCCCCAGCATGTCAGATTGATTCATTGACAAAAAGCCATGCGAAATTTGCGCTTTACTTAGCTTCACAATTTGCTGAAATCACGATGGATGATCCCGTTGTAGAAAAAATGTCAGCCAACCTGTTTCGCATGAAAGCAAAAATTCATAATAACGGTAAATTTCCGTACACAACAGCAATGGGACAGGAAAGCCGCAACATCTCTCCCATTGTGCTGAGATTGAAATTTGAAGACGATGAAAAAATGAAATTATTCGGCGGTACAAAAAGAAATGATTTATCATCGTTAGCCCCTGGAGCTGAAAAAGAATATGAATGGGTGATCATTTCTCCACCCGGGAAAAAGATAGATATTAAACTATGGGCAAGAAACGGCGGCGGTACAATTACAAAGAAAGTTATTTTAAAGTAAGACAAGATGGCATCTTGCCCAACTATAAATGGAGGAAATAAAAAAATGAAATGCTTTAATCATAAAAAATTTATTTTGATTTTTACAATAATACTCGTTACAATAATGAGCTCTTCTTTATTATTTGCACAGAACTACCTACCTCGAACCTGGAAAACGCGAAAGGTAAATCTCTCTTTCAATAGATATTATGATTGGAAACAAATGGAAGATGCTTTGCGGAAATTGGAAAAAGCTTATCCAAAATTCTTAAAACTTGGTACGATTGGTAAGTCATACCAGGGAAGAGAGTTATGGTACATGACCATCAATAACCCGGATACTGGCAATGAATTGGATAAACCCGCAATGTACATTGATGCCAATATTCATGGAAACGAAGTACAGGGCGGCGAGGTCGGTTTATACACGATCTGGTATTTGATGGAAAATTATAACTACAATAATTATATTAAAAATTTGGTCGATGAAAGTGTTTTTTATATTTTCCCCTCGGTGAATCCGGACGGTCGTGATCTATGGCTTCATAAAGGCGCTTCAGCCCGATCCAGGCAATTCCCTTATGATAATGATAATGATGGGCTGTATGACGAAGATGGTCCCGAAGACTTTGACGGTGATGGTGAGGTTGGTTCCATGTTCATTAAAGTAAAACCTGGTAAAGGAACACACAGACTGGCAGATACAAAAGATCATCTCGTGCCGATTAAAATGAATGTCGAAGGTAAAGATGATGAGTTGGGTGATTATAAATACGTTGGTTCTGAGGGAATAGATAATGACGGTGACGGTCGTATCAACGAAGATGGCGGAGGCGGAACTGATCCCAATAGAGACTTTGGCGCTATGTGGCAGCCTAAAAATATTCAACACGGCGCTGGCGATTATCCATTTTCCTGGGTAGAATCTAGGCATACTCGTGATTTTTTCTACTCTCACCCAAATATTGCCGGTGTGCAGGCGTTTCATAATTCTGGCGGAATGCTATTAAGAGGTCCTGGCGCTGGATTACGCGGCGAGTATCGACAAGCTGATTTTGCTGTTTACGACGCCATTGGCAAAGATGGTGAAAAAATAATTGAAGGATATCGATATATTGTAATATGGAGTGGACTTTATACTGTCTGGGGCGGATTTCTTGATTTTACTCATGATCTGTTGGGAATCTATTCTTTCACAAATGAACTATGGACTTCACGATCTGATTTGAACAGAGATAAAGAGACAACAAATGAAGAAAGGGAATTTTTTAATAAATATATTGATATGAACAATACGTTTGTTCCGATGCACGAAATAAATCATCCTGAATTAGGAAAAGTAACCATTGATCGCGATAGAACTAAACTAAGCGGAAGAGTTCCACCTTCCTGGCTGCTTGAGGAACTTTGCCACCGGAATATGGCTTTCTGCCTGTATTACGCTTATAGCATGCCAAATCCAAAGATTAAAAAATTGGAGGCAGAAAAAATAGGATCGGGATTAACGAAATTAAAGGTCACCATTTATAATGAGCGGCTTATGCCAACCATGTCGGCTGCTGCGATTGAGAATAAAGTACAAAGACCGGATATTCTTTCAATTGAAGGAAATGTAAAAATATTAGCGGCTGGCAAAAATAAAATTTCAAGATTGTCCCAGGTTCCTGAGCGCTATCGCCGCTATTTTCTGCGCGTTGATGACAGTGATGTTGATTACATCGATCAAAAAGATTTGAAGAATTTAAAATTAACCAATGGAATCCCAGGCAAAGCAGAAGTTGTGTATGATTTTCTGGTTGAAGGAAAAGGAAAGGTTGAAATAAAATTGGATTGTTTGAAAGGGGGCAAGGATTATAAAGAGATTGTTTTGAATTAAATTCTCTAAGTCGTTATTTAAAAACAGCCCGGCATTTATTTATGTTGGGCTGTTTTGGTTATAAAAATGACTCTAAAAAATAATTTAATTTGTGTGTTTTTTTAGCTTATTTTTTCAAATCAGAACGTGTTTTTACAATTATTTTTTCTTGACATTGATTAAATATTTAGTATATTAAATTCCTACGAATGGTTATCTCTCTTATTTGAAAGTAAATTATGGCGAAATGAGTATCAGTACATAAATCAGGTCTGCCGGTGGCCAATGGAATAGAAAGAAAAAACAAATTTCAGATTCTTAATGGAGAAAGTATGAACCGGGAACTAATTGCTGTTATAAACTCCGATAATTCAATCAATCTTGAATGGATTGAAATAGAAGAAAACATCAGCAAAGAAACACATCAATTACAAATTGAATTATTCAGAAGAATACAAATAAATTTTGAAGAGTTCCTGCTTTATCTTGGTTTTTGTGATAAAAAGGTTCACCTATCTTTAAGCCTTGATTTTTTAAGGACAATCTGCAAACTTTTCACACGTAAACTAATACAAACATCGAATATTGAGTCCATGCGGGAAAAAGCTGAGGTTTTCTTATTGGATGATGATAAAGCTTTTTTATTAAATGATATCCCATACATTACCGGATCAGAGCATATAAATGACAGTTTTATAGAAAATCTATGGTTCATTTTAAATAGTAAATATCAGAATGATATCAGGAACTTTAAAGGAAAAGTTGATAAATTTATAAAACAGTATAGCCCGGATGTGCATCTTGTTGGTCGTGTATATTTCCATTTGGTAGAAAGTAAAAAAGATGAGTATCCATTTGCTTTTCTTGCCACTTATTCAACGGATATTTCAAGTGACGGAAAATCAAAGCATGTTCCCTTAAAACATGCGTTATCAAAATATGGCTCAAACAACAAAAAGCTGCTTGAATTTTTATCGACCGTTCAAACCGCTTCAGAAAATAGCTCGTTGATTTCAGGACTCCTTGAATCCGGTGAAATATTTCATCCCATTGCCTGGCAGTCTGATGATGCCTTTACTTTTTTAAAGGAAATTCCTGTCTATGAAGATGCCGGCATCTTATGCAGAATACCTGATTGGTGGAAAAGTAAATCAGCCGGTCTATCGCTTAATATCAATATTGGCAATAAACAACCGTCATACCTGGGAATGGATTCCATCCTTGACTTTAAGGCTGAACTTTTTATCGGAGATATGAAGATTTCCGAGAGTGAGATACGCGCATTTTTAAAAGAGACTGACGGTCTTGCTTTTATAAAAGGCAAATGGGTTGAAGTTGATCATGAAAAACTTAAGAAAACTCTGGAAGCTTTTGAAAAAGCTAAACAGTTAATGGGTAATGAAAATTTAAGTTTACGTGATGCAATGCGTTTTCAGCTTGATATTAAAGACAAGCTGAAAACAGATGCTGAAGATATCTCCTCTAATATTTCAAATGGTTCCTGGCTGAAATCAATTATTGAAAAACTTAAAAATCCTGACCTTATAACTAATGTCAAGCCAGAGAAAGATTTAAAAGCTAATTTAAGAGAGTATCAGCAAAAGGGGCTTAATTGGCTTTCCTTTCTTGATTCATTGAAAATCGGGGCTTGTCTTGCAGATGATATGGGTCTTGGAAAAACTGTTCAGATGCTTGCTCATTTATGCAATATCAGAAAAACACAGAAAAGTTCTAACCTGTTAATCCTGCCAGCTTCTTTAGTTGATAACTGGATTAAAGAAATAGAAAAATTTTTACCTTCCTTGAAATATTATATAGCTCATTCAACTCTCAGGCAAAAAGACTCTATTACAATAGATGAGAATTGCCTTGCGGAAATTAACAAGTATGACCTTGTAATAACAACGTATTCATTAGCTGGAAGATATGAATGGCTGAAAGAATATAATTGGAATTATATCATTCTTGATGAAGCGCAGGCTATTAAAAATCCTGGTGCGAGACAGACAAAGCAAATTAAAAAATTAGATGCAGCAAACCGAATTATTATGACCGGAACACCTATTGAAAATAAATTGGCGGACCTTTGGTCCCTTTTTGATTTTCTGAATCCCGGTCTTCTTGGAACAGCAAAAGAATTTACATCATTTACTAAAAAATTAAAGGACAATATTTATGGGTATGGAAAGCTCAGAAATGTAGTAAGCCCGTATATTCTTCGCAGGTTAAAAACAGATAAAAACGTAATCTCTGATCTCCCTGATAAAGTTGAAATGAAAACATACGCACAGTTAAGCAAAAAACAGGTTGTGCTTTATAAACAATTTGTAAATGAGCTTACAATAAAATTAGAACAGGAAACGGAAGGAATTAGCCGTAAAGGGCTTATTTTAAGTTCTATTATGAAGTTTAAGCAGCTTTGCAACCATAGTGACCATTATCTTGGGTCTGGTGATTACAATGAAAATAACAGCGGTAAATTTTTGCGCCTGAAGGAAATATGTGACGTAATACTTGAAAAAAGGGAACGGCTTTTAGTTTTTACACAATTCAGGGAAATTACGGAACCTCTTAAAGAATATCTATCTTCCATTTTTAATAAAGAAGGACTTGTTCTAACCGGCAGTACTGCTGTTAAAAAAAGAAAAAATCTGGTTGATATTTTCCAGGGACATGAGTATATTCCATTTATGGTTTTATCGTTAAAAGCCGGCGGTGTGGGATTAAATCTGACTGCCGCAAACCATGTCATTCATTTTGACCGTTGGTGGAATCCTGCAGTTGAAAATCAGGCTACAGACAGGGTTTTTAGAATTGGACAGAAAAAAAATGTTATTGTACATAAATTTATTACCAAAGGAACTATCGAAGAAAAAATTGACGATATGCTTGAAGAAAAAAAGAAGATGTCATCTGAAATCATCCAGAGTACAGGAGAGAATTGGATAACTGAAATGAAGAATGATGAACTATTAAAAATGTTTACTTTATCTTTGTAGGTTTAAGGAGTTATTTTATTTCATGTCATATTATGATTATGGATTTCCCAGGTACGTGTCGGTTGGCGAAAAAAAGGCTAAGGCTGCAAGAAAGCTTGGGCAGCTTAAAAAGAAAAACAAAAATATAAATCCTATTATTTTAAACGGGTCAAAGCTTACTAATACATGGTGGGGTAAAGCCTGGAATAAAAACCTTGAAGCGTATGCTGATTACTCCAACCGTATCGGCAGGGGGAGAAGTTATGTCCGCCATGGGGCTGTGTTAGATTTAAAAATACAAACCGGTAAAGTTACTGCTCTGGTGCAGGGAACTGAAAGCAGACCTTACTCAGTTGAAATAGATATTGAATCAATTCCAAAAACGAAATGGAATAAAATCAAAAAAGCCTGTCAGGGAAAATTAGCTTCAGTAGCAAAATTACTTGACGGGAAGTTTCCTAAAGAATTACAGGAAATATTTACTGAAAAAGGGAGCGGACTGTTCCCAAAACCCAGCGAAATTAATTTTAACTGCAGTTGCCCTGATTGGGCAAGTATGTGCAAACATGTAGCTGCGGCTTTGTATGGTATTGGCAGCAGGCTTGATGATGATCCATCATTGTTTTTCACCCTTCGTAAAGTGAAAATGGATGATCTGGTGTCAGAAGTGGCTAAGGACAAATCAAAAAGTATGCTTTCAAAAGCCAAAACTAAAACTTCACGAGTAATTGATGACTCTGATGTTTCTAAAATGTTTGGAATAGATATGGATGAAGAAGCTGAGCCGGTTAGTAAAAAATCTGCTAACCGTAAAACCAAAGATAATAAGAATAAGAAAAAATAACAGGTAAAATAAATATACAATAAAATATTTATGGCTAAACAAAGTAAGAAAAAGAAAAGAAAAAAGAAATCTCATTTTAGTTTACGTAAAATATTAACTCGCGATAAAATAAATATTCAATGGGAAGCAAATTATATTATAAACCGAGCTTTAAATCATGAGACGAAAATAGTATCACTTTTGGGATTAGTATTCTTTTCAACAGATACGGGGGATTCATGGATTTTAGATACAAAAGACGGATTATCCTTATGCTTAGCCAAGAATGGGGAAGAACAAGAATTTAACATAACTGAATCAGCTACGGAGTTTAAAATTGAGTGGAATTCTAATTATGATATTTGAAGAAGATAAATTTATAATTTATACTCCATCGGGGCAAATTAAAACTATAATCGGATATCCTAGGAAAAAGATACAAAATACAATTAGACTAATTGAATTGGAAAACTCAAAGAATTAATCAAAAAAGATTATATGCTATTGCTCTCAAAAACTTTGTTATTTTAACAAAATTTTTTACTGCACTTTTTCCAAAGATTTTAGTGAAACATCAAAAGTGAAACGAAAAGGTTTTTAAACCTATCTATTACTTTTCACATCTTCCCGATGCATCGGGACAAAGATTACGCAAAGTTATTTTAAGAATATTTTTTCTTTGCGTCTTTGCGACTTTGCGGTGAATTTTTTTTCAGTTTCGCAGCATTGGGTTAACAAAGAATTAACCGAAGTAAGAAAGAGCGAATTTCTCTTTAAGTCATATTTTTGCTGTATTGGGAAAACCAAATAAAGAGAAATTAATTTCTAACAGGAAAATTTAATATGCTAAATTCCGCCATACTCCGTCGCTTGCGTTATGCCCTGGATATAAGTGATCTGAAAATGATAGAAATATTTAAACTGGGCGGACACGAGATCGATAAGGAAAAGCTGATTACCATGCTAAAAAAAGAAGATGAGGAAGGATATCTTGGCTGCAACGACAACCAAATGGAATCTTTCCTTGATGGCTTTATTATCTTAAAACGGGGTAAAAAAGATTCCGCTTCTGAGCCTGCAAAAAAGGTTAAAGCAAGGCTGACCAATAATATGATTTTTAAAAAGCTGCGCATTGCTCTCGAATTGAGGGGTGACGACATTCTCGCTATTTTAAAACTGGCAGATCTGTCTGTTTCAAAATCGGAATTGAATGCGCTTTTCAGGCGGGAAGGTCATAAACATTATAAAGTATGCGGCGATCAGTTTCTGCGAAATTTTTTACAAGGGCTTACTATTAAAAATCGAAGTAAGTGAACCTCAAAAAAATGAATTCTACCTGGCTGCTTTTATGAAATGGGAAAATTAAACTGGATTGTTTGAAGGGGGCAAAGATACGAAAGAGATTATTTTGAATTAGATATTTTTGATTGTGTTTTAAAACAATGGATTAGATATTGTGCTATTTGATCAATTAACACTATTGACTATATTTGAGTAATAAATTTGAAATGGACAGGACAAACAGGTTTATTAAAATAACTATCTGAATTTAAATGTCGGTGTGAATCGTTCTACAAAATCATAAATTGTTTGATATGGTATTTGGTTTGTTTTCTTGAAAATATAATCAAAAAAAATCTGTAAGGCAGTAGTAACTTGACAGGTTTTTATTTTTGAAATCAATTACAACACGGCGGCGCCTTTTATGTCAGTCAGGAAATGACTTCGAAAACCAATTAAACCAACTTCCCTCAAAAACAATTTTTAGCCTTCCTTTTAAATTTATGATAAGAATGAATAAAAAATAATTCAATGTTGGATAATAACCAAATAAGGTTAAGTAACAACAAATATTTGATATACCCCCATGAACCGATATTGCCATGTACTGCCAGCAACAAAATAATTTTAAATAATTTTTTATAATCTAATTGCTTTTGATTTAAAATGAATTGGTCGTCAAATTCGTACAGCAGATAATTCCATTTCGACGGCTTAAATTTTGCCCAGGAAAAATTTTTCGGCATGAGATGCGCTTCTTTTACCTTTTTTTCTAAGGTAGTTCCGGGATAAATTCTCATCCCAACCGTGGTGGCATAAAAATCAATTTTCTGTTGATTCTTTTTTATGTAGGCAACATCATTGAGGCAGCTTTGATAAGTTTGTTTCAGGTGCCCGAATATAAAAAATACTTTTGTTCTAATTCCAAGTTTTTTACTCCATAACAGAACATTTTCAACCTGGTGAACAGTAATTTTTTTATTAATTGATTCTAATAGATTTGCATCAGTAGTTTCCAAGCCAACATCAATATAGCAGCATCCGGCATCTTTCATTATTTTCAATAATTCAAAATCAACCGTATCTGCCCTGACTTCACATTCCCAAAGGAGATTATAGGGTTTAATCATTTTACAAAAATTTAGTACGTGGTTTTTTGATGAGGTAAATGTGCTGTCAAAAAGTTTTAATGCTCTTATATTTTTATGAGAAAGAATGTATTCAATTTCGGTTTGAATATGCGGCGTGCTTCGGCGTAGGGCTCCACCGGGAAACATTTTTGAAGCTGAACAGAAACTGCATGCATTTGGACATCCGCGAGAAGTCATAATAAAATCTGCTTCAATGTCGTAAAAATCGAGTTTTAATCTATAAATATTTTTATCAAAAAGATGCCGGGCAGGAAGCGGTAACTGGTCAAGATTGTTGATTCTTTGCGTTTTATTATGAATGAGACCATTTTCTTTTCTATAAGAAAGACCGGGTAAATCGTAGATAGGTTTTTCATTTCTTCCAGTAAAAAAATTACATAAAAAAAGAAACGTAAATTCATCTTCACCTTTAACAATATAATTGATTTCTCTAATATGTTTTAACGTATCTTCAGCAGTGAACGATGCGTGGACTCCACCATAAACTACCGGAACATCAGGAAGCACTTCTTTTATTGATTTCGCGGTTAAGAAACTTCCTTTTCTGGTTACTGTTGTTCCGCCAATACCAACTATTTTAGGATTCCATTTTCTCAGGTCTCTTTTAAAATCACCCTTATAAAAATTGAAATCGATGATGTTAACCTTATAGTCATTCTGTTCCAATACACTTGCGATATGAGCAATCCCTAATGGGATCATATTATAAAAGGCATTCACTTTTTCTTTGGGGTAGGTTAACAAAACATCGAATGCCATAATTTTCTCCAGATGTTTGCTGAATTTTTTTTCACAACATTTTTATAATTAGTGTCTGAACGAAAACCCCCTAAAATTAAAATAATTTTAGGAAAATTTGCAGCCACAAATTTATATGTTTAATTTG
>Ga0075123_10001348_pt1 | contig 12350 bp, 9 predicted proteins | sample AntAceMetag02UKX_FD_69808 | JGI IMG/M metagenome (GOLD analysis project Ga0075123, IMG submission 69808) | Saline lake microbial communities from Ace Lake, Antarctica - Antarctic Ace Lake Metagenome 02UKX | ecosystem: Environmental > Aquatic > Non-marine Saline and Alkaline > Saline | place... | reverse complement strand
AATGACATTAGATGCTGGAAATGTAGGTATAGGGACTACAAGTCCTAGTGGTAAGTTGAATGTAATTGGAGATGTACATTTAGGTAATTATACAGATGCCGCTAACAAGAGCTTAGAATTAAGAACTCCTTCTGCTATATTAGGAATCACTACTAGCGCAACTGCTGCTGTAGGAACTACAATATCATATTCTTGGGTTAATGGTGGCCAAGGTCCTTTAAAGATTAATAACGCTGGAGGTGAGGTAATGAGAATTGATACCTCAGGTAATGTAGGTATCGGGACTGCTGATCCTGAAACTAAGTTACATATATTCAAAGGTGAGTCTGGCGGAGCAGCTGCTAATACACAAAGTGGATTAACTATAGAAAACAGCACCCATACGTATCTTCAATTCTTAACTCCTGCAACATCTGAATCAGGTATATTGTTTGGTGATACTGATAATGATAGTGGTGCTTTTACTTATAGTCACAACACGGATGCAATGAGTTTTAGGACTGCAGCTTCAACAAAAATGACTATTCTATCAGCTGGAAACGTAGGCATCGGGACTACGAGTCCTAGTGCCAAGTTAGATATATATCACACAACAGCAGATACTTCTATTAATGTAAATACAGGCACAGGAGGCACATACCCTAAGAAAACAGGTATATCTTTTGGAGCAACATCTACAAGTTTAGCTGGTGAGCAAGATTTTAAAGGGGGGGCAGGAATACAAGCTATTAATACCGCGGCAAGTGGTAACCCAACAGATTTACTTTTTTGGACTAACAGTGCCGGTACACCCGCCGAGAGAATGCGTATTAACGCAGCAGGGAACACTTCTATTGCAGGCACACTAGCCGTATCAGGCTCAGGTGATAGCTACTTTACTGGTAACTTGGGAATTGGGGTTACTAATCCAAGTGCTAGACTAACCGTGCAGACAGCTCCTGACGCTCAGGCTATTAATATAATTGGAAGATCCGATGGTTTAGGATATTTGCAATTCTTCGCAGCTAACGGAACAACTGTAAATGGGTCAATTAACGGAGGCTCAAGTGGCTTAGGATTTACAGGGAGTGCGAGTTTCTCAGATACTTTAGCAGTCTCAGGCTCTGGTGATAGTTACTTTACAGGTGATTTGGGGATAGGGACTACGAGTCCTGGAGCTAAGCTAGAAGTTAAAAATACCGGTGCAGATTCTGGTATTATAGCTAAATTTGTAAGAAGTATAAATGCTGTAGATGAATACGCATATATAACTGTCGGCAACGCATCCCCCGCTTATTTTGGTAATCTTCAAAAAAGTGATGATGTAGCTTATATTTCAAGAGCAGCAGACCCATCCGGAGGAAATGGATTATTTGTCCAAGCATCTGGCAACGTAGGAATTGGCACAACTTCACCATCTCAAAAGCTTCACGTAACAGGTAATGCGAGAGTAACAGGTGCATACTATGACTCCCTTAACTCACCAGGATCTAATGGTCAGGTATTATCTTCCACAGGTAACGGCACAACTACAGACTGGATAACACCAGCTAGTGGAGGAACAATAGGTGGTACTGCTACAAATAATCAAGTAGCTGTAGGTAGTGGGTCTAATACTATTGACGGTAGCTCATCCTTTACGTGGACACAGGCTTTAGGTGATGAAGTGCTAACCGTAGGTAATGGTGCAGGATCTGTCAATCAAAAATCAATTGTTATAAATAAGGACACTAATGGCAGAGGTAACCTTCTTTTTGAAAGCGGGGGTACATCCGCAGGTCACTTAAGACTAAATGGATCTACAAATATATTGGAGCTTCATAATGTCACTAATATATCTATAGATACAGATGGTACTAGTGATATAATACTAGCACCAGGAGGTCAAGTAGGTATAAACAATACCTCACCAACAGCTGACCTTCACGTTACCGGTACAGGTATATTTTCAAGCACAGTTACTGCCTCAAACTTTATACTATCATCGGATGAGAGATTAAAAGAAAATATTAAAGACCTAGATCCTAAGCGTATTGATACCAACTGGAAATCATTTAATATAAAAGATTCTGATGAAGGTTATAGGGTTGGTGTAATAGCACAGGAACTAGAGGTTAACCATCCTGAATTTGTAGAAACAAATGACGAAGGATATAAATCAGTTAAGTATATTGACCTATTAATATCTAAGATAGCAGAGCTAGAAGATAGAATTAAAAAACTAGAAAAATAATGGCTGTACCTGACACAACAACATTTACATTACAAAATGTGGTAACTGAAATTAATCCTACAACGGATGATCTGGCTGACTGTTTTGCAGATGCAGTGGCTGCTAGTTTTGATTCAGCTTACTCTGGTAGTAAAGACAGGTTATCCAATTTTAGGAATTATGGAGCTGTAAGCCTTGCATCATTTAGTACGCAAACAAACCCTACCACTAGCGGTAAGCCTTGCGGAAATTCAACGCCTACCACAAGGTATCATAACGGTGCGTCATTTCTTCCTGTTGTAAATGATGTTGTTTGGAATACATCAGCAGGTACAGGTGTTCCATCTACTGGAGGTTATATGCTTGCTAATAATACATATTATATGTTAAACTCATCAGGAGTTGTAACATTAGTAGGATCTTGTTAAAATAAATTAATAAATAAATAAATAAATATAGAAATTATGGTAAATTACGATTGGAATTGCAAAACAGTAGATTGTTACATCGAGGAAGCAGGTGATGCGGATGTTGTGTACAATGTACACTGGATAGTGACAGGGGTGTCAGAAACACTAGATCCTGAAGGGAATCCGTATTCAGCAACGAATATAGGTACACAAGTATTAAACACAGATGACATAACAGACTTCATACCTTTTGATCAGGTAACGAATGAGCAGGTTGTTATATGGACACAAGCAGCAATGGGTGAAGAACAAGTTGCTTCTATAGAGGCTAACATAGCTTCTAATATTGATGCATTAATAAATCCTACAACAATAACATTAACTGTTGGAGAATAAATATATTTTCCTTATCTTTGTAAAAATCATAAATTAAATTAAAATGGACAAGTTAACAGAAAAGGAATTGACAACAATTCAAGGATTAGTAAATGAGTTTAACCAGGCAAAGATACAGCTTGGAGATACAGTTATCTCCCAGACTAATATCTTAAAGAAGGTAGAAGAGCTAAGATTAACCTATGCAGAGGCAGAGGCAGGATTAGTTGAGACTTACGGCAAGGATGCTGTGATTAACATCGAGACAGGAGAGGTGACAGAGCCTACTGAGGAGATAAAAGAATAAAAAAATATGGCAAGAATTAGTACATACCCAATAGACTCAACCCCTAAAGTTGAAGATTATGTAATTGGAACAGAGGTTGAGAATTTGGATGTGACTAAGAACTATCGTATTAGTGATATACTAGCATTAGGAGAAGCGGGAACAGTTACTTCAATAAATATAGCTGGTGATTCCACTACAGGGGATGCAATAACTGACAATGGTACATTTACATTCTTAGGAACAGGAGGAATAACAACGTCAGTTGTTGGAACCACTTTAACTATAGACGGATCAGGAGCTGGTGGATTTGCAAACTGGGTGTTATCAGCAGATTCTATTAGCGGTACAAATACTGTATCAAATGGAGAGACCGCCTCATTTCTTGGAGGTCCAGGTATATTTACTACATTAGTTGCTAGAGATACAACCTTAAAATTAGATATAAACTCATTAGCTGCAGTTACGGCTACAGCTAGTGATTATATAGCTATTCAAGATGTAAGCACAGCTGGTAATGAATCTAAAAAAGCTTTAATAAGTGATATAGTTTCTTTAGCAGGTGGTGTTACGAGTATAAATACTACTACAGGAGGTCCAGCTATTACTGCAACGCCTAACACACCAACATCTGGTATTGTAACTATAGATATTCAAGGAGGAGGACTTGCATCGCAAGTTATACTTGGAGATTTAACATTAGGCACATTAAACTCAGGAACGGTTACGGATGTAACTTATACTAACAATATTCCAGCACTTACAGCTGCAGTGAATTCAGTTGGTAGCACTGAAGCTTTGACATTAACATTGAATGGAGGTGTTGCAGGGCAGTTCTTACAATATGATGGTAATTGGGCTACACCAGCAGGCGGCGGCGGAGGAACTGTAACAGAAGTTGCAGCATTAACTCTTGGTACTATAGGTACTGATTTAACAAGTACCGTGGCTAATGGAACATCAACTCCAGTAATTACATTAAATGTACCAACTGCATCAGCTGTAAATCGTGGTGCTTTATCAGCAGCCGATTGGACAACATTTAATAACAAAGGAACAGTAACAGCTATAAATGTAGCTGGTGATTCTACAACAGGAACAGATATAACAACTAATGGCACATTTACATTCTTAGGAACAGGTAATGTTACAACATCAGTTTTAGGTAAGGTTGTTACTATTAACGGATCTGGAGGAGGAACGGTAACTTCCGTAGATACTGGTGCAGGTCTTGTACTAACAGGAACAGCAACTGACCCTATAATTAGTGTTAATTATACAAATGCAGCTACAGGGCTATTTACGAGTGCTGGTGCTGCAGTAACTCCTGTAGGAACAGACTATATACTTATTAGTGATACTAGTAATTCAGGAAATGTTGTAAAGGCTTTAATTAGTGATTTACCTTCTGTCGGTGGTGGATCTGTAACTATAGTATCATCTACTTTTGCAGGGACTGCTTTTACATCAACTGTTACTGATCCATCTTCAACACCTGCAATTGATATTACAGCAAATGGCGCAGCTACAGATTACATAAATGGATTAGGTAATTTAGTTGTTTTTCCTACAATCCCAACAGCATATACTAAATGGAAAGCTAGTGGGGATAATCAGTCTCCGAATGTATTTATAAATATTACTGACGATTTTGATTTAAGATTCACAGGACAAGCAGTGGCTGGTGCAGCTGGTGCGGGGATTGCAACAGACTCCGCTATTAACAATAACCAGATGAGCATTGGATTAATAGAAACCGGTGGTACAGCTAGTGCTACTACATTCTATAGGGGTGATGGGCAATGGGCAACTCCAGGCGGTAGTAATATAACCTATGATCTAGCATCGGCACAAGATGTTGATAATGTTAATATTACTTTAACCGACTCAAACAATGTTGTAGACACAGTACAACTAATAGCAGGAACTGGTATAAGTCTAACTGATGATGGAATCAATAACGTTACAATAGACGTAGAAGCTGGTAATAACGGAGCATTTGTTCCTATAGGAACTCTAGCTAATTCTGATATTTATAATGCAAACTGGAATAGTGCTTTTCCTACAGCTAGGTCTGTAATAATAGGTGATAACAGTATGTCTTCTGATACATTAGCGTCTTTAGAGGTGCACGGAAGAGTTTCACAAATAATTGCTAATAATAATACATTTTTTGGGAAGTTTGTAGGAGCAAATAATACTGGATTAGGTAACGCAGCTTTTGGGTATGAAGCTTTTAAAGAGAATTTAGCAGGACATACTAATAGTGCTTTTGGTCAATATGCATTAAAAGCAAATACTAGCGGTTGGGGTAATACCGCTATAGGTCAATCAGCTCTTATAAGCAATACTATAGGAGTTTCTAATACAGCAATTGGATCTTTAGCCTTAACAGACAACGTAGATGGTGTAAAGAATACTGCAATTGGTCACTCAGCACTTCAGTCTAATGTAAGCGGAAGCGAGAATATTTCAATTGGGTATCTTTCTTTAGCAAATAATACTGGTGATGAAAGTGTTGTAATAGGTAATAACGCATTTACAAATAATCCTGGTATTAGTACTGTTGTTGGTATAGGACACGAAGTTGGAAGATATGCTAATGCACAGGAAAGTGTAATGATAGGAAATAGAGCTGGCACACAAATACCAGGTGGAAATAATTTTTCTGGAACGTGCGTTGGTAGTATTTTTATAGGACACGATACAAGACCGTCAGTAAATAGTAGTAGTAATGAAATAATTATAGGTACTGATGCAATAGGAAAAGGGGATAATACAGTAGTTCTAGGAAATGATAATATCACAGAAACACACTTAAAAGGAGTTGTAGTATTAGAAGGATATCTTTATGCTGATTTACCAGCAAGTCCTGTAGTAGGAATGAGAACTTATAGAAAAGACGCTCCTGCAACTGGTACTGTATTATATGGTACAGCAGCATCACCAACTCCAACAGGAACCGGTATATTACCTATTTTTTACGACGGTACTAATTGGATTTACGCTTAATAATAAATTTTAATTTAAATGGATATACGCAAGATATCAGTAGGTCCTGATTACAAGTCAGGGGCTATGCATTATATTTCTGGACAGATGGTTCTTAATGGTAACTATAAGATTCATCTTATAAAGTTTGATAGCTCCAGAAACTCTATAGTAATATGGATCCAAAATCAAAAGGAAGAGATAGTACTATGGAAAGAGTTTACCAATACAATGCCAATATCTATTGAGTATAATATAAACTTCTAAATGAGATCCCCATATAATTTTATAGTAAGACCCATAGGCGGTAAAAGATATAATAATACCAAAGAGATGGGTGGTATTGATCTGGTAATTAGTACGTCAGAGGAAGATCATATATTTGCAAATAGATATGCTGAGGTTATTGAGACACCTTTAAAATACAACGGACCTATAAAGATTGGTGATACATTACTTGTACATCATAATGTCTTTAAATTTTATAATGATGTAAAGGGACGACAGAAAAGTGGTAGGAGCTACTTTAAGGATGACCTGTTCTTTATAGATCAGGAGCAGTTCTTTTTATACCATAACGGAACAGAATGGAAATCATATGATAGGTACTGCTTTGTAAAGCCAGTTCCTGTTAGCGAGTCGTATATATTTAAACCATTTAGTGAGGAGCCGTTAGTTGGCTTAATGAAGTATCCGAATGAATACTTAACTAGCAAGGGTGTTAATAAAGGTGATATGGTTACATTCGCTCCGGAGAGTGAGTATGAGTTTACGGTGGATGATGAGAAGCTATACAGGATTTATGATCATCAGATAAGTATGGTTATATGAGCAAGAAAGATAACTGGATTTTCTACGCAGAGGATTGGAATGAAGATAATATACCAATTAGAAAGATCAAACGAATAAAAAATGACATCAAGAGAGATAAAGCTAAAGATAATAGAAGCCGGGCACAGAGCAGTGAATGAACTGATTAGTGTAGCAAAGGAGAAGATTATCAAGTATGATGCTGATGATGCACTTAGTGCGGACAAGCTAAAGAATGCTGCAGCTACAAAAAAGCTAGCAATATTTGATGCCTTTGAAATTCTTAATAGGATCGAGGCAGAGAGGGAGGCTATTGATATTGCAGCCCGAGGAGAGAGTAAAACCGATACCAAACAAGGATTTGCAGAAAGACGATCAAAATAGTTTATACGAGGTAGTAAAAGATTATATACCTAAAAATGTGATTACCCTTAAGAACAAAGGAAAATCGTGGGTATATGGCTACGACCCAAAGTATGAGATTGTTGTTATATCAAAAGATGGGACAATAGGGGAGATAATAAATATAAATGGACTAATTATAGCCCTTCCTGGACCACATAAAACTTGTTGGTCTAGAGATAAGAAAAAAGAAGAACAGTACTGGGAGAGGCAAGAGCTACCAAAACCTCTAAGTAAAATCAAAAATATACATCAATGGAATGATATGGACTCACCGTTTAAGGATAGGTGGGTTGATTATATTGAGAAGGAGTTTGACTATAGAGAGGGTGGTATGTACTTTAAAAATAAAGGGGTATCTATTTATATAACAGGATCTCACTATATGTACCTCCAATGGACAAGTATTGATATTGGATACCCTGACTTCAGGGAGGCAAACAGAATATTTTGGATTTATTGGGAGGCCTGTAAGGCTGATAAGAGAAGTTTTGGTATGGACTATCTAAAGATAAGAAGATCAGGATTCTCATTTATGTGTTCATCAGAATGTGTAAATACAGGTACACTTGCAAAAGATTCAAGGGTTGGTATACTATCTAAGACAGGTAGTGATGCTAAGAAGATGTTTACAGATAAGGTTGTTCCTATTGCTAATAGGCTACCGTTCTTTTTTAAGCCTATACAGGACGGTATGGATAAGCCAAAGACTGAGCTAGCCTTTAGGGTTCCTGCATCTAAGATCACAAAGAAGAATATGTTCACTGTACAGGATGATGATATAGAGGGTCTTGATACAACAATTGACTGGAAGAATACAGACGATAACTCTTATGATGGTGAGAAGCTGTTATTACTAGGTCACGACGAATGTTATGCCCCTGATACTAAGATACTAATGGAAGATATGTCTTTCCTAGAGATAAAAGATATAAATATTGGTGATAAGGTCCGTATAGATGGTGGTCTTGTTAAGACTGTTATAAAGAAGACCAAGGGTATGGCAGATAGGTTTTTAGTTAAACAGCCATATGGTAAGGATTATATTGTTACTAAGAACCACCGACTTATATTAAATGATTATAACAAGGGAGAGGTTATATTAACCCCTGAGGAGTATATTAATAGCTCTAATTACCGGAAGCAACACCTGACAAGGGTATGTAGTAAGGGTATTGAGCTTGAGGATAAATTCAATGGAATACCTCCTATGTATCTAGGATTATGGTTAGGTGATGGCAGAAAAGGATCAATGACTGTACTTGTTAATAAATATGAAGAGCCTGAGATAATGCACTATATAGGAAGATTAGCAGAGATGTGGGATGTACCTATTGAATTAAAACAGAGGCCTGATTGTGAGAGTATTATTGAGGTTAAATTAAAAGGTATAAATAATGAGCTTAAAAAAATAGGGGTATATAAAAATAAACATATACCTGAAGATTATATGAACTCATCTATAGATTCAAGGCTTCAGTTACTAGCTGGTCTTATTGATACAGATGGATATTCAGATAAAAAAAAGGGATCTATTGAGATTGGGATGTCTAATGAAAATCTTATTAATCAAATAAGAATACTTGTATTATCTTGTGGTCTTAGCTCTAGTAATATTACTCATAAAATGTCAAATTTTAATACTGATGTATATACAGTTCGTATCTCAGGAGAGTTATCTATTATACCTATGCTTACAAGTAAAAAATCATTTGAAGATTATAAGCCTAGTACAAGAGGACGAAGGAATAAGATTGATATAGAGCCATTAGATTTTGGTGAGTATATTGGTATACAGGTAGATGGAGAGAATGATAATGAGAGAAGATTAATATTAGAAGACTTTACGGTCTCTTTAAACTCAGGCAAATGGATTAAGCCAAATAATATATTAAACAACTGGCGGGTTACAAAAACCTGTCTACGACTAGGTAGTAAGATTATAGGTAAATGTATGATGGGATCAACATCAAATGCATTAAGCAAGGGGGGTGACAACTTTAAAAAATTATTTGAAGACTCCGCTATATCAAAACGAAATAGAAATGGTCAAACTAAAAGCGGGTTATATTCCCTTTTCGTTCCAATGGAGTGGAATATGGAGGGTTTTATTGATAGGTATGGTATGCCGGTTTTTAAAACGCCTAAAGTTCCTGTAATGGGAATTGATGGTGAGATGATAGATCAGGGTGCTGTTGACTACTGGCAGGCAGAGGTTGACTCATTAAAGAATGACCCTGATGCATTAAATGAATTCTATCGCCAGTTTCCAAGGACTGAGTCACACGCATTTAGAGATGAATCTAAGCAGTCATTATTTAACCTTACAAAAATATACCAGCAGATTGATTATAACGACTCACTTATAAAGGAACATCATATGACAAGGGGATCATTCTCTTGGAAGGATGGTATACAGGATACCAAGGTTATATTCAGCCCTAATAATAGGGGTAGATTTTATATATCCTGGAATCCAAAGCCACATATGCAGAATAACTTTATAGTAAAGAAGGGAATTAAATATGCAGGTAATGATCATATAGGAGCCTTTGGGTGTGATAGTTATGATATATCAGGTACAGTTGGCGGTGGCGGTTCTAATGGAGCGCTTCACGGACTTACTACCTATCATATGGATGAGGCGCCAGTAAATACTTTTTTCTTAGAGTATATTGCCCGACCACAGACGGCTGAGATATTCTATGAGGATGTACTAATGGCTTGCGTTTTTTATGGTATGCCTATACTAATTGAGAATAATAAACCAAGGTTACTATATCACTTTAAAAATAGGGGGTATAGAGGGTTCTGTATAAACAGACCAGATAAACACTATACAAAGCTATCAAAGACAGAGAAAGAACTAGGAGGAATTCCAAACTCAAGCGAGTCTGTTAAGCAGGCGCACGCTACAGCAATAGAATCCTATATAGAGAAGCACATAGGAATAGATATGGACGGCTCTTACCGAGATCCAGGAGATATGGGAGATTGCATTTTTATAAGAACATTAGAGGACTGGGCAAAGTTTGATATTAGTAATAGAACTAAGCACGATGCCTCTATTAGTTCGGGTCTAGCTATAATGGCAACCCAAAAAAACCTATATCTACCTCAGGAAAAACAATCAAAAATAAAGATTAACTTTGCAACATACAATAATAAAGGAACAATTAGCGAAATAAATAGATGAAAGATGTTAAAATAAATATAACATCCGCAGGATTTCCAAGTCAATTTGTGTCTGATTCAATTAAAGCCTCAGAAGAATTTGGCCTACAAATAGGCCAAGCTATTCAGTATGAGTGGTTTAAAAAAGATGGCAACGGAGGAAGATACTACGGACAGTGGAGAGATTTTCACAGATTAAGACTATATGCTCGAGGTGAGCAGTCAATAGGAAAGTATAAGAATGAACTAGCGGTAGATGGTGATCTATCTTATCTAAATTTAGATTGGACACCAGTACCTATACTACCAAAATTTATTGATATCGTTGTTAACGGTATGTCAGATAGATTATTTAAGGTGAAGGCTTACGCACAGGATGCTATGTCTCAATCTAAAAGGAGTAAGTATCAAAATATGGTACAGGGTCAGATGGTTGCAAAACCATTCCTTGAACTAGTTTCAAAAAAGACAGGTGTAAATCCTTTTGTTATGCCACCTGATGAGATCCCATCATCTGATGATGAGCTATCATTATATATGCAGTTAAATTATAAGCCTGCAATTGAGATTGCAGAGGAGGAGGCTATCAATACATTATTTGAAGCCAATCATTATAATGATACTAGGCATAGGCTTGATTATGATACAACAGTACTAGGTATTAGTGTAGCTAAGCACGAGTTTTTATTGGGTGATGGAGTGAAAATATCTTATGTAGATCCCGCAAATGTAGTATATAGCTACACTGAGGATCCATATTTTAAGGATTGTTTTTACTGGGGTGAGATTAAATGCGTACCAATTATAGAGCTAAAGAAGATTGATCCTACATTAACAAATGAAGATCTAGAAGAAATATCTAAGTACGGTCAAGATTGGTATGATTACTATGATGTGGCTCAAAATCAACAGAATGATATATTCCAGAGAGATTCAGCTACTATAATGTACTTCAACTATAAGACAACTAAGGATGTTGTATATAAAAGAAAAATTAAAGAGAACGGTAATAAGAGTATGATTGAGAAGTCGGATGATTTTAATCCTCCGGTAGAGATGCAAGAAGAAGGTAAGTTTGAGAAGGTTTCTAAGACTATTGATGTATGGTATGAGGGGGTTATGGTTATGGGTACTAATATATTACTACAATGGAAGTTGTCGGAGAATATGGTACGTCCACAGTCAGCAACACAGCACGCATTACCAAACTATGTAGCCTGTGCACCGAGAATGTACAAGGGTGTTATTGAGTCGTTAACTCGTAGAATGATACCATTTGCAGATCTAATTCAGATGACTCACTTAAAGCTTCAGCAAGTTATAGCAAGGGTTGTACCTGATGGTGTATTTATAGATGCCGATGGACTAAATGAGGTAGACCTGGGGACAGGAGCTGCTTATAATCCAGAGGATGCTTTAAGGTTATACTTCCAAACAGGTAGTGTAATTGGTAGAAGCTATACGCAGGATGGTGAGTACAATCAAGGTAAGGTTCCAATCACACAGTTAACTAGTAGCTCAGGAGCTTCTAAGACACAGATGCTTATAGGTAACTATAATCATTATCTAAGTCAGATTAGACAGGTAACAGGATTAAATGAAGCTAGAGATGGGAGTACCCCTGATCCAAATGCATTGGTGGGTGTTCAGAAGCTAGCGGCATTAAACTCTAATACTGCTACCAGACATATTCTTGAGGGTAGTCTTTATA
>Ga0075123_10001347_pt1 | contig 12351 bp, 10 predicted proteins | sample AntAceMetag02UKX_FD_69808 | JGI IMG/M metagenome (GOLD analysis project Ga0075123, IMG submission 69808) | Saline lake microbial communities from Ace Lake, Antarctica - Antarctic Ace Lake Metagenome 02UKX | ecosystem: Environmental > Aquatic > Non-marine Saline and Alkaline > Saline | place... | reverse complement strand
ACGCGCCTAAGACAAAGGAAGTCCGGGTCGTCCTGAAGAATATCGGTGTGATTGATCCGCTAAACATTGAAGAATACATCGCCAGGGACGGTTACCTGGGACTTGGCAAGGTCCTCACAGAAATGGCTCCAGAAGAAGTCATTCAATTGGTTCTTGATTCTGGCCTGCGCGGCCGCGGCGGTGCAGGTTTCCCCACAGGTCTTAAATGGAAGTTCATCCGAGGGTATGAAGGCGATCAGAAATTCATGATCTGCAATGCGGATGAGGGTGACCCGGGCGCTTTTGCCAACCGGCGCGTCCTTGAGGGTGATCCCCACGCCGTCGTTGAAGGGATGATCATCGGCGCATACGCTGCTGGCGCAACCCACGGCTATATTTACTGCCGGGCGGAATACCCTATCGCAGTACGCACGATGAGGACAGCCATCGAACAAGCCCGGAATTTCGGTTTGCTTGGTGAAAATATCCTCGGCACAGATTTCTCATTTGACCTTGAAGTCCGAATGGGCGCGGGTGCATTTGTCTGCGGCGAGGAGACCGCCCTGATGGCATCCATTGAAGGCCAACGCGGCGAACCCCGCCCGCGGCCACCCTTCCCTGCACAAAAAGGGCTTTGGGCACAACCTACAAACATCAATAACGTTGAAACCTATGCGAATGTTCCACAAATCATCCTCAAAGGCGCTGAATGGTTCGCCAGTATGGGATATGAAAAAAGCAAAGGGACAAAAACATTCTCTATGACCGGGGATGTGAAGAATACCGGCCTAATAGAAGTCCCCTTTGGGATAACGTTACGTGAGATCATTTATGATGTCGGCGGCGGGATCAAAGATGATAAAAAATTCAAAGCTGTTCAAACTGGCGGTCCTATGGGTGGCTGCCTGCCCGAATCATACCTTGACCTGCCTATGGATTACGAAGCCCTCGCAAAAGCCGGCTCCATCCTTGGTTCAGGCGGTTTGGTGGTGATGGATGAAGATACCTGCATGGTTGACATTGCACGGTTCTTTATGGAATTTACCCAGGACGAAAGCTGCGGGAAGTGCACGCCCTGCCGTGTAGGTACCCGTCGAATCCTGGAGATCCTCACTCGGATCTGCGAAGGTAAAGGCAAACCAGAAGACATTGACACGTTGCGGAACCTTTGTGACCAGATCAGCGAGAATAGCTTGTGCGGTTTGGGAAAAGGCGCGCCAAACCCCGTAAAGAGTACATTGAAACATTTCCTGAATGAGTATGAAGCGCATATCTATGAAAAACGCTGCCCGGCAAAAGTATGCAAATCCCTAATCCGGTTTGAGATCATGGATGGTGTCTGCACGGGCTGCACCTTATGTGCCCGGAATTGTCCGGTTAATGCGATATCTGGCGAACGGGGTCAAACACATGTGATTGACCCTGATATCTGCATCAAATGCGGCATCTGCAAACAGCTCTGCCCCTATGATGCCATTGAAATCAAATAGACAGACCACATTATCGACCATTTCAAAGGAGGAAGAAGGATATGTCAGTTGAAGTCAAAGAGAGACAAGATGTTCGCAAGATTGTGCGTAATCTTGTCCAGAAAAAAGGGCATGAAAAAGCTGAACTCATCCCGATTCTCCACGAAATCAATAAAACGCTGGGCTACATTTCCGATGATGCGATCCAGGAACTGAGTAAAGGGATGAACATCCCCACCAGCCATATTTATTCAGTTGCCACATTTTATCGAATGCTTTCCACAGAACCCAGAGGGCGGCATGTGATCCAGTTCTGCGAAAGCGCCCCCTGTCATGTTGTCGGCGGCCGATTGGTGTGGCAGAAGTTGACCCAGGAGCTTGGACTTTCCAAGGGTGAGACCAGCGATGATAATAAATGGACGCTTCTCACCACCAGCTGTCTGGGGGTTTGCGGCGTTGGCCCGGTGATGGTCATTGATAACGATATCTATGGCAACGTTACCCCAGATCAGGTACCCGAGATCTTGAGCAACTACGAATAGGAGATATCCAATGAAAGCAATTCGTTCGATGGTATTGGTATCAAGCGATCCCGAGAGTATGGAACGGGGGGCGCTGGATGTCTTCAGCGCGCTGCAGCAGCAAATCAGCGCCTTCGGTATGGATGACGAAATTTCACTTTCAATGATCAGTGATATCGGCAAGCGAGAGTTCACTCCCATTGTCCTGGTCTATCCAGATGCAGTAATTTATGGTCCGGTAACGCCAGCAGATGTCCCGCACATTGTAGAAGAACACCTATATAAAGGTCGTGTCGTAGAAGAGAAACAGATCTCAGCCTACGACCTGACCGGACGCGTAGCCTGGCTTTCAGCCCGGAAGGGTACCCTCCCTGCTGAGAACAGGATCGTTCTGAAGAATGTGGGATTGATTGACCCTGAAAAAATTGACGACTATATCCTCAATGAGGGCTATGAAAGTTTAGGTAAAGTCCTCAAAGAGATGACACCTGCAGAAACCATTGCCGAGATCAAAGACTCAGGCTTGCGTGGTCGCGGCGGCGCTGGTTTCCCAACCGGTCTGAAATGGCAGTTTGTTTCTGGTGCTAAAGGTGAAAAAAAATACGTCATCTGCAACGCAGATGAGAGTGAACCCGGCACATTCAAAGATCGTCTCGTCCTCGAAGGTGATCCGCATGCGATCATCGAAGCGATGACGATTGCAGGTTATGCTGTTGGGGCGGATGAAGGCTATATCTACATTCGAGGCGAATACGCCCTTGCTATCAGTCGGATGGAAAAGGCAATTGAACAAACCCGGAGCTATGGGCTGCTGGGTGAGAACATCTTTGACACGGGCTTCTCTTTTGACCTGCACATTCATGCAGGCGCAGGCGCCTACATCTGCGGTGAGGAGACCGCCCTGATTGAATCGATTGAAGGAAACCGTGGCGAACCTCGCTCACGCCCGCCATATCCAACCACCGTTGGTCTCTGGAAAAAACCTACCTTGGTGAATAATGTCGAGACGTTGGCTAATATCCCGGCAATCATCCGCAATGGTGCAGCCTTGTATAAGAGCATTGGAACCCCTTCCAGCCCAGGCACGAAAGTCTATACCATCCTGGGAAATGTCAACGTGACCGGTTTAATTGAAGTTCCCATGGGGATCACCTTGCGGGAAGTCATCTCAATTTACGCTAAAGGGATGAAAAATGGTGCCACATTCAAACTTGCACAGACCGGTGGTTCCAGCGGATCAATCATCCCCGCCAGCCTGCAAGATACGCCAATGGACTTTGATTCCTTCAGTAAAGCTGGAGTCTCACTCGGCTCAGGCGCCTTGTTGATCTGCAATGAAAATGTCTGTGTGGTCGACCTGGCGAAAGTCCTTTTAAATTTCTTCCGCTGCGAAAGCTGCGGGAAATGCAATCCCTGCCGGATCGGAATTAAACGTGCTTATGAAATCCTTTCAAATATCACCGAAGGTGTCGGAACGCTTCAAGACCTGAAAGACCTGCAGCTTATCAGCGATCAGTTGTATAACCTTTCAAATTGCGGTCTTGGTCAAACAGCCGGTTCTCCGCTTCGGGATATCCTGGCACACTTCCGAGCGGAAGTTGAAGCTCATATTAAACTTAAAGTCTGCCCCACAGGTGTTTGCCCCATGAGCGGCCGCCGGGCATATCAGATCGACTGAAAATAAATGTAATGGAGTGTCGAAATTATGATTAATCTCACAATTGATGGAAAAAACGTCGAGGTTCAGGAAGGAACAACCGTCTTAGAAGCAGCTGAAGCTGTTGGGGTTTATATCCCGACTCTGTGCCACCACCCGCAATTGACACCCTATGGCGGCTGCCGTTTGTGCATGGTGGAAGTGGAAGGCGCCCGGACACTGCAGCCTTCCTGCACGCTGCCGGCAACGGATGGTATGGTTATTACGACCAATTCCGAGAAAGTCCTTAAGGCTCGGAAGTTCGTCCTGACCTTACTCTTCAGCGAACGAAACCATTTCTGCATGTACTGCCAGGTCAGCGGCGGCGACTGCGAGCTGCAGAACCGGGCTTATGACGAAGGAATGACCCACTGGGATTTGCAGCCAAATTGGCAGCCCTTTAAAGTGGATGCCTCCCATCCCTTCATGGTCTTGGATAACAACCGCTGCATCCTTTGCCGCCGTTGCGTTCGGGCCTGCGGCGAACTTGTCGGGAATTTCACTCTCGGTTTTGAGGAGCGCGGCGCAAACAGCCTCCTTGTTGCTGATTACGATGTCCCATTCGGTGAAAGTTCCTGTATCTCCTGCGGCACATGCGTTCAGATCTGCCCAACCGGTGCGATCATTGATCGTCAGAGTGCCTATCAGGGGAAAGAAACAGAAGTCGAACATCACATCGGGGTATGCACCGAATGTTCTGTTGGCTGCCAACGGGATGTCCTCACCCGGGATGACCGTCTGGTGCGGATTGAAGGCGATTGGGACGCAGCTCTCAATCACGGGCTGCTCTGCGACAAAGGCCGCTTCCTTCCCCTGGAAGATGATCGCCCCCGTTTGTTAACCCCATTGGTTCGTAAAGACGGCAGACTTAAAGCTGCGACCTGGGAAGAAGCGCTGGGCGTGATTGCCAAGAACATGGGTAAAGGCAAGACCCTCGCTGCGCTGGCTTCCACCCGACTGCCTGCAGAGGACCTGGCCCTCTTCAAATCCATCTTTGCAGATGGTTTGAACGCTGGTCTGGTCACAAGCCTTGAAGAAGGGGAAGCGACAGCTTCTCTGGCAGAAAAATCAGAAAAATTTGGCACACCTTTTGAAGCCAGTCTGGACATGCTCAAAGAAACAGATGTTGTCCTCTCTTTGAAACTTGACCTGGTTGAAGAACACCAGGTCGCCGGCTTCTTCGTCAAACGCCAGCTTCAAAATGGAACCAAACTGATCGTTGCAGATGCCGACGAGAACAAGCTGGCTGATAAGGCTGCGGTTACGCTCTCACTTAAGTCTGGGGAAGAAGCTGCCTTCCTGAAGGCATTATTGGATGCCATTGATAAAGGCGCAGATGATGCAAATATGGATGAAGCAGCTGCCTTGTTGAAAGCTGCTGAAAAGTGCTGCATCGTTTATGGCAAAGGATTTGCAGCCAGGGCAGATGAGAAAGCTGTGGATGCCCTGCTCGCACTTGCTGGCAAGTTGGATGCTTCCCTGATTGGTGTGAAAGGTAATGCCAACAGTATGGCAGCAGCACAACTCAACCTTGAGGCTCCCTTCACCACAGATGGCGTGAAATCCACTTTTGTCATGCTGGGTGACGAAGACCCAACCCAGAAACTCATCAAATCTCTGGAAGAGATTCCATTTGTTGCAGTGCAGGCAACCTACAGCTCCCAGTTGACAGGGAATGCGGATGTCGTTCTGCCGGTAACCAACTGGGCAGAACAATCCGGAACATACTTGAATATGGATGGACGTTTGCAAAAAGCCGTCAAAGCCTTGAATGCACCGGAGGGTGTGCTGACCTCTCATGAGGCACTTCTGAAGGTCGCAAAACAATTAGGCGTTGAACCAGACCTGGATTGGGAATCCAGCCTGATGTCACGTGTACCAACGATCGAAATCAAGAAAGCCTGATCGATAAACAACTCGATCGGTTGATGATTGAAAGGATCCAATTAATGTCAAAACCTACAGTTGCAACGGATTGGTTATGTGGATGTGCAGGATGCCACATGTCCCTCCTTGATATTGACGAGCGAATTTTACAGTTGGTTGAGTTGGTGGACCTGCGTTCCACACCCATCACTGACCTGAAAGAACCGGATGAAAAAGGCGTCACCGTAGGCATCCTCGAAGGTTGTATCAATAATACCTATAATGAGGAGGTTGCCAAACGCATGCGGGAACGCTGTAAGATATTGGTCGCCCTGGGTGATTGTGCCGTTTTCGGCGGCATTCCGGCGATGCGGAATTTGGTTGGCGCAGATGCAGCCCTCAAAAGAGCATACGTTGACGCTGAAAGCAATGATTCAGAAGCCAAGATCCCATCCAGCCCTGAATTGGCGAAAATGACCCGGGTTCGTGCCGTCCATGAAGTTGTGCCTGTTGACTTGTTTATTCCTGGATGTCCACCTGATGCAGATGTCATCTTCTATGCTCTGACAGAACTAGCGCATGGGCGCATCCCGGAAATTAAAGATGAGCACTTACACTGGGATTAGGAGTGAGAAAATATGGCTACAGAAAAAATTACAATTGAACCCGTAACCCGAATTGAAGGTCACGCAAAAGTCACCATCCACATGAACGATAACGGCAGTGTAGATCATGCCTACTTCCATGTGAATGAATTTCGCGGATTTGAAAAATTCTGCGAAGGCAGGATGTATTTCGAAATGCCGCAGATCACACCGCGTATTTGTGGGATCTGCCCAGTCAGCCACCACCTTGCCTCTGCCAAGGCTTGCGATATCCTGATGGGCGCTGAACCGCCACACACAGCCGTCCTCCTGCGTGAACTTATGCACATGGGACAGATAATCCAGAGTCACAGCATGCACTTCTTCGAGCTGGCTGGACCTGACCTGATCCTGGGCTTTGACGCAGACCCGGAGATCCGCAATGTGGTCGGGTTGATCGGCGCAGACCCCGAATTGACCTTGCGTGCTGTTCAATTGCGAAAATTCGGTCAGGACATCATTTATCAGGTTGGCGGACGCCGGATCCACCCCAATTTTGCAGTCCCTGGCGGCGTTAACCGGGTAATGACTGAGGATCGACGTGAGCATATGCTCGCAAACGTTGAAAGAGCAATCGAGACAACTCAAATTGGGATTAAGCTGATCAAGGATTGGGCAAATGCAAATATCGCTGACGTTGAGAAATTCGCTGTTTTCCACTCAGGTTATCTAGGTTTAGTCACTCCTCAAAACGGCTTAGAACTCTATGATGGCAACATCCGCTTAGTGGATAAGGATGGTAAGCAGCTCGAACTCTTCGGCGCCCAGAATTATTTGGAAAATATCGCTGAACATGTGGAAGATTGGTCCTATCTCAAGTTCCCGTATTATAAGAAGATGGGATGGCCGGATGGCGTTTACCGTGTTGGACCGCTGGGAAGGCTGAATGTCGCTGAGAAGATTGATACCCCTCTGGCACAAGCGGAATTCAAGGTCTATCATCAGATTAATAATGGCAATCCTGTTTACCAAACGCTGTATTATCATTACGCCCGTTTGATCGAAGTATTGTTTGCTATTGAACGTGCCCGTGAACTCTTAGAAAATCCAGACCTCATGGGAAAAGACATCCTTAATAAAAAACATGATCTCAAAAGCGAAGCAGTGGGCGTGCTGGAAGCACCACGCGGCACCTTACTCCATCATTACAAGGTGAATCCCAACGGCCAGCTTGAAAATGTCAACCTGATTGTGTCCACAGGACATAACAACTGGGCGATGAGTGAGGCTGTTGATTCAGTAGCTAAAACTTATGTAAAAGGTCCTAATGTGAAAGAAGGGATGCTCAACCGGGTGGAAGCTGCCATCCGCGCTTATGATCCCTGCCTTTCCTGCTCAACGCATGCGATCGGTCAAATGCCCATCAAGATTGATATAGTTGATCCTGACGGCACTATTCGTCAGACGCTTCAACGCGACTGATCCTGAAACAGTAAAATGAACAAACCTCCATCCCATCAGTCTCAGATGGAGGTTGACTCTTATGTTATCTTCTAAGTAGGATTGAATAAATGAAAGCAAACACACTCATCATTGGATATGGCAATGCAGACCGTCAGGATGACGGTGTGGGCTGGCATATCTTGAAAAACCTGGCAGAGAAGATTGGGCATCAGGTGCCGGACGACCCGGGGGAGGTGATTGAAATTGAAAGCGAAATCGTGGATTTACGCTTCATCCTCCAGATCTTCCCGGAACTGGCAGAGGTCATTTCAGGTTATGAGCGAGTTTGTTTTGTCGACGCCCATACGTCAGATATCCCTCAGGAAATCTCCTGGTCGGATCTTGACCCGCAGTATGAGAGATCCCCTCTTACCCACCATATGTCCCCCAAGACAGTCCTTTCCATTGCTGCCACGATCTACGGGAAAGCGCCGAAAGCGATCCTTGTTTCTGTGCGTGGGTATGAATTCCAATTTGAACGGTCGTTAACGCCTAAGACCGCTGCTTTGTCAGAAAAAGCACAGGAGCGGATCTGGGAATGGATTAACCAAGGGGAATAAGCGCGTGACTGTTGTCACTCAGGCATAATGACATAATACAATTCTAATTCTCACCATTCAGAAGTATGGTTAACCTATGGTAAGCACAAACGAATCATCCTTTAAAAAGGAAATTCATGCTCAATCAGGCTGACATAACAACAATCATTAAATCTATCCCCTGGTTTCTTGACCTTAAGCCAGAAAGCATTAAACGGCTGTCATCGGTAGCAGATATCCTGACCTTCCATCCGGATGAGATTATCTTTTCAGAAGGTGAAAAGCACGATTATTTCTACGTGGTCCTGGAGGGACAGGCTTGTGTTGAGAGTTTCATTCCAGGGCATGGCGCAATGCCGATCTTTACGGTGGAATCTCTGGATGTGATTGGGTGGTCAAGCCTGACGCCGGTCGTCCGGCAGAAAACCGGCACTGCACGGGTCTTAACGCCTGCAAAGCTGCTGGCATTCAAAGCTGATTCCCTTATGAAACTATGTGAGACGGACTGCGATCTTGGCTTTATCATCATGCGTCGGATCGCAAATATCGTCGCAACAAGGCTGCTGACGCATCGCCTGCACTTGTTGGAGTTGATTGCCCAACAGGATCGCTGAACCTAATAACTACAATTTTGACCATATTCGTACTATAATAAATGGATGCATGAACTCTCGGTAACAGAAAGTGTACTTGATATTGCCTGCAAGTACGCAGAAGAAGCTCAGGCAAAAAAAGTGACCGACATCTATCTGGTGATCGGGAAGCTATCCAGCATCGTTGATGACTCTGTCCAGTTCTATTGGGACTTCATCAGTAAAAATACGATCTGTGAAAACTCAAAATTACACTTCGAACGCATCCCAGCCACCTTATTATGCACAGAATGTGATCAACAATACACCCTGGAGAACGACCTCATGCCCTGCCCAAATTGTGGGAGTGCGAAAGTGCGTGTCCTTTCAGGTGACGAATTCAACCTAGACAGTATTGAAATCCAGAGGTAAATCATGACAAAGAGTCGAATAAAAATCGTAGAGAAAATACTGAGCGAAAATGATCATATGGCAAAAGCCAACCGTCAACGTATTGATGCAGCCAATACCTATTCAATAAACGTCATGGCATCTCCAGGGGCAGGAAAAACCAGCTTTATCCTGGCGACCATCCACGCCCTTTTAGACGACAAAATAAAAATTGGTGTGATTGAAGGCGACACCGCCCCTGTAACTATTGATTCCGATAAGGTCAGCGACGCAGGCGTTCCTGCTGTGCAAATCAATACAGGCGGTGAATGCCACCTGGATGCTCTCATGGTCGGAAATGCGCTTGATCAAATGCCAATCAAATCTTTGGACCTGCTGATGGTCGAAAATGTCGGGAATCTGATCTGCCCGGCTGCTTTCAAGCTTGGCACGCACAGCAATATCCTCATCTCCAGCATTCCCGAAGGGGATGATAAACCTTATAAATATCCCAATATCTATCGCGGTCTAGATGTGCTCATCATCAATAAAATCGACTTGCTGCCGTATCTCGAATTTGATATGGATTACTTTAAACAAGGGGTCGAGATACTCAACCCAGGTTTGAAGACCTTCACGGTCTCCTGCAAGACGGGTGAAGGGCTGGACGACTGGCTTTCCTGGTTAAAAGCGAAAATACCTTCAACCCAATCCTGATTCCCATGTCTCAAATCAGCCGTCACATCCACATCAACGGCATCGTTCAGGGCGTTGGATTCCGCCCTTTCATTTACAACCTCGCTCTGGAACACAATTTGAAAGGTTGGGTTTGCAATTCCGCCAGCGGTGTTGATATTGAAGTGACAGGGGAAATTGAGATCGTTAATTCCTTCCAAAATGAAATCATGCTATCAGCACCGCCGCTGGCACAGATCGATTCCATCGAAGCTGAAGATATCGAGTTTCGCGGATTTGAGATGTTTAAGATTGTTCCAAGTCAGGACACAGACTCAGACTTCATCCCGGTCTCTCCTGATGTCAGCATTTGCGGTCAGTGCCAGGAAGAATTATTCGACCCGGATGACCGGCGTTTCCGCTACCCCTTCATCAACTGCACCAACTGCGGGCCCCGTTTCTCCATCATCAAAAAGATCCCCTATGATCGCCCAAAGACCACGATGGCTGAGTTTGAGATGTGCGAGGCCTGCCGGGAAGAATACGAGAACCCAAGAGACCGGCGGTTTCACGCTCAGCCTGTCGCCTGCCCGGTCTGCGGACCGCAGGTCTGGCTGGAGCTGGAACCCGGAAAGATACACGCAAATAAAGAAACTGCCATTCAGGAAGCCCGCCAGATGCTTAAGGCTGGCAAAATCCTGGCAGTGAAAGGGCTGGGTGGGTTTCACCTAGTCTGTGATTCAACCAGTTCCGAAGCGGTGGAAAACCTGCGCGATCGCAAGCGCCGACCCGCTAAACCGTTTGCATTGATGGGATTCAACCTCGAAGCGATCCGTAAATTTGTCCATATCTCCCCTACTGCTGAGACACTGCTAATCAGCCCACAGGCGCCTATTGTCCTGATGCCCAAGAGGCCGGATTCTTCCATCTCTGAGTCCGTGGCACCCGGTCAGGCGAACCTGGGCTTTATGCTCCCATACACCCCGCTGCACCTGCTCCTGCTTAAAAAAGAAGCAGGATATCCAGAAGCGCTGGTGATGACAAGCGGGAACATTTCAGAGGAGCCGGTCATCCATGAAAACGAAATCGCCCGGGAAAAGCTGGCAGGGATCGCAGATGGTTTCCTGATGCATGACCGTCCAATCCATATGCGAATTGACGACTCTGTTTACACGGTCAACAACAACGAGCCATATCCCGTCCGGCGTGCCCGTGGGTATGCGCCCAATCCCATCCGTCTGAAACAGCCCCTGCCGCAAATCCTGGCTGTCGGTCCCCAGATGAAGAACACGTTTTGCCTGACACGTGACAGGTATGCCTTCCTCAGCCATTACATCGGCGAAATGGAGAATTGGGAAACCTATCAGGACTATACGAAAGCTGTCCAGCAGTACGAATCCCTTTTCCGGATCAATCCAGAAGCCATCGGCTACGATTTACATCCGGATTATCTTACAACCAGATACGCATTGGAACGGTCCACAGCCGAAAATCTGCCCCACTACGCTGTGCAGCACCATCACGCTCACCTGGCTGCCTGCATGATTGAAAATGGGGTCGCACCTGAGGAGCCGACCGCTGGATTGATCTTTGATGGGACTGGATATGGCCCGGACGGCACCATTTGGGGAGGAGAAGTCCTCCTGGGTAACTGCCGTGATTTTAATCGTCTATTCCACCTGAAACCCGTTCCACTGCCAGGCAGCGAAGCCAGCATCCGTAAGCCTGCCCGGATGGCATTAAGCACCCTGTGGGCATACGGCGTGCCCTGGGAGCCAAACCTGGCGCCCTTGCAGGCTCTCTCAAATATGGAACGCGAGACATTGCAGGTCCAACTGGATAAGGCGGTCAATACGCCCCTCACTTCAAGCATGGGACGACTGTTTGACGCTGTCTCTGCATTGATTGGCGTCAGGCAGGAGGTCAGTTACGAAGCGCAAGCCGCCATTGAATTGGAAGCGCTGGCTGATCCAAATGAATTGGGGTATTATCCTACGCAGATGGATAACGAGGTGATTGATGTAAAACCCCTGCTGGAAGGGATATTGAAAGACCTCTCAAAAGGCACAACTGTACCGATCATCGCTGCACGTTTTCACAACTCGATCGCGGAACTATGCCTCAAGCTTGCCCGACTGCTCAAGCAGCAGCATGATATCCATCAAATCGTCCTCTCTGGTGGGGTATGGCAGAACCAGCTTCTCCTTAGAAAGACGACCAATCTGTTCAATAACCACGGTTTTCATGCCCTGGTCCACCGACAGACACCGCCCAATGATGGCTGCGTCGCCTTTGGCCAGGCAATGATCGCCGCTTACCGCTACATGCACGATAAGGAGTGAGTTATGTGTTTGGGAATCCCTGGTAAGATCCTTTCCATTTACGAAGACCACGGCACAAAGATGGCAAAGATCGACTTTGGGGGGGTGAGTCGGGAAGCCTGCATTGAGGTCATCCCCGATGCAAAATCAGGGGATTGGACCATCATCCATGCAGGATTCGCCCTGAACCTTCTCGCTGAAGATGAAGCCCTTGAAACCCTTCAGATGCTCCGTGA
>Ga0075123_10001344_pt1 | contig 12361 bp, 10 predicted proteins | sample AntAceMetag02UKX_FD_69808 | JGI IMG/M metagenome (GOLD analysis project Ga0075123, IMG submission 69808) | Saline lake microbial communities from Ace Lake, Antarctica - Antarctic Ace Lake Metagenome 02UKX | ecosystem: Environmental > Aquatic > Non-marine Saline and Alkaline > Saline | place... | reverse complement strand
AAGCCCTTGCTGAGGCCTGGGCGACTTGCGCGTTGGGATCGGCGAGCATTTGGGTCAAGGCTTCGACTGCCCTGGTATCTTGGCGGACGCCGATGCTGCCAATTACGCCAATGAGGGGGCGGCCTTTGAGTTTGGCGAGGGCCTCGCGGAACACCTCGTCCACAGCGGGGTTGGGAATTGGTTCGAGACCATAGCGGGCCATGTGTGAGAGGTTTTCGTCTCCGAGCAGGGCTGCCAGGGGTGCTATGGCGTTTTTAGTGCCGACCAGTGCCAATTGCCTGCAGGCATCGGCCTTTTCTTTGTGCGACGCGTCGGATTGGATAACGGCGATCAGTTCATTCTCCTGCCCGGTTTGTTCGGCCGAGAGGACGCCGGCGGCGAGCAACAATCCTATTAGCAGGCGGTAGGTTATTTTTGACTTCAACATGGTGTTGGTTTCCTTATGGTTTGAAATTGCTTGTCATATAATCCAGGGGTCACGCATTGCCCGAGTGCAGAGTCGATTTGCCTGCGGGTCGTTTATGAATTGCTCTTTTACGGGATCGTATCGCAGGTCGCGTTTTAGCCACATTGATATATTGGCGGCGTGGACGGTGGTCATTGTTCGATGCATGACTTCGGGATTAGCGATGGTGGATCGGCGTGACTTGACACAGTCGAAGAAATCGCGGACGTGACTGACGGGGCGCTGGGTGCGTGCGGTGTAGTTATGCACGACTTTTTTGAAGTCGTCCATCATTTTCGGTGATGAGACTTCCGGTTGTGAGTAACCGTCGGCGATCGCGACCCAGCCTTCGGTTCCTTCGTAGCGAACGCCGCAGGAGCCGTGCCAGAATTTCTTTTCCATGTCGCGTTCGAGAATCATGCTGATGCCATTGTCGAAACGTGTGACCATTCCGTCTCCGCTTTCGTTTGGGACATATTTGTACTCGACGGCGGCGGTGTCGGCTGCGTCGATGGCGACCTGGCACTGGGCGAAAGTGTGTGCGCCCCATTCGCCGATGCAACTTGTGTGGAAGTCGTAATAGCCTCGCCACTTGCCGCGGACATAGGCGGAGTTGTATGGTCGCCAGGGGCATGGTCCGAGCCATTGGTCCCAGTCGACTTCATCTCTGGCCGGTTGGGTTTCCGGTTCGAGCCATTCGTGACTCATTTCGGCTGCGTCCCAGGGGGCAATGTGGGCGCGTACGGTGTGGACTTCGCCGAGTCGGCCTGTTCGGAGGAGTTCGTTTGCAAAGATGAAATTTCCCTGGCTGAGGCGCTGTGTTCCGGTTTGATAGATTCGGCTGTATCGTTTTGCGGTTTCGACGACCGCCCGGCCTTCGGCGATTGTCATGCAGGACGGCTTTTCAGAATAAACATCTTTGCCGGCGCGCATCGCCATGATAGCGGCGAGGGCGTGCCAGCGGTCTCCGGTGGCGATGAGGAGGGCGTCGAGGTCTGTTCGCTCGGCGAGGAATTGGCGCATGTCACGGTAAGTGGCGCAGTCGGTGTTTTCGTAGTGGGTGTCGACTTGCTGCTTTACCTCGCGGCGTCGTTTTTCTCTTGCATCGCAGACAGCGACAAACTGCACATCGTTTTCGCGGAGCATCCATCGGAGGTCGTGCCCGCCGCGTCTTCCGATTCCTATTCCGCCGAGTACGATGCGTTCGCTTGGTGCGGCTCGACCTGAGCGGCCGAGGGCCGAGGCGGGGATGAAATACGGCGCGGCCGCCAAATATGCTGCGTGCTTGAGAAATCCTCTCCTTGTAACCTTTGATCTTTTTGTAGACATTTGCGTCTCCTGACTCAAACCGACCGATTCATTTTTTGAAACGTTCATTTTAGCGTGTTGGTTCAAATTGACTGCTCTATATTACAAGATTTTTGTGAGCAAGGCAATGTACAGTTTTTGGCCCGGGCGAAGCAGCGGCTTGGGGGCTAAATATTGGATTTGTGCTATGAGTGGGTTGGGGCGTTGTGAGGATAATTCTGTTCGGGGGCCAGATCCTTCGGCTTCGCCATGCACCATTCGGTACATGGCTGCGCTCAGGATGACAGAGAAGGGTGCGAGGTGGGTGGTTGTTTTTTGTTGGGGTTTGTTTATAATCTTGGGGCTTGTAAGTAATGGTGAGGATGTTTTTGTTTGTTTAGGGATGACGGATTATGGGATTACATGTTGCTGATGTTTGTGTTTTGGCGCTTTACCTTGTCTGTATGGTTGTGATTGGTGTCTGGTCGGCGAGGAAGATTAAGAACAGCGAGGATTTCTTTTTGCCACGGCGGTTCGGTAAGGCGATGATGATAATGTTCTCGTTCGGGACCGGGACGCACTCGGACCAAGCGGTGAGCGTTGCTTCTAAGAGCTATACGAACGGGCTCTCGGGGATATGGTATCAGTGGCTTTGGCTTCCTGTGACGCCTTTTTACTGGCTGATCGCGCCGGTTTTTCGACGGTTTCGGGCGATTACGACGTCGGATGTTTTCGAGGCGAGATTCAATCCGAGCGTTGCGATGCTTTTTGCGGTGGTGGGGGTGCTCAATCTTGCGGTCAATATCGGGGTTATGCTTAAAGGTTCGAGTGAGGTTATCTCGGCGAGTACGAGCGGACTGGTCAGCGCGAACCTGGCGATTATTATTATGACGGTGATATTCGTTGCCTACGGGGTGGCGGGTGGACTTGGTGCGGCTATTATTACCGACTTTATTCAGGGTATTTTGACGATTATCTTTTCGTTTTTGCTGCTGCCTTTGATACTTAGCAAAGTGGGCGGTATTTCGGGGCTGCGGGAGAGTATTACGGACGGGGAGATGTTTTCGTTAGTTGCGCCTGCGGAGATTGGTTTTTTTTATATAGCGGTGATTGCTTTTAACGGATTAGTGGGGATAGTGACCCAGCCTCACACGATGGCTAACTGCGCGGCGGGCAAGACGGAGATGGAAGGGCGAATCGGTTTTATGGGGGGGACGCTGATCAAGCGTTTGTGTACTGTGCCGTGGGCATTGACGGGTCTTGCTGCGGTGGCATACTTTGCAGGCACAGCGATGGAGCCGGACAAGGTTTTTGGCTCGGTGGCCGGTGAGTTTCTGCCTAAGATTATGCCGGGTGTTCTCGGGGTTTTTATTGCTGCGGTTCTGGCGTCGGTGATGAGTTCGTGCGATGCGTTTATGATATCTTCGTCGGCTCTTTTTACGGAGAATGTTTATAAGCCGCTTGTGCCGGGCAGGCCGGGAGGGCATTATGTTACGGTGGGCAGGATTACGGCGATGGTGGTCGTTGCCGGGGGGGTTGGTTTTGCGTATTCGCTTCCTGAAGAAGGCGGAGTTGTTAAGGGGCTTGAGATATTCTGGACTATAGCGCCGATGATGGGGATAGCTTTCTGGCTGGGTCTTTTCTGGCGACGTGCGACTGTGGCGGGGGCCTGGGCGGCGACGCTTACTGGTTTCGGTCTGTTGTGGCTTACGGGGCGGGGCTTTTTTATAGAGTGGTTGGGGGGACTTGAGGTGGCGGATTCGTTGGGGTTTATTTTTGTTAAGAACGGTTTGCCGGGGGTTTATTTGCCGTGGCAGATGATTTTCTATCTTGCGGGCGGGACGGTGATGGGGATTGTTGTGAGCTTAGTGACACGGCCTGTTGCTAAGGAGAAGCTGGATAATTTTTATGCGTTGGTGCGGACACCTATTCGGGTCGGTGAGAAGGTGCCGGGGCCTTGTATGCTGCCGGAGGATGCGGTGGTGCCTGCGGAGCGGAAAGTTTTCGGGAGCAGGAGTAGTCTTGAGATTCCGGTGCCTTCGGTTGTTTCGGTTGTCGGGTTCTTTATCGGGTGGGCGTGTGTGGCGGCGATTATTATTTCGGTTTATATGATTGCGAAGGGATAAGGTTTTATGGCGAACGGGTTTTTTGCTAACAGCGCGTTGCTTCCGGTGGATATTGTTCTTGCGCCGGCGTGGTGGTTTCATAATACGGGGATGACATTCGGGGAGGACTATTTTTATCACCCGGTGTGCAGGGTCGAAGTTGAGCGGGAAATGGAGAAGGTGCTTTATGAGAGGTGGGGCAAGTTCGGGTTAGGGGCGGACAGGGACAAGGATTTGCCTGTGGTTGGTGCGGTGCATCTGGCTGCGGGATTTTTGCTTAGTGAGATGTTGGGGTGCAGGGTTGAGTATAAAGAGGATGGGCCGCCGCAGGTGATTTGCAGGGAGATTGAGGAGTTGGACGTCGACGCCGATGGAGCGTTTGAGAGTGCGGCTTATAAGAGATTCGCGGAGCTGGCGGATTCGCTGGAAGAGAAGTATGGGTATATTACAGGTGACGTCAACTGGGGGGGGATTTTGAATATTGCGCTGGATTTGCGGGGAGAGCCGCTGCTGATGGATACGTTCGACGATCCCGAGAGGGTCGGCTGGTTTCTGAGTGAGATTGCGAAAGTTATCGAGAGGTTTACGGAGGGGTTGGGTAAGAGGACGGGCTCTACTTCGATCAGTGTTAACAGGAATGTTCGTCATTTGGAGCGGCCTGTTTATCTGCACAGCGAATGCTCGCATACGATGGTTTCGGTGGATGATTATAATAAGTTTCTTAAGAAGTATGATGTTGACTGGGCGAATAAGTACAGGCCTTTCGGTATTCATTTCTGCGGGATGGATGCTCACAGGTATGCGGAGACTTTTGGGCGGTTCGAGGGTCTTGATTTTCTCGATGTTGGGTGGGGCAGTGACGTTGCGAAACTGCGGGAACATCTTCCGGATACGTTTTTGAATGTTCGGCTTAGTCCTGTTGAGATTATAGAGCAGAGCACGGACGAAGTAGCGGATACGGTTCGCAGATTAGTGGCTGATGCGGGCGGGGCGGAGCTTACGGGGGTTTGCTGCATTAATATGGATGAGAAGGTCAGTGATGAGAAGATAACGGCGATTTTTGAGACGGTGTTTGATTTGCGCGAAGAATATTCGCGGAAGTGACAGTTAAGGAGGGTTGAGTTGTGACACACAGGGAGCGGGTTTTGACGGCGTTGGGGCATGAGGAGGGGGATAGGTGTCCCTGTGATTATCTTGGTACGCCGGAAGTCGATGAGCTTTTGAAAGAGCATTTCGCGACTGATGATATGGACGTGGTGCTTGAGAGGTTGGGGACGGATATTCGGATCGTCGAGCCGGCTTATGTCGGGCCTGAATTGGCTACGTGGGACGACGGGCGGTTTATGAATTACTGGGGACAGATTCGCAAGCCTATTAAGAACGAGGCGGGGACATATAATGAGTCTGTTGAGTTTCCTTATGCGGCGTTCGAATCGGTGGGGGATGTTGAGAAGTTTCGGTGGCCTAAGGTTGAGTGGTTTGACTTTTCGCAGATGGTTGAGCAATGCGAAAAGTATGAGGATTATGCGATTGTGTATGGTAGTCCCGGGAATATGGATTTGATAAACGGGACGGCTTACGGGCGCGGTGTGGAGCGGGTGATATTTGATATCGCGACCGATGATCCTATTGGTCTTGCGTGTCGGGAGAAGCGATTCGAGTGTTGTTACCAGATGAGTGAGAAGGCTCTGGCGGCGGCGAACGGGAGGATTGATATTCTGTGGATCGGGGATGATTACGGGACTCAGAACGGCTTGTTGATTAGTCCGGAGACGTGGCGGCGGCTGTTTTTTCCGAGGTTGAAGCAGATGTGCGATCTTGGTCGTAAGTACGGGGCGAAGGTTATGCTGCACTGCTGCGGATCGACGCGGAAGATCTGGGACGGTTTGATCGAGGCGGGGGTCGATATTTACGATACGATTCAGCCTGAGGCGGCTGGGATGAATCCGGCGGAGTTGAAGGATGAGTTCGGTGAGAGGATTTGTTTTCACGGGACGATAAGTACTCAGAGGACGCTTCCTTTCTGCAGCGCGGATGAGGTTTGTCGGGAGGTTCGCGGCAGGATCGAGACTGTTGGTAAAGGGGGTGGGTTTATTGTCGCTCCTGCGCACAATATTCAGCCAGATACTCCAATAGAGAATATTCTGGCGGTTTACGAAGAAGTGGGGCGAAATTAGGCGATTCGAGGGGTGGGTCTTTGAATTCGCTTGAAATTTGGGCGGGGATGCATTATATTCTGCGGTTTGCGATTTGAGTACGAAAATCGGTTATTTGTATAGGGTATTTTAGAAGGATGTATGAGATATGATTTTAGGTAAGTATTCATTCGGAGTCGGCGACAGGTTCGGGCATCAGGGTAAGGCGCAGCTTCAAGCGGTGATTCGTGCGAAGGAAGAACTGGGCGTTGAGATTGTGCCGGTGTGGAATAAATCGCATCGCGAGCACAGTATTATCAAGACGAGCCCGGGGGATGTTCGGCAGGAAGCGGATGCGGCGGTCAAGGCGCTGGAATGGGGCGGATCGCACTGCGTGGACGCGGACCATATCGGGCTTGGGAACGTGGATTTGTTTATCGATTCGAGCGACTTTTTTACATTGGATGTTGCTGACTTTATCGGCCAGGCGGCTGATGAGGCTGACGTCAGTGCGTTTGTGGAAAAGTACAGCAAGTACGTTGGGTCGCTTTCTGTTCCCGGGATCGATGAGAGCCTGAGCATATCGCAAGAGCAGATTGAGGCCATTGCGAAGAAGTCTTTGTTGGCGGTGAAAGAGGCGGGTAAGATTTATCGTCATATTGCGAAGGTCAAGGGGGCGGACAACTTTATTACTGAAGTTTCGATGGATGAGACGGATGATCCGCAGACGCCGATTGAGATGCTTTTTATTTTAGCGGCTGTTGCTGATGAGGGGATTCCGGCTCAGACGATAGCTCCGAAGTTTACGGGGCGGTTCAATAAGGGCGTCGATTATGTCGGCGACGTGGGGCAATTCGCGAAAGAGTTCGAAGAGGATCTGGCTGTGATTGCGTTTGCGGTGAAGGAATTCGGATTGCCTGAGAACCTGAAGCTGAGCGTTCATTCGGGCAGTGACAAGTTTTCGATTTATGGGCCGATCAACAAGGCGTTAAAGAAGTTCGGGGCGGGGCTGCATTTGAAAACCGCTGGGACGACGTGGTTGGAGGAGCTTATAGGGTTGGCGCTGGCCGGCGGGGACGGTTTGTCGATAGCTAAGAAGGTATATGCGAATGCTTTGTCGCGATTCGATGAACTTTGCGGGCCTTATGCTACGGTTATTGATATCGACAGGGACAAGCTTCCCTCTGCGGAGACTGTTGAGGGTTGGAGCGGCGATGAATACGCCGATGCGCTGCGTCATGATCAGTCGTGTGCGAAGTATGATTTGAATGTGCGGCAGCTTCTGCATGTTGGGTATAAGGTTGCGGCTGAGATGGGCGACGATTATTTAGGTGCGCTGGTGAAGTACGAGGAAATTATCGCTCAGAACGTTACGGAAAATATTTATGACAGGCATATAATGCCCCTATTTACAGATTAGAGGAATGAGAGATATGAAAGAAGGATTTGATTTGACGGGCAAGGTGATTGCGATAACGGGCGGCGGGGGCGTTCTTTGCGGGACGATGGCGCGGGCGCTTGGGAGCGAGGGAGCCAAGGTCGCTATCTGGGATTTATTCGAAGAGGGCGCTGTCAAGGTTGCCGATGAGATCAAGGCCGGCGGCGGCGAGGCGATTGGGGTTCAATGCAATGTGCTGGATAAGGCGAGCCTGCAGGCTGCGAACGACAAGACGGTGAGCGAACTCGGTGACATTGACATATTGATAAACGGGGCCGGTGGCAATAAGAAGGAGGCGACTACTTCGGATGAGTTGGCGTTTTTTGATTTGCCGGCGGATGCGGTTCGGTTTGTTTTCGATCTGAACTTTATCGGCACGTTTCTTACTACGCAGGTTGTCGCCAAGGGTATGGCCGAGAGGGGTAAGGGAGTTATATTGAATGTTTCGAGTATGGCTTCTCTTAGTCCCTTGACGAAGGTGATGGGATACTCGGCTGCGAAGGCGGCTATTAATAATTTCACGGAATGGGTTGCGGTGCATTTGTGCCAGAATTACTCGAAGGAGATTCGGGTCAATGCGATTGCACCGGGATTTTTCCTTACCGAACAGAACCGGTTTTTACTGACCGATGAGAAAACGGGTGAACTTACGGATCGGGGCAAGACTATAATCGATCATACGCCTATGGGCAGGTTCGGTGATCCTGAAGAGCTGGTCGGTGCGGTTGAGTGGCTTTTGAGCGATGCAGCGAAGTTTGTGACGGGTATTGTTGTGCCAATCGACGGGGGTTTTTCGGCTTTTAGCGGTGTTTGACGTTTATTTTTTGTGATTAGATTTTCAGAGAAGTTACGATGGCAGAGCTTGATCCCTCGAAAGCGCTTAAGGAATTCGAACCTACGAAGGAGTTCTTTGTCGGTATCGATTCGGACGGGTGCGCGTTCGATACGATGGGTATTAAGCATAGGGAGTGTTTTTGCCCCTGGCTGATAGGTTGTTTCGGGTTGCAGGGCGTGGCTCAGGCGGCGCGTGAGTGTAAGGATTTTGCGGATTTGTTTTCTAAGACTCGCGGGGCGAACCGGCACAAGACGACCAAGCGGATTATCGCGGAGCTTTTGCCTTCTCATCCTATGGTGAAGGCGAGGAATTTTGAGGTGCCTCAGTATCGGCATTACTTTGCGTGGGTGGACGATCCGAAGAGTCTGCTGAGTAACGATGGACTTCAGCAGGCGATTGATGCGTTGGGTGACGGGGAGGCGAGGAAGGAGCTTGAGCTTGCGCTGGACTGGAGCGAGCGTGTGGATGCTTTGATAAAGGATATTGTCAAGAATATGCCGCCTTTTCCTTGTGTTCGTGAGAGCTTAGAGAAGATCGGGCGTCTGGCGGATATTGTTGTTATTTCGGGTACGCCCTCTGAGGCTCTGGCGAGGGAGTGGGAGGAGCATGATATTGCGAAGTATGTCGCGATTATCGCGGGCCAGGAGATGGGGAAGAAGGCCGAGCATCTGGAGTATGCGACGAAGGGCAGGTATGCGAAGGATCACGTTTTGATGATCGGGGATGCACCGGGTGACATGAAGGCGGCGAAGGCGAACGATGCGTTGTTTTATCCGATCAATCCGGGTAATGAGGTCGAGTCTTGGAAGAGATTTCATGACGAGGTTTTTGACAAGTTTATCAACGGTGAGTATGCGGGCGGCTACGAGGAAAAGGTTATAGCCGAGTTCGATTCGTATCTGCCCGAGAAGCCGCCGTGGGAGGTATAGCCGGTGCTACTTTACAGCAGGGGACATGAGCAGGACGATCTTGGGGCCGAGGAGCTTAAGGAAGGGCTTTGTGCTGCGCTTGTTAAGCTTGGCGATAGGGGTAAGGTTTTGGCGGTCGGGCCGGATATTACGCGGTATCATTCGCGGGCGGGTGAACTGACGGAGATGGCGTGGGAGTATTACGGGGACAAGCTTACGGATGTGCTGCCCGCTTTGGGTACGCATGTGCCTATGACGGAGGGCGAGATTAAGCAGATGTACGGGGATGTGTCGTTGGGTTTGTTCAGGGAGCATAACTGGCGGACGGGATTGGCGACGTTGGGGGAGGTTCCGGGTGAGTTTGTCGGTGGGGTTTCGGAGGGGAAGCTCGATTATGCGTGGCCTGCGCAGGTTAATCGGCTGTTAGTTGAGGGCGGTTTTGATCTTATTTTGTCGATTGGGCAGGTTGTTCCTCATGAAGTGAGCGGGATGGCCAATTATAATAAGAATATTTTTGTGGGTACTGGGGGCAGCGACGGTATTAACAGGAGTCATTTTCTCGGTGCGGTTTACGGGATGGAGCGGATAATGGGGCGGGCGGATAATCCTGTGCGGAGCGTTCTTAATTATGCTTCGGATCATTTCGGGAAAGATCTGCCGATTGTTTATGTTCTTACTGTGATCGGGGCCGGTGACGACGGGGCTCTGAAGACGCGCGGGTTGTTTATCGGTGACGATATTGAGTGTTTTCATTTGGCGGCGGAACTATCGCTGAAGGTGAATTTCAGGATTCTGGATGAGCCTTTGAAGAAGGTTGTGGTTTATCTGGATCCGTCGGAGTATAAGAGTACGTGGTTGGGGAATAAGAGCATCTACCGGACGCGGATGGCGATGGCCGACGGGGGGGAGTTGATTGTTTTGGGGCCGGGGGTCGGCGTTTTTGGGGAAGATGCTGAGATTGATAAGATTATCAGGAAGTACGGCTACATTGGGACGGAGGGTGTGCTCAAGGCCGTGAAAGAGAATGATGATATAAAGGGTAATCTTAGCGCTGCGGCGCATTTAATTCACGGGTCGTCGGAGGGGCGGTTCGAGATTACGTATTGTCCAGGGCAATTGAGCAGGGAAGAGATTGAGGGAGTGAACTTTAAGTATGCGGATCTTTCGGAGATGATTGGGCGATATGATCCTGAGAAGCTCAAGGACGGATTTAACACTTTGGCGGACGGTGAAGAGATTTATTTTATTTCGAATCCGGCGCTTGGGTTGTGGTCGTGGAAAGACAGATTTTGAGAATAAAACTTTTTTTTACAGTTTGAATTTTAGATAAGGAGTAGCAAGAGATGGCACAGGCAGATATGGGGCTTGTAGGGCTCGCGGTAATGGGTGAGAACCTGATTTTGAATATGGAGAGCAAGGGATTTACGGTTGCGTGTTTTAACCGTACGGTCTCGAAGGTGGATAATTTTGTTAACGGCAGGGGTAAGGATAAGAATATCATCGGCTGTCATACTGTCGAGGAGCTTTGCCAGAATTTGAAGAGGCCGCGGAAGGTCATGCTGATGGTGAAGGCCGGCGGGGCGGTGGATGCGTTTATCGATCAGGTGCTGCCCTACCTGGAAGACGGTGACATTATCATCGACGGCGGGAACTCGCATTTTCCCGATACTATTCGGCGGGCCGAGTATGTCGAGGGTAAGGGTAAGCTTTATATCGGTACGGGTGTTTCCGGCGGTGAGGAAGGCGCTTTGTTGGGGCCATCGATGATGCCGGGCGGTTCGCCGAAGGCGTGGGAGAGCGTTAAGCCGATCTTTCAGGCTGTTTGCGCTCAGACGGATGAGGGTGAGCCCTGCTGCGACTGGGTCGGCGAAGGCGGTGCTGGACATTTTGTGAAGATGACGCATAACGGCATCGAGTACGGTGACATGCAGTTAATCTGCGAGACGTACCAGATGATGAAAGTCGGGTTGGGGATGACAAATGAGCAGATGCACGAGGTCTTTACCGAGTGGGACGAGGGCGAACTTGATTCTTACTTGATTGAGATTACGCGCGACATTCTCGGTTACAAGGATGAGGACGGCAATGAGGTTGTCGATCTTATTCTCGATACGGCCGGTCAGAAGGGGACGGGTAAGTGGACGGGCATTTCGGCGCTTAATCTTGGGCAGCCTTTGACACTTATCGGCGAGGCGGTTTTTGCGCGGTGTTTGTCGGCGATTAAGGACCAGCGGGTGGCGGCATCGAAGGTTTTGAGTGGGCCGGAGGCGAAGTTTACAGGTGATAAGAAGGCGTTTGTGGATGATTTGCGACAGGCCCTTTACGCTTCGAAGATTATCAGTTATGCACAGGGCTATCAGTTGATGCGTGCGGCGGCGGAAGAATACAAGTGGAACCTCAACTACGGCGGGATTGCCCTTATGTGGCGTGGCGGCTGTATTATTCGCTCAGCGTTCCTGGGTAAGATCAAGGATGCGTTCGATAAGAATCCTGAGTTGGATAACCTGCTGCTGGATCCGTTCTTCAAAGAGGCTGTGGAAAAGGCTCAGGCCGCATGGCGGCGCGTTGTCACTGCGGCGGTTGAGATGGGGATACCGATGCCGGCGATAAGTAGTGCTCTGACTTTCTATGACGGCTATCGCAGCGAACGGCTGCCGGCGAATCTATTGCAGGCTCAGCGGGATTACTTCGGTGCGCATACTTACGAGCGGGTCGATAAGCCGAGAGGCGAGTTCTTCCATACAAACTGGACCGGCCGAGGCGGCGAAACAGCGGCGTCGACGTATATAGTCTGATATTCGCGTAGTGTGTATTGCGATTGACTTAGCTAAGGTGCATTGGATGTGAAGGTCTTGAAGTTTGTCACATCCAATTTGCGAAGTTTGACCTTCTTGCTGCGATATATTACTGCGGCGTTCTTGCCATCTGACGAGCAGGCAAAGAAGCCGGGGTCTTTGAATAATTTAACAAACTTCTGACTTTTGTAGTCAACAGCAAATCTTACCATGCTGGTTTGTCCGTTCCCTGCCCAGCCGAGGCCGACCCAGTTTGGGATATTCAACGCAAACATTTGCATGTGGTCGTCGCCATAACCAAATTGTTTAGCCAGAGGGACGGCGGGATTAATGACTTTCCACGGGTGAGGTTGAATCAGACGGCCGTCCAGTCTTTTTATGACATACTTTCCGTCAGGCGTCCAGAATGGGAG
>Ga0075123_10001340_pt1 | contig 12389 bp, 10 predicted proteins | sample AntAceMetag02UKX_FD_69808 | JGI IMG/M metagenome (GOLD analysis project Ga0075123, IMG submission 69808) | Saline lake microbial communities from Ace Lake, Antarctica - Antarctic Ace Lake Metagenome 02UKX | ecosystem: Environmental > Aquatic > Non-marine Saline and Alkaline > Saline | place... | reverse complement strand
CTGTTACCGTGGAAATCAAAGAAATCAAGAAAACCATCAATGATCTACGGGTTGATTTTGCTAAAAATCAATGAAACCGTTGATATATAAAGGTTTTTAGCGTTTTTTCTAAAACCTTCATAAATGGCGTACAAGAGGCGTATTTTAAAAATACGATGAATCATACCAGCCAACTTAAAACAGAGGTTTAAAACACGCTTAAATTAAAGATAATATTTCGTGGTTCATGAATATCACTACTTTAAGTCCTCTTTCCTCTTATATACTCTCTTTATATCCTTATTAATCTTATTTTCTTGTATATTTACCAAAGTATTTAAGGAATCCTTTATATTTAATTATCTCCGGATTTTCCCTTAATTAGCTCAGGGGAAAAAGTCCGTATTTAATTGTTTTTTTTAAGCTAACTGCAAAACATAAAAGGATATCAGATAATTTTTTCATGATTTACCTCCAATAGTTTTTTTTGGAAAAAATTAGAATAGTTTAATGAAAGATACTAAGGCATGATTCTTAACGAGCAAAATTGCGGAAATAGTAAATTATAAAGGATTTGAAGTATTTTGCAAGGTCTTTATAATCAGCCCCTAATGTATATAATAAAGGAACCTTTTAGACCCATGACCCCAATAGATTCAGACAGTTTGCAAAATAATTTTGACATCAGAAAAAAAATGTTATATTCTAAAGATAGTTAGTTACCGAAATAAAGAAAGTATTTTATAAAGTATTTTAAAGGAAAGTATTTTAAGAATAGACAGAAAGGAAAATAATTATTAAATGGAAGTAAGAAGTATAAATGCTGGCTTAGTTTTAAGAACTGTTGAGAAAAATAGTCCTATTTCAAGAGCAAATGTTGGTAAGATAGTAGGATTAACCCCTCCCACCATCTCTGCCATTGTTAAGGATTTAATTAAGAGAGATATCGTTCAGGAAATTGGAAAGGGAGATTCTTCAGGTGGGAAGAAACCAATATTATTAAAAATGAATTCAAAAACAGCTTATATGATTGCAGTAGACTTGGGAGGAGAAAATGGTATAAGAGTAGCCTTGATGGATTTATCTTACAATATTGTTAAAGAGAAGTTTGGCCCGAAAATAGAATCTTTAAATAATATCAAGCTAAAAAATTCTCTTAGCGCTATATTAAAAGATTTTATAAAAGAAATAAATATTTCTCAAGAAAAAATATTAGGTATATGTATTGGCGTACCGGGAATTATAGATAGTAAATTAAAAAAAGTGACCGTAGCTCCTTATTTAAACTGGGAAATATCTTTGGAGGATTTGACATTAAAAGAAATTGGAATACCCATTGCTCTTGAGAACGATGTTAATCTGATGGCTTTAGGTGAAAAAACTAAAGGGATAGCTCGAAAAATTGACAATTTTGTCTTTGTGGGAGAAAGAACCGGGATAGGTGCTGGCATTATCATTAATAGGAAACTTTACGAAGGAGCGAATAACGCTGCCGGTGAAGTAGGATATCTATTAATTGATCTCAAGTATGCTTCTAAAAGTACCAGCGATTACGGTTGTTTAGAAAAATTAGCCAGCTATAAAGTCATTGAGGAAAAGGCAAAGGAAAAGATGAATAAGACGTTCAGAGTTATGGATATCTTTAAGATGGCTGCCCAAGGCGACAGTATTGCCCTCAAAATTGTAAAAGAAACCTTAAAATATCTTGCTTACGGTATTGGGAATATATCCTGCGTGCTTGATCCGGAATTAGTAATAATCGGAGGGGGAATTTCAATTTTACCACCAAGATTTTTAGAGGAAATAAAGATGAATATTAAGGAAATAATTCCTTTCGTTCCCAAGATAGAATTTTCTAAATTAGGAGAAGATGGAGTTTTAATTGGTGCAGCAGCAAAGGTGCTTGAACCTTTAAAAAGAAGAGGGCTTATGTTTGTTAAGTAGTAAACACCTTTATGATGAGTTAAATATAAATTTATTTTAACCTATTGGAGCAACTTATGAAAGGAAATGCGATTATAGGGCAATTTGGCGGACCTACATCGGTTATTAATTCAAGTCTTTGCGGTCTTATTCAAGAAGGTCTTAAATCAAAAAAAATTGATAAAGTTCTTGGTATGAGATATGGGATTCAAGGATTTATGAACGATGATGTTATTGATCTGGGGAAAGAAGCACCTCAAATAATTGAAGAGTTACGTCAAACTCCTTCCTCTGCTTTAGGCTCCTGTAGATATATATTAAAAGATGAAGATTTCCCAATTATAATGAAACAACTTAAAAAATATAAAATAGGTTATTTTTTCCTTATTGGTGGCAATGGTTCAATGGATACCATTCGGCGGATAGAGAAATACTGCAGAAAAAATAACTATAAATTAAGTGGAATTGGAATTCCCAAGACTGTAGATAATGACCTTTGCGGAACTGACCACGCTCCGGGCTTTGCCTCTGCAGCGAGATATGTATGTCTTTCAGTCCAGCAAGCAGGAAGACTTGCCCGAGATATGCAAAGCGTAGATAAATATGTTATTTTACAAACTGTTGGCAGAGATACCGGATGGTTAGCTGCATCGGCGGCACTGGCGAAAAAAAGAGAATCCGATGCTCCTCATCTCATTTATATACCGGAAAGACCTTTATCCAAGAAAAGATTTATATCAGAGGTTAAAGAATGTATTAAAAAATACGGATGGGTCTCTATAATATGTGGTGAAGGTATCCTTTGGGAAGATGGGACTCCGGTAGCCAGTCTCCAAACCCAGAATAATTTGTCCAATATTGAATTTGGAGCAATGGGAGGGGGAAGTGCAGCGCTGACCTTACATAAAATAATTAATCAAGAAACTAAATATCGAGGAGAATTCCAAATAACTGAATCTCTCTCTATGTGTGCTATAGACCGGGCAAGTAAGATTGATCTGGAAGAAGCCTATAGTTGTGGAGTTAAGGCTATACAATTGGCTGAAGAGGGCCTTTCTGGGATTATGGTTTCCCTCCATCGAATTAGCTCTTCTCCCTACCAAGTTGAATTAAGAAGCGTTTCACTTGATGAAGTTGCCTTACATACAAAACTGATGGATGATAAATACATAAATGCTCAAGGGAATTTTGTGACTGATGAATATATAAAATACATCAAACCGCTTGTTGGCAAGCTCCCCTGCTATAGTGAATTAAATTTTATAAAACATAAATGATCGTTATTTAGCAATAGGAGATTAGAGATGAATTTACAGGATAATAAGTATAATAAATTTTTTTTGATCAAAGAAATGCTGGAGACTGGTGAAATAGTCAAACATCTTAATGTTGAAAAAGTATTATCTTTTGAAAAAGAAATAAAAAAAGAAAGAATATTTTTTACTGGTGAAGGGTCATCACGCATTTTTCCGGCCAAAAAAGTTATGTACGAAGCCCGAAAAAAAAGGTTATAAAGAAGATTTTTACACCGATTGTGCCACTCAAGCCCTTGAATATAAACTTTGTATTAACTGTAATAACTTAATTTTTTTAAGGTTGGGAAAATTATTGCTAAATAAAAACGCTTATAACACAGCCTGAGTAGTAAGGAGTGTGAAAATGAATGTAGCGAGTAAAGCATATAAGTTCTTGTTGCAAAAAGTCCAAGTTCGGTAAAGGTTAGCTGTCAGTATTGTTGATTTATAAAGTATAATCTACTGCTAAACTGAAGATATGCTACCTAATAAATATTTACATTATTTTCATAAGGAGAATGTATTACTGAAGAGTTGTATGAGGAGGAACCTCATATGTGGTTTTTTAATTAGTATTAACAGAAGGATAAAATAAGGAAGATTAAAAGATATGTATAGCCGAAAAATATGGCCCGTACCAGCGCAAGAATTTATGTCCTATAGAGCTATTGAGGAAAAACGGTCTGTGGCATTAGTAACTAGTGGCCCAGCATGGGAAGCTGTAAAATACAAGTTGAATCTTCCAATTGTTTGGCAAACTGATGTTAAAATGGCGACAACCGATTATTGGGATAGTTTGATGGAAAATTTTAAGGGAGAAGTGATTTATGCTGTTGGTGGTGGGTTAACAGCAGATGCAGCTAAATATATGGCTGTGAAACAAGGTTTGGAAGTGGTCTGCCTTCCAACTGCACTTTCAGTTGATGCGATTACAGCATGGTCTTCAGCTATTCGTGTAGATGGTTGTGTTAAATATATACCTACAAAGATTGTGGATAAACTTGTGATTGATTTTGAAGTAATAGCCCAAGCTCCTTCCTTTATTCGTGCAGCAGCTATATGTGATCTTCTTTCTATTGCAACAGGACGTTGGGATTGGAAGTTTGCCGAAGAAAAAGGAAAAAATACCCCTGAAACAAAATTTATTCCCTATATTGATCATATGGCAGCATCTATTTTAGATGGAGCAATTGATTGTGCTGAAGCGGCTGGTAGGGGTGATCAAGAAGGACTTAAGCAGTTATTTGATTGCATTATTTTGGAGACCCAAATGTTAAATCAAATAGGACATGCCCGACCTGAAGAAGGTAGTGAGCATTACTTTGCCTATTTGGCGGAAAACTTAGTTGGATCAGGAAAACCTCATGCAAATCTAGTTTGCCCTGGTATTTTAATCATGGCTACTATCCAGGGGCAGAATATTGTATCATTAAAACGTGCAATGAAGCATTGTAATATTCCATTAAATACCATTCCAAATGATGCTATTGAGGAAACTTTGAAACGATTACCCAATTATTCCGCTGAACATGGATTATTGTATGGTATTGCTCATGGGCTAAAGAAAGACGATTGGGAGAAGTTATCTTTTAATGGAATTCTGAAATGACAGAAATTAGCTTTGTTGCAAGGAGTAGAAATAAAAATGGTATAAAAATTATTTGTAGTGCAGGCTCTAACCGTAACGGATGATATGGATGGTGTTGCTTTTCTATACAAAACAATAATGGAAGATTTAAATATTAGCGTATGTCATATTTAGTTTAGTGGGAACTCCCTATCTGTAAAAGGTGAGGATGGGAGCCAATTCCCGGCGAGCCGAGACAGACGGTAGTCTGTTAAGGTGAGTACCACGCCCATAACGGCGTAGAAATCTATTAAAAGGAAGGTAGTATTATGAGTAAACTTGCTATTAATGGAGGAAAAAGTATAAGAAAAAAATCTTGGCCAAAGTGGCCTATAGTAGGAAAAGAAGAATTGGACCTTATAAGTGAAGTTACAAGTTCAGGTGTATGGTCTTATAATGGTCCAAAAGAGAAAGAGTTTAGAAGGAAATTTGCAGATTATATAGGAACTAAATATGCAGTATGTGCTGCCAATGGAACGGTTACTCTTCAAATGGCTCTTGAAGCTTTAGATATTGGTTATGGAGATGAAATTATTGTTCCCGGTCTTACCTGGCAAGCTACGGCATCTTGCTGTGTTGATGTAAATGCAATACCTGTTTTGGTTGATATTGAGGAGGATAGCTGGTGCATTGATCCTGTAAAAATAAAAGAGGCTATTACTTCAAAAACAAAAGCTATAATAATTGTTCATCTTTATGGTTCTAATCCAAAAATTAATGAAATAATCAAAATAGCTAAAGAAAACAACCTTTATCTTATTGAAGATGCCGCCCATCAGCATGGTACCATTATTAATGGTAAAAAACCGGGCTCCTTTGGAGATATAGGTTCTTTTTCATTTCAGCAGTCTAAAGGACTGACATCAGGTGAAGGAGGAGCTTTGACTACTAATAGAAAAGATTTTGCTGAAAAGCTTGATGCTCTCAGAAATTGTGGAAGAAAACCTGTTTCATTAAATATCAATATAAAAGAAGAAGAGAAGGGGAAGGGTTATTATAAAGAAGAAGGAAATTTTGTACATTCTGGTAATTATAGAATTACTGAATTTCAGGCAGCTATACTTTTGTGTCAGTTACAAAGATTAGATGAGCAATTAAAGAAGAAAGATGAAAATGCTATTTATTTAAATAAAAAATTTAAGGAAATTGATGGCATTATTCCTATGCGGAGGGATAAAGAAATTCAGTTACAAGCATATTTTAATTTTGCATTTAGATATGGAAAAAAATATTTTAAGAATCTTCATGTAAGTAAATTTAGAGAAGCATTATCTGCAGAGCTTGGTCTAGATATCGAACCTTGTTACGAACCATTAAATAACTGTCAACTTTATAGACCGCTTACTAAAAAAAGATACAACATAAATCCAGAGTATTTTAAGAAAATCAATCCTTTAAAATTTTCACTGCCTGTATGCGAGAATGCTTATAGAAACGAAAGTATAACGTTCCATCATTCAGCTCTATTAGCAGAAAAGGAAGATATGAATGATATCCTGGATGCTATAGATAAAATAAAGGAAAATGTAGATGAACTGCTTTAAGTTATAGATATATTAATATTAATAAAAAAGGAAGATTTTAAATGAAAACTTTAGATGAAAAAATAAAAGTGGGAATTGTCGGTTCAGGTTATATATCAAATATACATGTTCGTAGTTTAAAATCGGTATATGATGCTGAAATAATTGCTTGTTCCTCCATAGATGAAGAGAGCCTTAAAAATTTAACAAAAAAATATAAAATACCTTATTCTTTTATGGATTATAGAAAAATGTTAGAAATAGATGAAATAGATGTAGTATGTTTAGGGGTTCCAAATGATTTACATCTTCAAATGACATTAGATTGTGCAGCTGCCGGTAAACATATTATATGTGAAAAGCCATTGTGTAATAATTTAAGAGATGCAGATTTAATGATCAACGCCTGTAAAGAAGCCGGGGTAAAATTAATGTATATTGAACAATATTGTTTTGCTCCTAAGTATATAAAATTAAAAGAGCTTTGCCAATCAGGATCACTGGGGAAGGTTTATTTTATAAAACACTCACAAAAACATGATGGTCCTCATTCTGCATGGTTTTGGGATGTTGAAAAAACAGGAGGGGGAGTGGTTATGGATATGGGTTGTCACACTTTTGGTTTTTTGAGGTGGTTAACAGATAATGCAGAAGTTGAGAGTATTTATTCCGAGATGGGAACTTATATGCATAAGGATAAGACAAAGGGCGAGGATAATGCAATAACTATAATAAAATTTAAAGGTGGTGTAACAGGGGTCTCAGAAGTTAGCTGGGCAAGGAAGGGTGGATATGATGATAGGGCGGAAGTCTACGGTTTAAAAGGTCTAAGCTTTGTAGATATGAGTTCTTCGCTTAAGACATATAGTGAAATTGGATTTAAATATGTTTCTGAAAAGGCTCCTATATCTCTTGGATGGTCTTATCCCATATTTGAGGAGGAATGGCAGAGTGGTTTCCCACAAATTTTTGCACATTTTGTTGGTTGTATTAAAAATAGCAAGAAGCCACTTTTTACTGGAGAAGATGGGAAAGCCGTATTAGAGATGGTATATGCAGCCTATGCATCTGCCGGAGAAGGTAAGAAAGTAAAATTACCATTTAGATCATATGCAGCTAAGCCAATTGATATTTGGATAAGTTAGTTTGTTAATTTTAAAGTGTACTAATTTTAATGCAATGAGAGGGCTGCACCATCGGGAGCCGGGTGTGGTAGGAGCGGCTTTGACTTCTCCGGAATTATTAGAACCGAACTAATTATAGTAGCCGGAAAGGTAATTTACAGGAGAAAAAAGATATGAATATTATAGTAGTGAAAGATTATAATGAGATGAGTTACCAAGCTGCCCAGCTAATTGCCGAACAAATTATAAATAAAAAAAATTCGGTTTTAGGTTTAGCTACAGGCAGCACACCTGAGGGCATGTATAAAGAATTAATTCGTTTAAATCAAGAAGGAAAAGTGAATTTTTCAGAAGTAATTACCTTTAACCTAGATGAATACTATGGCCTATCTCCGGAACATCCGCAGAGTTATTGTTTTTTTATGTTGAATGGTTTTTTTAAATATGTTAACATTAAAAAAGAAAATATACATTTATTAAATGGAATTACGGAAAATATAGATAAGGAATGTAAACAATACGAAGCCTTAATTAAAAAAAGTGGTAGTATAGATTTACAAGTTTTAGGGATTGGCGATAATGGTCATATAGGTTTTAATGAACCGGATATCAGTTTAAATACCCAAACTCATTTAGTAAACCTAACTACTAAGACGATTCGGGCGAATTCGCGTTTTTTTAACACCGCTCAGGAAGTACCCAAAAAAGCTATCACTATGGGGATAGGGACTATCATGCGGTCAAGAAAAATTATTTTGCTGGCTAACGGTAAAAGAAAAGCCTGGGTTATTGAAAGAACAATAAATGGTCCTATTACTACTAAGGTGCCGGCAACTATTCTTCAACTTCATAATGACGTAACTATAATTATCGACCAGGAAGCAGTTTCTTAATTTATAAGTTGACAATGATTAGGACAGGGAACTTAAGAAATTGTAACAACATATAGTGCTGTGTAAATAAAAAAGAATATTTTTTACCGAGATATCGGAGAAAATACTATCGCATATCCCAGAAATTTATACCGATATCGAGGTAGTAAAGTTTAATATACAAGAGGATCACATTCACATGGTAGTCGTGATACCTCTAAGAATTGCAGTTGCCGATGCAATTCGGTTTATCAAAACATAGTCGGCAAAAAAGCTGAAAGCGAAATTTCCTTTCATGCAAAAAACCTATGTAAAGAAAGGCGGCATCTGGTCTATAGGATACTGTGTATCGTGGATAGACTTGAATGAAAAGGGAATCCTCCCCTACGTAGAGCATCAAGAAAAAGAAGATGAAGGGCAACTGCAATTAACATTGTCATAGGTTTAAGATACCTCAAAATCCTGCGGGGGGAGTTTCGCTAACACTGAATGAGTTTGTAAGAAAGGAGGTCTTGCTTATACTATACTCTATGAAAAAGATATATTAGAAGATATATCTAATACTATTAAGGGAAAATTATTATACCTTTAAAGGAGGAATTTATTATGAGAAAAGTATTATTAGTGATAGCGGTGTTCTGTCTATTTATAACAGCAACACTGCTGGTAGCAGCAGAACAAAAATATGCAGGAGTTACTATACGGGTTATTGCTGAGCAACAGAATCCCACCTTGGCGATGCAAAAACAAATACCAAATTTTGAGGAAATAACGGGAATAAAAGTTGAACTTGAAATGGGACCTATGGACAATGTGGTTGGTAAGGAAATGCTGGCCTTAGAAAGCGGCACTGGTGCGTATGATATCATTTCAATACCTTATCAATTCCTAGGGCAGTTAATTGAGAATGAATATCTGCAGCCGTTGGATCCTTTTTTAAATCGGGAAGATCTTAAACTTGAAGATTTTGACAAAAGTGATTTGATTTCGGGAATGGTGTCCGCTTCAGGGGAGTGGAAAGGTGTTAGTTACGGTATTACATCAAATTCGTGCATAATGATCATGTTTTATAGAAAGGATATCTTTGAAAACCCTGAAGAAAAGGCCGCTTTTAAAGCAAAGTACGGGTATGAGCTAAAGGTACCGGTAAACTGGATTCAGTATCGCGATTTGGCTGAATTTTTTACCAGGAAACCGGGTGATAATCTAATGGGAGAAACCCTTAAGCAAAGTTTTTATGGTACAAGTATTGCAGGAAAACGACATGACGCTATGACCTGTGAATGGCTTAATTATGCATGGTCTTTTGGTGGCGGTATATTTGATGAAAAGGGCAATCTAATCATCGATAATCCAAAAAATGTTGAAGCTCTTGATTATTTCAAAGGTCTTGTGAAATTCTCTCCTCCAGGAGTAACTAATAATACATGGGATGAGTTAACTACACAAATGCAGCAAGGCATTGTTGCAATGCAGATTCAATGGAATGATTGTGCTCCTTCTATAGAAGATCCTGAAACTTCAAAGGTGGTAGGGAAAGTCGGATATGCCTTAATACCTAAGGGCGAGGTACCCGTTGCCCACTTTGGTGCATGGACCTATTTTATTCCCGTTGATGCACCTAATCCCGAGGCAGCTTGGTTGTTTCTTCAATGGGTCAATACCTATAAAGTTCAGAAAGCAATTGCTCTCGAGGGAGGATTTCCATGTCTTACATCTGTGTATAATGATCCAGAACTTAGTGAGAAATTACCGTATTGGAAAGCAAGTCTAGATGCCTATGAGATAAGTACAACGCGCCCACGTATCCCAGAATGGAATATCATGAACAACGAAATGATGCTGGAACTCTCCATGGTTATAAGCGGAGAACAGACCTCAGCACAAGCTCTTGCAAATTTACAGAAGAAATACAATGATATATTGAAAGGGAAACTGCCTGTTGCTTACCAATAGTATAATTTGAAATGTTATTAATCAAGTGGCTGACCAGATTGGTCAGCCAGTTGATTAATAACTAGGAGAGTATTGTGAGTTTAAAAGTAGATTCTAAACAGAGAACAGCACTTATGTTCCATATACCGGCAATTGTTCTATTGACACTAATAACTATGGTTCCGCTGATCTACAACTTAAGAATTAGTTTTTATGATTTTAGTTTAACTAGAGCAGGAAGTAGGGATATATTTGTTGGTCTGGAAAACTATAAAATGATTTTATCTGATCATGAATTTTGGAATTCTATGTGGGTCACAGCAAAGTTTGTCATTGCTTCAACATTTATACAACTTGTGTTGGGAGTAATTATTGCTCTTATGCTGAACTACTATAGTGGTTCACTGAATCGATTGCTTACATCACTGGTAATGATACCCATGATGGTTGCTCCTTTGGTTGTCGGGCTTATGTATAGTTTCATTCTTAATCCACAGTTTGGTTTGTACTCGTTTCTTGTTGATTTATTTCATCTAAATCTTTCCAAAACACCATTAAGTGCAGGAGGATCGGCTCTTTTTGTTCTTATTTTAACTGATGTTTGGGAATGGACCCCATTTATGGCACTAATGACTCTTGCTGCATTAAAAGCTGCGCCGATTGAACCCTATGAAGCTGCTCTTATCGACGGAGCTAATCGGTCCCAAATCTTTTTCAGAATTACAATTCCGCTCATCAGACCAGTTATTGCTGTTTCCATCATTCTGCGGGGGGTAGAGGCGTGTAAGGTATTCGATAAGGCTTTTATCCTGACTGGAGGTGGTCCGGGCAACAGTACCGAAGTGATTGATCTGTTTATTTATAGAGAAGCTTTCGTAAAATATAATTTTAGCTATGCTGCTGCACTTTGTGTCGTGCTTTTTATTATTATGCTGATTTTTGGGATTTTGTACTGGAATTTTGTTATAGGGAAGCAGAGCAATGACTAAAAAAGCTTTAGCAATAAAAAGAACAGTTTTGATTATTTTTATACTATTTATATTTATGTATCTGATTCCTTACTTCTGGCTTGTATCAACATCATTTAAAACCCGAGTCGAGGCATTTTCCATTCCACCAAAACTTATTTTCAAAGCGACAATAAAAAACTATAGAATGGTATTTATAGAGAAAAATTTCGGTAAAAACCTACTGAATAGTATGATTGTTGCTTTTTTTGTTACATCTATCTCCCTAATTGTCGGCTTACCATCAGCCTATGCATTCTCTAGATTTCGTATGAAAGGAGACAAGATATTATTTTTTTATTTACTCGGAACACGATTTACGCCGGTAATTGTTCTGTCACTGCCACTCTATTTCATCATGGCCGATCTCAGGTTACTGAATAGTTTTATAGGAATCATTTTAGCACATTCAGCTTTCAATATTGCTTTTGTTGTTTGGATGATGAAAGGTTTTTTCGACACTATTCCAAAGGAGATAGACGAATCAGCAAGAGTGGATGGATGTTCCTGGCTTGGAAGTTTCTTCCGAATATCAATTCCTTTGACTGCTCACGGGATTGCAGCAACATCAATATTTTGTGCTATCAATTCATGGAATGAGTTTCTCATGGCATTTATTCTTACAGGGTATAAAACCGCAACATTGCCAGTAGCGCTTCCGGGATTGATGACGCCGCAAGGAACATTCTGGGGCCAGATTGCCGCAGTTGGTTCGGTGATTACCATTCCTGTACTAATTTTTGCGTTCATTGTCCAGAAATATATGGTTCAGGGGATGAGTGCGGGAGCAATAAAATAATCTATTAGGAGGAATTAAAAATGACTAAAAAAACTTTAAATGAATGGCAGCGTGAAGCATCTGTGTATATAACAGGAGGAATGTCTTCCAGCTTTAGAGCAAATCAGTTTACTGGTGTCCCCATGTACGCGGAGAAAGCGGATGGGGCTAGGTTTACCGATCTGACCGGTAAGGACTATATTGATTTTTTCATGTGCCATGGCGCGGTACTATTAGGACATAATTGTCCTGAGGTAAAACGCGCTCTTATTCACGCCATTGAAAAAGGATTTTTTGCTGGGATGGATTCTCCGGAAACAGTTACT
>Ga0075123_10001335_pt1 | contig 12402 bp, 6 predicted proteins | sample AntAceMetag02UKX_FD_69808 | JGI IMG/M metagenome (GOLD analysis project Ga0075123, IMG submission 69808) | Saline lake microbial communities from Ace Lake, Antarctica - Antarctic Ace Lake Metagenome 02UKX | ecosystem: Environmental > Aquatic > Non-marine Saline and Alkaline > Saline | place... | reverse complement strand
CCCAGCTGGAAACACCACTACCCAGACGGTTGCCGCTGTCCGTGAAAACGCCCGATCCGTCGTTCAGCCACACCCTGTTGGCTTGGCTATTTGTATTTACGACAAAGGCATCCAGATCGCCGTCCCCGTCCACATCCCCCAGGGAAACATCCGTGCTGGCGTTACTGCCCAGACTGTTGCCGCTGTCCTTGAAAATACCCGATCCATCGTTCAGCCACACCTTGTTGGCGCTACTTCTTACGACAAATGCGTCCAGGTCGCCGTCGCCGTCCACATCGCCCAGGGAAACACCCGTGTATCTACCCAGGCTGTTGTTGCTTTCATAGAAGATGCCGCTGCCCTCGATGACGGCCGTGCGGAACTGCCACACATGGGGAGTGGCACTGGAACCCAGGATGCTTTTTATACCATCGGTGACCGTGATTTGAACAAGTTCACCCGGGTGGAAATCTGCATCCGGAAGCAATAGGACTGAATTGATGCCAATGGTCCATATGCCTTCGCCGGAAAGGAGCCGTCCGCCGAAACCCGCATGGGCCACGAAGGTGGCGTCGGATAACGTGCCCGGATCTATGAGTGTATTAAAAATGGCCTGAACATCGGTGGAGACCGCAGCCGAATGCGCTTCATGTGCCGGAATGGTGCTTATGACGTCCAACTGGGCATGAGCCGGGTTGTTATTAAATAATATTATTGTTAGGATAAGCAGGAAAAGAAAAATGTGCTTACCAATGCAAAAGATGTTTTTAGGATTCCTGGTGTTTTGTTGGTTCTGCATTGTTTATCTCCTTCTAGTTAGATTTTTGATAAGGAGCATCACTTTGTCAAAACAAATTTATTACCGATGTTGAACAGAAATTATTGATGACGTTCCACATCAAAATTATTCAACTGTTTTTTAATTTAACAAAAGATTTATTCAATTCGAATAAGCTAAAGAGTGCTCCACCTCCCCCGGGTGGAACACACTTCTGCCTACCTAGAACATTTTCTTTAATCACGTGTCAGGCACTTCGGAAGTGCCTGGCACGTTTGTAACAAAAGGATCAATCGAATGCAGGCACACATGCCTGCCCGGCTGTATTCACAGAGGTTCCGGCTAATGTTTCGATTTTAGTTGTGTCTTCAATAGCCGGTTTTTTGTATTGTTTCTTTTTGAGGAATTTTTACTTTTTATCTCCTGTTTTTTTTTGAGTGCGTTGACTGTGTCAATGAATAGCAACGAAGTTGCTAACTGATGATGTCTTGAATTCGTCAAGCCATGCAACGACGCAGTCGCTGCACTCCATAACTCAAAATTATTTCATCAAAATCATCTTCATAAACAAATTCAGATTTTAGTAATTTGTATTTGAAAAAAAATAAGAAAGCATTAATTGTGTTTACGCCCCCAAAGCAAAAACATTTTTTTAGGGGGAAAAAAAATTAGGAAAAATTAACTTAGGGATTTTAGGGGGGTGTATTCTATATTTGTAACTTTGTAGGTTAATAATTGTATTAAAGAAAACAAATAGAAGTACAGTAAATATTAACGGAGTATAATTTAGTTTGTTTTTATTACATTGCCAGGCTTCATTCATTAATGAAATAATTAAATAAGCGCTGTACAATTCTTTAAACGTAACTGTTTCTTTGAAACCTGGTTTTTGATATGACTTTTTTGTTACGCCAGTTTTATCCGAAAAGTTTTTTGGGGGACTTTGGGTAAAATTTAAGTTGTGCTCAGAATTCATTTTAGTTGAGGTTCCTTTTGAGCGGAAGATATTATCTTTATTTCAATCTCTATTTATACGTAAGTCATGGAGTGTTTATAATATAATAAAATTATTTAAAATATCAAATGTTTTTTTTAAAGTTATAACAAAGGTTATTTTGAAATTATTGATTCTTTGTTTTTGTGATTCAATTGGTTACCCTTATTGTACAGGCAATAGGAATAAAATGCGTATGATTTTTTTAAAAAATAAAGCGCAATTATTACTTTATGTTGAATAGTTGAAGTGTACACCACCTTTTCAGGTGGAGCAAACTTGTTTTTATCAATCAAACGCCGGGACGCAAGACTGACCAACTGTCAGCCCACAGGTTCCCGCTAATGTTTCTATTTTAGTGGTGTGAACAATTGCTGGTTTTTGGTATTGTTTCATTTTTAGATTTTTTTGTTTTTTATCCTCTGTTTTTTACATAGTTTGGTTTTCCTGTTTTTAAAAATTTTAACCGCTAATCCACTACAAGTACGGCGGACTTTCAGTTTCGCTAATTACGCTAATTAAAAATATTATAAATGACTCTGTTGATTTAATCCCGAAAATCCTCCCGAAGGTTTCTGGAATAACTAAATATAGCGTATAAAAAATAATTTGCTACCATATATTGATGTTTCAGTTTTGTGAAACCTTCGGGAGGGTACTTTATCAACAGAATCATTTATGTCATAAATATTGATGGTCACCTATGCTTCTTAATGATAATATCTGTTATAATTATTAATGTGTTATCACGTTCAATGGTGTATGATATGCAATATTAAGATGTTAAGCTAATATCAAGAATTATACCATTAAATTTTCAATAAGATGAGCTGGAAATTGAAATCTGTTTTCCTGTATTACCAAATAAGTTGAATAGTAATTTTAGAAGGATTGTAAAACTTAAGTTTACTTAAGTATTTGTTTTTAAAGTGGGATTATTTGAGAGATGTAAGATTTGAATTATTTTGTTTTTTATTTCTTTGTTTAAGATTTTAATTTAACTTGAGGTTAGGCAAAATTTTTCAGCATTAAATAATTTCATTTTGAAATGTGCCATTTCATATTAAATTTTCATTTTAAAATGTTAAGAGAGATGGTCTCTACCTTAAAGCTGGAGACCATCTTCGTACGAAGCTCTTTTGTAATCTATCAAACGCCAGTACGCATGAATTCCAGACAGTCTGCCCACAAGTCCCTGCCAATGTTTCAATTTTGGTTGTGTGAACGATGGCTGGTTTTTCGTAGGGTTTCTTTTTGAGATTGTTTTGTTTTTTTAAGGTGTGATTGTCTATATTTTAAAACAGGTTAATCCGCCAGGATTTCGTTTACAGTATTACAATGATAGCCTATCCCGCCACTTTTGTGGATCACGGGAGTTATGGAAAACACTGTAAACTGTAACTACACCCTTGCTAAACTCATAGAAAATCGAGTAAGGAAACCGTCGCACTAGACAGCGCCGATAGTTCTCATGGATAATTCCATACATTTCGGGTCTGTGACAAATAGCCTGGATGCAAGCATCGACACAATTCAAAAACTCTTCTCCCAAACCAATGCGTTGGTCTTCGTACCAGCCATACGCTTCGCTAATATCGTGCTCAGCTTCCGGAGCGAAAATCATTTTAGCGATCATAACGGTGGCGGATCCTTCGTTTGACTTCTTCCCAGTAAACTCCGGAGCCCGGATTATTTTTAAGATTGATTTTCCGACGAGCCAACTCTCTCTTTTGCCAATCATAGACTGGCACTGCATCGGGGATCGCAGCAAGATCATCCCACAGATCTTCAACCAACTGAAGCTTCTCAGATGGGCTCAGGTCAAATACAGAACTATAATTCACGTTCGCTTCAACTGTAGTTCGCTGCTGATAATCCTTGTCCAACTTTATTTCAGTCTTTTCTTTTTCCATGATTATAATCTCTGATTTTAAATGCTAATTTCTTGTTAATATAACCACAAATGGTTAATTTGTCAAGCAAATATTTCGTCAATTTGTAATGGTTCGGTTTTGCTAAATAAAAATAGAGCAATTAGCAAAATTTACAAGTAAAATAAACAAAATCAGGCTAAAATCAAACTGCTTTTTTCATAAATTGCTTTTTTAAGCGGAAAAAATTTAATAACTTTGCTGACTTTGTAATTTCTGCCTAACAAATAGTAATTTACATCTTCTATTAGTTTTCAATCAAACGCGGGAACCTATAACGGTGTTCATACGGGTTCCGGCTAATGTTTCAATTTTGGTTGTGTGAACGATTGCTGGTTTTAGGTTTTATTGTTTTTTCGGTTTCTGGTTTTTCAAGGTGTGGTTCTCTTGTTAAGGTTTACGTGCCAGACAATTTTAAAGTGCCTGGCACGTTTGTAAAAATCATTTCATCAATATCATTTTATTTGTCTCTTGAAAAGCCACTCCACCGTTAGCAACAATTCTCATCTGATAAAAATAGACACCACTGGTCAAGCAGTTGCCATGATCGTCAATCGCCTGCCACTGGACAAAATGATGTCCCGTTGCTTTTTTACCAGAGACGAGCGTTTTCACCAATTTACCATTGACGTCATATATTGTTATTTCAACAAAGCCCGCTTTGGGCAAACCAAATTCAATTCTCGTCTCCGGATTGAACGGATTGGGGTAGTTCTGGGATAATGTGTAATTATCCGGCACCGTGTATTTTTTAATATCCACTGAAGTTATTGTTGCTGATACTGGACCATAAAAACTGCTGTCGCCTGCCAGGCTGATCGCCTGCAATTTGTAATAGTAGGTGCCGGCATTTTCCGGATTGTCAGTATAACTGTAATTAGCGCCAGTGATGGCATTGCCCAAAGCCGGGATTAGATTTTCATTAATTTTCACATATTCACCAGTTTCATTCTGGTTGCGGAAAATATTGAAACCGGCGTTGTTGGGTTCGGTTTCGGTTGTCCAGTTGATCAAGATGGCATCTTGACCTACATTTGCCGTGAAAGACGACAATACGATATTTGTCGGTTGTGGATGCAGCGGGATATTGTTATTGATAACAATCGGGTCACCAACTTCCAGGTGGAATTCCCAATAATACGGATTATCTCCACAACTCCAGTCTTGAGTCATTTTATTTGAAGTTCCATCTCTGCTGTCAGTTCCTACTACTTTTGGATTGGGATCAGTTGCAGGATTTGGATCCAGCGAGCCGGTTTGAGCGGTACAAGTGCTGCTCAAGTTAAATCCTGCTGGCGGTGTGTAGGACAGCGTGTAATCTCCGTTCTGATAAATAGTGAATTGGTAGTAGCCATTTGAACCATTTTGAATAATATTAACGCCTGCCGACGGAGAGACTGAAATCGAGCCGCCGGAAATAATATCTCCATTGTCTTCGTTGTAAATCCAACCGCTGGGGTCGTAATCCACATTGTTCGCAATTCCGTCTCCATCCCGGTCGGCTGTTCCTTCGACATGATCGTAAATACCGTCATTGTCAGAGTCTACTCCTGTTCCTGTTCCGGAAACATCAATATCATACGGATTTTCATCTCCGTCATTGTTGGCAATGTCCATCTCAAAACTAAATGCACCAACTGCATCTACATCAAATGAAATATCGAAAGTAGCTGTTGCACCGGCAGCAATGTTGATTGGTGTGGCAGTTTTTAAGTCAAAATTGCTGCAGCGGGTATAGTTTGATGCTGTTACGTCTGCCACATTAAGCTGCGCAGTGCCTGCGCTATTATCAATGGTGTAGGTGACATTCACCGTGCCCACATTCTGGTTGCCCGTGTCGTCGATGGCGCCGTCAACAATGGAAGTCCTTGCCGGTCGTTGCACATCCATCTCTGGATCGGGTATGCGCACGTTGTCCACCAGCAAGCCGGAGTCTAAATTGTTATCTGCCTGATCAGCAACCAGGAATTCCAGCGTGTAAGCACCTGGGACAGTGATGACCATGCTAAAGGTAGAGAAACTGCTTCTACCATACGCAAACTGGCTATTGTTGGTTGTCCCAGTGCTGGTCACCTGGTAGGAGACTGCATCGGTTACCACGTCTGGGTAAGGTGAAACACCACCAATAGGGCGGCTTCCCGACAAAATCACAATACCATTGAGCGTTACTTGGAAAAAGTCATCGAAGACATCGGCCGCGTTAGGGGCATGAGCGGTCAGGAAACTCCAGTCGAAGTGCAATGTAGCCGGTACATCGCTTGCGCTCAAGCTAAAAGTCTGCTGAAGGGTAGAAGTGTCGTAGTCGGGAGTTACAACGGGATCGTTATCTATATTACCCTGAGGGGTATTGGTCAAGTCAACGATGCCGGGACCGGTACTCAGCAGCGCGAAATTGTTGCCATCAGTTGGTGTGGGGCGTCCAAAGCTATCTATATTACCCTGAGGGGTATTGGTCAAGTCAACGATGCCGGGACCGGTACTCAGCAGCGCGAAATTGTTACCATCGGTTGGTTCGGGACGTCCAAAGCTATCTAAGTTGCCCTGAGGAATGGGGTTAACTCCATCAGGGCCAGTGCTCAGCAGAGCGAAGTTATTTCCTTCAGTCGGGGTGATGTTTGGAGTGAAGTTAGCCGCCTGGAGTACCTCGACGCGAGCCGCACTACCAGTTACGAACCAATCAGTAAAATCTCCAGTCTCGAAACTCCCATTCGTCAGCCCAGCCGACTGCAACTGCACGTTGTCCACCAGCAAGCCGGAATCGATATCGCCATCTGCCTGATCCGCCACCAGGAACTCCAGCGTGTAAGTGCCCGCATCAGTAATGACCATGCTAAAATTGGAGAAACTGCTCCTGCCATTCAGGAAATCGCTGTTTAATGTAAGCCCATTGCTGCCAGCGCCGGTTACTTGGTAGTGGGTTCCATCGGTCGCCACGTCCGGATAGGGTGAGTTGCCCCCGGATTTGCTTCCTGCCAGGATCACTTCGCTGTTGAGCGTTACATGGAAGAAATCATCGTATGGATCCGCAGCGCGCGTGCCTTCAGAAGTCATGAAGCTCCAATCGAAGCTCAGCGTGGCTGGCACATCACCTGGAGTGAGGGTAAAGGTTCGGCTAAGGATCGAAGTGTCATAGTCGTTAGTTCCGCCGGACACAGTGAAGTCATCCGCTTCTAAGACTTCCACGTGAGCCGCACTACCAGCCACGGACCAATCAGTAAAATCTCCAGTCTCGAAACTGCCATTGTTCATTTGGTTAGCCAATGTTATGTTGATTTGTGTCGTACCCGTATTCTTTAAGGAGTAATCCCGTGCGAGATCGAATTGGACTAATGCATAATTTTCGGTATTGTTCACCCTGGTAATGGTTGGTCTTCGCACAGTTATATTATTCGCCCTTGCAAATAAAGTCAAGGTTATTAGCACGATACCTGAGACCAGAAAAAAGAGAGCTTTTTTTGATAGTTTTTCTTTTCTTTTTATTGCCAAATTTTGTGCCATTTTTGTACTCCTTGTGTAGTTTACGTGCCTGGCACGTTAGTAAAACAAGTCCTCACTTCATCAAAATCATCTTATTCGTCTGCATAAACCCCGTCCCGTTTTTTGTCAGATCTCGGACTTTCATCTGATAAAAATACACACCGCTGCTCAAGCGGTTGCCTTGCTCATCAGTCGCATGCCACTGGACAAAATGGTGTCCCGCTGCTTTGTTCCCGGAAATGAGCGTTTTCACCAATTTACCATTGACGTCATATATTGTTAATTCAACAAATCCCGCTTTGGGCAGCCCAAATTCAATTCTCGTTCCCGGATTGAACGGATTTGGATAATTCTGTGATAATGTGTAATTATCCGGAACTGTGTATTTTTTGATATCCACAGAAGTTAATCCCACGAAAACTGGTCCGTGGAAAATAGTGCTGCCATCAAGGGAAACAGACTGCAATTTGTAATAATAATCGCCCGATTGTTCCGGTTTGTCCAGGTAGCTGTAAGTCGAACCAGTTGTGGCATCGCCTTGTGATTGGATCAGAGATTCATTTATTTTGCTGTAATTCCCGTTTTCCTTTGTGCTTCTAAAAATATTGAAACCTGCATTGTTGGGCTCGGTTTCGGTTGTCCAGTGGGTCAAGATGCCATCTTGAACTACATTTGCTGTGAAAAAAGATAAAGTAATACCAGTTACCTGTTGCTCGTTTGTGAAGATCGCCGTTACTGTCTCACCAGCCTCGAGCTGGAAGGTAACGGTTTGAGTGTTAAGGTCTCCACTACTGTTGCCATCGCTGCATACAATGGATGTAAGGTTCCAATTTAGTAGTACTGTCTCTGTTGAGGTGTAAGTGCCCGGCTGCAGACCGCTTACTACGATCTGCTGACCGTCGGAAATATTTCCAGCAGCCTCTCCGGTAAAGGTGAACGAGTGGGGCGCTCCATCAGGAATGGTCTGCTTCTCGATGATTATGGTACCAGTCTGCTGTTCACCTGAAAAATTTTGAGTAACATTACTTGTAACAGAACCTATGGTTGCAAAAGTTGGAGTAAATATGTAACCTGTTAAGCTTGGAGTAACAGTTCCAGTCCAGTTAGCAGCTACAGTATATGAATAATAGCCCCCGCCAGATGTTATTTCTGTTTCTGTCGTGACTACATTAAAGAATGTAACTGTTACTCCGTCGAGACCAGTCCCATTTACAGTGATTTGTCCGGAAATTGTATAAGTCGTAGGTGTACCGGTTATAAAAGTCATGTCCGCACCATTGGTAGTTCCAGAAGCGTTCTGACCTACAGCACGATAATGATAGGTAATGCCAATAGTTAAACCTGTAATAACCTTGCTTACTGCCGTGTTAGTACTGCCGGTAACCGGATTTTCATCTGCTGTTACAGTAGTACCGTAAGCAGTAGTTAAACCATATTCGAAAGTTACTATGGTCGAGGCATTATTAGCATTTACGGTGCCCTTTAATGTGGCGCTTGTATTTCCCACTGCAGTTGCCGCATCGGTTGTTACTGTAGGCGCACTTGAACCAGAACACCCCGAAAATTCAGAACCATCAATTTTTGTCCCGGGTGAAAACAAAGCACCGCCGGAGCCGGTTGCTATTGAGTGCTTGACCAATGGATCAGAACCTGTGATATCCGGATCCCGGGTTAGTGATTGATCATCACCACCTTCAGAGCCATAGGTATAGGAAACGACATCAGATGTGCCGTTGTTCAGCGTTACCGTATCACCGTCGTTGTTCAGACCGAGTTGTCCACTGCTTGCAGTCTGAACAGTAACATTACCAAAACTACCAGTGGGTGTTCCACCACCAAACACGACTATGGCACATTGATTGGGAATTACTGTAGCTGCTGGAAAAGTGTGACGAACCGAAGCACCATCTGAAAGCGTCCAGCCAGATATATCCACCCCTGTTACGCTGGTATTGACAATTTCAACAAATTCATCGTCATAAGTATCTCTGGTACCATCGCCATTCGCGTCGCCAGCTAAGTCAAAAGCTGGATCCGCGTGTATTTCATTTATCACCCAATTGCCTGCCGCGGCTACTATTGTAAAGCTAAAGGTATAATCAGAGGTCATATTGTCGGGAGGGTCGTCTGTATCGTTATCAGTTACTGATGCAGCGAAGATGGTTACTGTAATTGTTTCGGCATTTGAAAAGTCTGCATCCGGATTTAGGGTGTAATTCTGCGGACCGCCGCTGACAGTTGCCGTGTGTGCTCCACTTGTTGAACCCGTGATGGAGTACCAACTTCCTGTAACTGTTACATCCTCGCTGAAATTGATTACAATATTAACATCGATAACGATATTTGTTTCACCATTGGACGGTGAAGTACTGTTTATTGATGGGGCAGCATCGCCTCCACCGGAAAACGTTTGTCCAGTATTTACTGCGCCGAACGTGTTAGCAACAGGGGGATTCCAGGCAAAATTTTCATAAACTGACCCAGTACTACCAAGCTGTAAAGAAAATCCGGCGTCTGTACTACTTGATTCTGAAACGCCAATGTCTGTACTGGTCATTCCGTTAGCTGGTCCATCGGTAGCAGTAAAAGATCCTTCGTAGCTGAGGAACTGTCTAACAGCGGTTAAATTATCGACTAAAGCCATTCCATCCGGCGCACCATTCTGAATACTGGATTGAAAAAATTCAAGTGTTCCAAAACCAATGCCTTGATCGGGAATGACGTTACTTAAGTTGATGGTTTTATAAACAACACCAACGTCTCCATTGTAGAGTACGATGCTCCAGCCAGTCAAGTTTGTTCCTGCTGGACCTGCTATTTCTACGCCTTCATTCTGGTCAGCACCGGCATTGTCATAATGTATTTCGTTAATAAAAACGGTTGTTTGAGCTAAGGCTGAGCAGGTTTTGCCGAACAGCAAAAAAAACAAAAGTAAAATTGAAACATGCACCGCATAGAGCAGTGCATTCCATGACAGTTTGAGAATATGTATCAAAAAGCGAACATTACTGTTAAAAATTTGATTTCGTGACATACTTACTCCATTTTTTTTGTTTATCGACAGCGAACAGAGGATTAAAATCCATTGGCATAGGGTGAAAAAATAATTATAAAACGAATTGCAAAGATGTATCTGAAAAGTTTTAAAATGGGCGGGTTAATCAAGACAGGGAATATAAAAATATTTTATCATTTTTTTAATACTTCCCCCATTTTATGTTAATGAGAGAACACATCAAAATATATGCCAACGTCATAAATTGTTACAAGATATATCGCAAAATATAAGCAGTGAAAACATTAAAAATACCATTCTGTAATTTGAATTTTTATTGTACGTTTGTTGACTATTTATAAAGGAGTTAAGAGTTGACAGCTAAATATTTATTTGTCCTATCTGCAATTAAAACAAAATATTTTGCTAAATTAGTAGTAAACTATCAATAATTTAAGTAGTTATAAAGAATAATAATATTAAAAAAAGTGTCTCGTTTTGATACATTGTTTTATGGTAGAACATATTTTATGGCATTTTAATTGGATGTATTACCTCCCTTTTTGGTGGTTGACGGAGATGTAGGTCCACTTTTAGAAATTAGATTGAAAAATAGATGCGATTCAAAATAATTTTATTTTCTAAAAATTATTAAAATAACAGTGTAGAACATAAGCGATCGCCGGGTGTACGAAACATTCTAATAATAACTCAAAGATTCCAATTACGAAAGAAAATAATCTTTATCTTTTATAGCTTAAACCACTCCCCAACAAAATCATTTTCTTTTTTGTTAAAATTAACGTGATAGAATTCATTGGACAGGGATGAGTAATAATAATCTCTCTGCCATTCGTCAATATTTTCAACAATTTCTTCAATCGCATTTGTGATGTAATAAAGTTCTTCATTTGTCATTGTTGGATGTAAAGATAATCTTACCCAACCTGGTTTTTCAGACCAATCACCCTTGTTTATTCTGTCAGTAATTCTCTTTGAAGCAGCCTGGTTTATATGCAATAAAAAATGCCCATAAGTTCCCGCGCAAGAACAGCCGCCTCTCACCTGGATACCATATCGATCATTCAATAATTTAACGAACAGATTAAAATGAATAAATGGTACGTAAAACGAAATAACACCTAAACGTTCTTCGACATTATCAGCTAAAATTTCTAAATACGGAATTTTTTTCAATTCTTCAAAAGCTATCTTCACCAATTCTTGTTCGCGTTTTTTTATTTTTATGGTATTCATTGTTTCTTTAAGTTGAATACTTAAAGCTGCCCTGATTGCCTGTAAAAAACCTGGCGTACCACCATCTTCCCTTAATTCAATATCAGCAAAATATTTATGCTCGCCCCAGGGATTGGTCCAGGCTACTGTACCGCCGCCAACCTGATCAGGAACATCATTGTTCGAACAAAATTTTGAATTAAAAATAAGAACACCCGATGCGCCAGGTCCTCCTAAAAACTTATGTGGCGAGAAAAAAATAGCATCCAAACTTTCCAAAGGATCATCTGGATGCATATTGATATCAACATAAGGAGCGGATGCAGCAAAATCTACAAAACAACAGCCTCTGTGTTGGTGCATTATCTTTGCCAATTGATGATACGGCGTTTGAATTCCTGTAACGTTAGAACAGGCTGTGAATGATCCAATTTTTAACTTTCGCTTTCTATATTTTTTTAATTCGGTTTCAAGATGATTAAGATCGATTAAACCGTGCTTATCAGGTTCGATAATAACAACATCGGCAATTGTCTCTAACCAGGATGTTTGATTTGAATGATGTTCCATGTGGGTAATAAATACGACTGGCTTATTTTTTTCCGTTAGTTCAACAAAGTTATGCAAATTTTCTGGTACTCTAATCCCAAGCAACCGCTGTAATTTATTCACTGCGGCAGTCATTCCAAATCCCGGTGTAATAATTACATCGTCCTTATCAGCATTAACATGGCTTTTAATTTTATCATGTGCCAGATGATAAGCCATTGTCATTGTCGTTCCTGTTACGTTTGTTTCAGTATGCGTATTCCCAACAAACGGTCCAAATTCATTTCTGATTTTATCTTCAATCGGTTTATACAATCTACCACTTGCTATCCAATCAGCATATAATATCTTATTTTCTCCGTAGGGAGTTTGAAAAGTTTTACCATACCCAATAATATTTTTTCTGAATAGTTCAAAATACTTCTCAATATCCTTCATAGTTTATTAAGCCCTTTACTTTTTC
>Ga0075123_10001333_pt1 | contig 12411 bp, 22 predicted proteins | sample AntAceMetag02UKX_FD_69808 | JGI IMG/M metagenome (GOLD analysis project Ga0075123, IMG submission 69808) | Saline lake microbial communities from Ace Lake, Antarctica - Antarctic Ace Lake Metagenome 02UKX | ecosystem: Environmental > Aquatic > Non-marine Saline and Alkaline > Saline | place... | reverse complement strand
CGGTATCGGCGGTTCCTTCAATGATTACACCCGCAGTGACTACCGTAGTAGTTGCGAGATTAACGGATGTGCTATCTCTCTGGATATCTACGGTATCACCAACTGCGACGACGGTATCGAAGACAGCCTTCATGGACTTGACAATACCCCGGCAAGGGACCGGGAAATAAAAAGTCTCTGCACCAAGGGCTTCTACCCCGGAAGTAATTAAAAAATTTAGATTCTTCATGTTAAAATCCTCCTGTTAAGATCGGCTGAATTTTCAGCCGACCAGATTGTTTACGTTGTGGGCGTAACAGCAATACCAGTACCAGCCAAAGTAGTCGAACCAACGACCCAAGTACCCGCAGTGTCACCAGCGTCAAGCTCCGCGATACCGACCATGACGGGGTTAATGAAAATCACGTCTTGTGTGGCAGACACGGTAATGTCAAACGCTTCTGTGATTGTGGTGGCATGGTTCACGCTGAAATTGTAGAACTTACAATCTTCAAAGATGGTGAACTTGGTAGCGGTGTTATCGATCTGGACCAACTGATAACCTGCTGTATCAGCCGCAGAAATAAACCAGCAACCTTTGAATATATTCCTCAAAGATGCCCCGGTAATCTCCATAATGAAGTTTGCCGCGCTTCTGAGAATGGTTTCACCCCCGATGTAACAATCTTCAAAGGTGTTTTCCTCTGCTCCTGAAAGCTGAAGAACCCTTGAGCCAGTTTCACCGGCAGGCGTAGCGTGACCAGGGCCAAAGAAATGAACGCCCTGGAAATAATTACGAGACCCGCTCACCACAACATTACCCAAAGCCGTGACATCATCTCCGTAATTGCCAATCCGGAAGTTTTTGAACATGCAGCCACTAGCCGATACGGTCAGAAGACTTGCAAGATCACCAGTGTTTCCGATCCTTGCGCGGCAGTTGTAACCAGGCGCAGCTAATCCGATCATGTGGGTATAAGATTTTGCCCAGGTGAGCGCGGCACTTATGGCGAACTGCGAAGCACCACCAATTAAGGCCAAGATATCGTTTTGGTTTGCGGTAAGAAGCGCATACCCTACGGCTATCGTTGCGACTGCGGTTTCAGGGGATCTCCCTGACCGTCCATCATCGCCGTTTGCGGCATCCACATAAATGACCTTACCGGTCCCTATGGTTTCCATAGCGAAATCGGTCAAGGGCCGGGTAGCTGTATTGCCACCCACTGTAAGAACTCGTTCAGACATAATATTTCTCCTTATTGGGGGCTCTCAACGTACAGCCCCCCAGGTTTAAGGGTTGACTATGCAGGTTCTGTCAATCCTGTGTGACGTACCATCATTTGCCTATTCGTGCAAAAAAGATTGCCCCTCCACCTAGAGTTAGCTGTAATGGTGTCAGGCTGTCCGCCTTCCTTCTTCGCCACCCATTCCGGTGTAGTAAAGTTGTAATCCTTGTGGGATCGCAAACTCAGGAAGTTGAGATTAAGGGCGTCCAGGTATCCAGCGGTGTAGTAAGGGTCCGCCACAATGGGGCTTCCCTTATGCAGGATATTGTCCCATCCAGCCTCGACCATGCTGCCTTCTTTGTATCTCTGCTGCGGGTGCAGGCTTCTTTCGTAGCCGTCACAGAGCAGTTCCGTGGTACAGCAGAAGTTGGGACGGGTGCCAGCGTAACCGCCGAATCCCGGCTGCCTGAATATCTTCTGCATGACCTCAAAGGAAATCGCCTCTGCCGTGGTAATGACATTGGCTTTCCAGGTTGCCATCTCATCTTCGTTAATGGACCCGTACTCAGTTGAGGCAGTGGTGTTGAACAGATCACCCAGGCCATTGATAGAGTCACTATCAGCCGCAGCGGCAATCACAGCCGAAGCCATATTGACCCTGAGAGCCTTCTTGATGTTCGCCATATACAGCTTGGTCAGCCTGATAACGGCTTCACTTCCGGTGTTCTGGGTAAGATCGTCCAGGTTAAGCGTATTGGACCCGTAAGCACCGGCCCATCTAAAGCGGGCAGCCTCCACAAGATCCTGCTTGGACTGGTTGATAACGGTATCCTTGCCGTAGGTCCCGTTGTTGGAGATGTTGTACTCCAGGGGCACCTTGATCATCAGGCCGCCATCCACGATCTCGGACGGCTGGATTTCCCAATTACCGATTTTGAGTGCTTTGCCCATGAGTTTCCACAAAAGGGCAGATGCCTTATTAAGGATGTCTTCCGGCTCAGTTTGCAGCCAGTAGTATTCCGTTGTTGCGTTTAACTGATTGATTAAGCTCATCTTGTTATCCTCCTATGCGATCAGGCACAGGTTTTACCGAACATTGTTAAAGGCGTCCATCATGCCTTGGTCCAGGTCTTTACCTGTCGCTTTGGTTGTTTTGGTCGTTTGTCGCGGGCTCTGGGACTTCGTGACAACCTTGCCGACATCATCCTGACCACCGGCTATGTTGAGACGTTCCTCAAGCTCCGCGATTCGTTGTTGCGCTTCCGTCAAACCCTGTCTTGCACCCTGTCCCTGGACGGCAAAATACGCGCTCATCTGGTCGTGCATTCCCGTCTGGTCGTTCTGAAGGAACTGATCAATCGCCATTTGCATATCCGGGTCTGCGAAATCAGGGTTTTGTTCATGGAATGTTCGCTGCATTTGCTGCACATCCCTCTGGTTTAGCGTTTCGCTGAATTGCTTTTGTGCTGCATCGAGAGCCCTCTGGGTAGCTTGGTCCGCCACCAACGCTCTGGATTTAGCGTTCAGTTCAACCTGTTTCGCCTGGTAGTCCGGTTCGTCCATGTCAAGAGCCGCGATCTTGCTGTCTATCGCTGAAAGCTCCTTGGCATAATCCGGTCCAGCGGGTGTTTGAGGTTCCGCAGGCGCCTGTTGTGCCGGTTGCTGGTTCTGGCTCATCATCATCTCGTTCTGTTTCCGCAATGCCCCTAGTTCGTTCCCCTGGCTGTCAAGCAGTTTTTGCATGTTCGTTAAACCTTCCTCTGCTTGTCCTTTGTCCTTCCAGGTTCCCAGGTATGGCCCTTGCTCTTCAGATGTATCAGCCGCCTTATCGCCTTTTGGTGCCTCGTTCGTGTTCTGCTGTGCCATGGTGTTCTCCTATCAGGCCGTATGCTATATTGGGGTTATCCGGTTAAGGCCCCGCATCGGTTGTCCCGAAATCAAAAGGTTTAAAAACGAAAAGCCCGAATCCCACGGCACCATCTTCTGGTGTTGTTCCGCGTTATTCGGGCTGAAGTGATTCTCTGAAACTACTCAGAGGCTTAACTGTATCCGGTTATTATATGTCCTGTGTTTTGATGATCTTGGGTTTTCCCCTTAATCCTCCCTGGCTTACAGGTATTTTGATTTGGAACTCGCCCGTGGGTTTTCTGTCCACAAGCCATTCCGTAAACCGCTCCTGTAAAAGGTCAAATAAAGCCGCTGTTTGGGTATCGACGTTTTTCATGTTATCCACTTGCGACTTTGAGGTTCCGTTTAAATCCAGAAGGGAATCTCCCTCCATCAAAAGCAACAACATCTTTAACTCGGTATTCCCGACTAGGGTGTTCGATACCCCTTCTGTTCTCACCTACACCAGACAAAATATAGCTTTTAACTGGTGTTCCATCTCTCACAGGAAGAAGGCGGACAGAATTATTGTCAGAATTAATTGACTGAATCTGGACCAATGGAGGGGAAACCCTGCTCCTTACAATGGCCGCCTTATTTTTTTCAGCATTTTGCCGGAATTTTTTCTCTGCTTTCAGTTTTTTGATGGTCACTTTCTCGTCCGCAATATCATGTTTTAAGTTCGAAATCCGAGTTTTTGACTTTTTGTTTTGCATCATTGTCTTTTTATTAAAACTTCGTGAAAGCTCTAAGTCTCTTGACAACAACGCATTCTTGTCTTTTAACAATGTTATCTGTTGTCTCAAAAGACCTTCTTTAACCTGCTGCAATAATATTTTTGTCTTTGAGGTAGCGATTATACTCTCCCCTTGTGGTTATAGGCCGTTCATGGTCCGGCTGTAATGAATTAACCGCGGATGCCAGCCAGGGTACGTCTACGGCTGAATCGCATCGGATGCCACCGTGCCCCAGGCTGATAATCTTAACAGCCAATCCGTGACAGCTTGGGCATACTGCCCAAGCTGGGCACTCTTCTATCTTGTAAACCCTCTCTTCAATGAAACCACAGTTCACACATTCGAAGTCAAAAAGAGCCATCAGATATTGTACCTCTCTGGTCGTTTAGGTTTCTTCTTTGGGATTGCTTTCTCTGCCATCCCACCAAGCTTATCCTTATTCGATTGGTACATTTTATAAAGAGTCTTTCCACCCTTAACCGCTGGAATATAGTCAGCAGCCGACTTGAACGAATCAATCATGTTCTTCCTGGCGGCCTTGCGTTTCTTAATCTTCTCAGGGTCTTTGGATACCATGTCCGGATGAGCCTCGAACATACCGTGCTGTATCCGCATACGCTTTCCCTGGTATTTTTCCTCTCATTTTCTCTGCCATTACACTTCCCCCACAAATTCAACTCGGTGTTTGTCGATATGCCTCTTAATCTCAATGGTCTTGCCAGCGCGGTTGGTTCTGACAATTATAGTTTGGTCGTTTATTTTCACGACTTCCCCTTTATCACGGCCCATGCCGATGTCAAACTCTGCTATTTGCATCATTCCCCCTGCACCGCTGCGGGCGGAGTCTGCCCTTGTCCGGATTTAGCGCCGGCAGGCTTCACCGTCCTGGTTTGTGTTCCCTGGTTGGTATCTCCCGGTCCACCTTGAGGCTGCATAAGGAATTGCCTCATACCTATGGCTTCCTCTTCCGGTAGGCCCGCATCAATCAACACCTGGAACGCCGCATCAAGCTCAGTCTCTCCCATGCGCTCAATGATCTCTTTCCACTTCGGGTAGTTCACGGCCTCCAGGAGGGCACGTCTGTCAATGGCCTGCATCTGGAACAAGGCTTGTGCCATCTCTTGCACCTGTAGGCTGGTTCTGGGCGTTGTTGATCCGGCCTCGACCACAAAGCTGAAATTCCGTCCGATGAAGTCAGTACCGACAAACACCGCAGGCTCTTCCGCCACTTCCACCAATTCCTCTTTGGTTCCCCAGTTCTGCCACAATCCTATGGCCCACCGGGATCTCTGCTCCGCCAGGTTGTCAATGGAAGACGTTTTGCTCTGCATTAAGACTTGGTTTCTCTCCTGAAGGGCTACAATGGCCGATGCCGCTATCACCCCACTCGGAGCCTGCCCACGGTCTGCGTCCTCGATCTGGTACACGCGATCAAACAGTCCTATGATCATATCCAGCATTTGAAAGAAGGTTTGGGGTAGGTTCGGGACCTGCATGAACTCAATGCGGGCGTTGGGTGTGGTCGGCATTAACACCAACCTCCCGCCTTTGGTCAATTCAGACTCGATCATGGTCCTGCTGATGCCGCAATGTTGTTGCACGATCAGAGGTGGAGCCATGACATTCACCACATAGCTCATGAGCTTGGTCACAATCTTGTTGATCTTGATAACCAGATCGCCTACCTGTTCGGCAGCCGCAAAGCCCCATATCGATATCAGATCCCGGTAGCTATTGGCGTGATACACCGGGAATCTTCCCCATGGGTATGTGGTTCGGGTCAACTTGGGATCGATACGCGGGTTGATGTTGGGGTTACTGCTGTCATCCAGCACCATGTAATCGCTTCGGTTGTCGCTCTTGGCACCAGGCTTGCGCCGTGTGATGGTGATTTTACGCACCATATCCGGATACACGGGCTCTTTACGGGTGATTTCATCGTAAAGGGGGTAGCCGTTCTCATCAAACTCCGGAAATCCAGCTTCATTGACAACGGGCATTTGTTCCTTGGTGGATCTCTCGCGGGTGTCCCTGACCCATACTTCCATGACCAGGCATCGCTGGATTTTCGCCTCTGACGGGGCTTTATCGCCACGTTTTGAGCGATACATAGGGTCATCGTAGTTCCCGATACGCTGTGCTGACGTGTAATTGTCCGCCTTGTACTTCTCGCGCTCGGTTCCCAACAGCTCGTATGCCTGATCCTCTGCAATACCCTTAACCTTGAATGTGGTTTCAACATCGTCCACGTCCTTGAGGTAGGCAAAACACATGAAGGGCGCTTCAATGGCAATATCATCAAAGTTCCCTGGCGCGGGGAAGAAGCCAAACGGGTCTTGGATGGTGATATCAGGGCGGGTGTTGTCCTTATCCCAGAACGGTTTCTCAACCGTGATACCGTATATCTCCATGCCTTTTGCACTGATACGGGTCTTGCTCTGCTGGTTGGTGGTTTCCCACCACTTCTTTAGCCTGGTTGTAAGAAGGGCTTCCGCTCCATCATCCGATCCGTCCAGGTCCACCACTTCCCCCACTGGATGCCGGGCTGTGATGTTGCTTACAGTTCTCTCGATGTTGGCGAAATAGAGATTGACCGGGGTGTGTGAGCGCTGGGTTGTGGTCGTGCCCGTGCTTTCCTTGCCACGATAGAGTGCGTAATTACTAAGGAAGTCCGTGGGCTTGTTCAGTCTTTCGCGTTCTTGCTTGGCAATCTCAAACAAGGAGGCCGCAAAGTCCGGAACGTCTCTGTGCCCCTTGGGCGGGATGGTACTAAGATTCCATTTATCGTCTAAGTTTGGCATGTACGCTACCTAGGATCGTGATTCATTGTCATGTGTCGCTTAACAGCGGCTTCAGTCTTGCCTGTCCATGGGCATTCAGGGCACTTATGAGGTTCAGTAGGCGGTTCGATGATTGAATACACTTTCTCCATCACCTTAATCCGCCCGGAAGGCGCCAACGGGGCACCGCATCCAACACACAGCATCTCAGCCGCAAGGATCTCAGCACCACCGAAGTTCCCAGACTCGTATTTTCCCCATCCGCGGGACTTGTAGGGCTCCACCAGCTCCAGCATAGCGCCATTGGCCCGTCGTTCAGGGTCATACGCTTCTGTGGTTTCGTAATATATCTTGTTGCAGCCTGGACACTTAACTTTCATCAGCTACCCCCGCCAATGCTTGATAAGAACCTTTCGGTCCTCTTTAAGACGTTCGCCTGTTCCTTCCCAGCTTCCAACTCTTCAGGGAAATCCAGGGCTGCTTCGTCCGGGATGCTGAACACCTGGCCCTTTGGATCTTTCATGAAACCGCTTTCACCTGGCTGTCTCCGTATCCTGAACGCCATCCAGGCACCGGCAATAACACACACCGCGCCTATGATAACTCCACCAAACATCGCCCCAAATAACGTGAACCCAGTCAAATTGCTTCCTCCACACTGAACATTGTTTTTCGTACTTGAGCCATCCACATGCAGCGATTGAGTAACGAATGAACCAGGCCGCCAGCCGACATGACCGCGGGATCGTCCTTCCGGAACTCAGTGATGCAGTCTCGTAATATGGTGTGACCGCCAAACAAGAAGCGCGTCTGTCCTTTCGCAATGGAAGATTGAAGGCTTCGCACATAGGTATCGAATATGTTGGGGATGTAGAAATCATCTGGGGGAGCTATAAGAAGGGCGTCACGCTCCGTGCCTTTCTCCATGATACGCTCATTCGCCAGCGCCAACGTGGTTACGAACCTTTCAGGATCGCCCAGGAAGGCCGTTAGCAGGTCCGGTTGACAGCCAAAACCCCACTTGTCCCTCAATTCCAGGCATTTTCCGATTAATTGGGGGACATCGGCGCTCTGAGCTTCGTCTAGGAGCATGAAATTAGCATCACGTGGATCATAGGCTTCCTTCTTTTTGAGGCTTGAAGGCCGAATCACGCCAACAATCCCAACATAACCGGGTAATCCATGGTCCCTGTCCGATACTTCAGTCGGCCATCCGATGCAGCCGTAAATGTCGTGATATGTTCTGCCGGTGCTTTCATCCAGGTACCAGTAGGGCGGTTCCACCAGGTCTTGGTTGGTCAAATGGGCATGATCCATCCTCGCCTGCCAAACGGCAGTTGGTTCCGGATGTGCGATATGTTTGATGACTGATGTCATGCCGCATCCTCTAATTCTTCAGGAAAATCCACATACGAACAGTTATCAAAGAAGTTGCTGTGCTTGATAACACCATCCAGCCCGTACCTGAGAGCATCTGGGATATGATCGTGTTTCTTTGAAATTACAGGCAAGATGTCATTTGTCTGTTTATCCACCTTGTATGAATAGAGCCTGAACTCTTCCGCAGCGTGTTTGCAGCGCTCATGGATGATGATCTTCTCAAATCCTTTCAGAACTGTGATACCGTCCTCAACGCAGCCGGCCCACTTCTGGGCCGCCATGCAATTAAAACCTCTCCTGCGTAGATGTGAAATGGTTTCAGGTCGTGCGTTATCGGCCTTAATCGGCCACTTATCCGCACCTGGCACCCTGTTCATGAACTCTTCCATGTCATCCATCTCGACACCAATCTCCCATGCCTCCTGGTCGATATAGAGCCGGTTGTCCTTAATGAAACACCGAACCAAGGCGCAGGGGTCCTGACTGAAACCAAAATCCATGCCGTAATAGAACCGTGCATCGTGTGGTGTGCTGAATGTATTGACCTCGAACCGACCGCGGAAGATCACCGCGTCTGATACCTGGCGGCAAAAGCCTTCCCAAACGTGCTGATACGCTTCTGGGTCAATCTTCAGCATGTATTTACGTTCTGCATCTAGGACATCTGGGAAATGAGGATTGTCCTGCCACCCGACTTTCTTCTTAATGGAATTTGGCGGCGTGTTGATTACGAACCGCTGATATGTCGGGTCCTCTTCCTGTCCAGGATTGAACGATATCCATATTTCTGAATTGGGGGCCCGGATGGTGGGGATAAGGATTTCCCATGAATCCTCTGAAATGACCTGTGCCTCTTCAATCCAACAAATCCCAATGCCCTCAGTTGATTTAATCTCCTGGATGGACCGCTGAAGGCCCTTGAATATAAACTGTGCGCCAACTCTGGAGGTGATGGTAGTCTGGGTAATCTTAAAGTATGGATCGAGGCCCATGGCATGAATTTGATCAGCTATGAGCCTGTGGACTGAATCCTGAATGGAATTTTGAAACTCACGGGTGCAGAGGATACGGATGGGACGGGTGTACGCTAGAGCTACCAGGGCTTGGGCGAAGGACCATGATTTGGCGCCACCTCGGCCACCGTAGTAAATCTTATACCTGGCGTCCTGCTTGACTAGATCCAGAAACGCAGGAACGGGGTAAACATCTATGGGAGCTGGCTTACCCATGAAGGATTAAATCCGGAATATAAATTTCGCCTTCCACTTTAGCCTCAATTTCTTTAGGCAGCATCTTAGCCACCTGAGAATAGTAAGCGTCTGGATTATCTTGAGACCACGCAAGGAGGCCCTTGGCCCCGCCACGTTCCTCAAACACCTCAAGGTAAGCGGCCTTCAGGTCCTTGGTAAATTTGTTTACCGCGCCCTTTGGCCTACCTTTACCTGCTGCTGGTGGTTTTCTTTTCGCTGCCATTCAGTAAATCCCACTATTTTACTGCGATTCATCAATAAAATTGATAGGTAGCCTGTCCCATAACCTAAAGTGATAGGTTTGTCAAGTAAAAAACGACATGGGGTGTGCCGTTCTCAGGCTGATACTATATGAGGGATGATGATAACGGTTGACAATCTAACCAGGATGGGTTATGTTACCTACATTATTAAACCAAACAAAGGGAGGCAATATGACAGACACCAAACCAATTTCAATCAGAGGGATCGACGAGGACCTTTGGACACAATTCAAGATTCTGTGCCTGAAGGAAGGGAAGACCATCCCCGAGAAGCTGACCGAACTCATTAAGGAGGCGTTATGAAACACGCAATACTGATTCTGGCAACGATAGCCTTGGCAACCACCATATCCACCCGGTACTCATCTGACATGGCGCCGGCTGGTTCGATGATGAACCCCTACGTCATTACGGACGAGCGCGGGAACGAAACGGAATTGCAACCGAGATACATTGAGAACCCTTACCCGGACGATCCTGACTTTGCGCCTGGGGGGATGTTCAACCCGCTTGAGATTGATCGATAGTCTTGCAAGCGCCCTCGGCAATCACGCCTTGGGCGCTTTTTGTTTGTTTCACGGCCCTGCTTCCTCAAATGCCTGCCACCCGTCCACTGGTATGCCTTTACCCCCTACCACGCAGCCACGGGCATGTTTTGTGGCCTCTACGCCATGTTTGTATCCATGCACCATCGCGGTTTTGTAATGATGCTCAATAACTTTACAATGAGCCTCTACATTCCGCGCATCCATATCCATAACCGTTGCGAACGCATCCCACTCTGCTCTGATAACGCTCTCGACATATTGCCAGTGAGCATTGACATCGGATTCTTTCATACCCAGAACTCCTTCCTCCCCACCTCACGAATTAACTCAATAACCTTCCACACGCCGTACGCCATCAACACCAAAGGCATCGCCATTGCGCCTAAACAAATACAGAAGAACTCCGCTGCCGGTGTTGGTTGTTTATTTGTATCCGTTTTTAATTCTTCCACGATTCATCCTTTCAAGCTCGAATTCTTTCAACCTCAACCGCAAATCCCTTATCAGCACGTCCTTCCGCTCGATCTCCACCTTCAGCCGTTTGGTTTCATCGCTCATGCCGCCACCGCCAGCTTGGGTTTGGTCTTGCGGGTTTGTTTCAGCTCATCCCATGCCGCTCGTGCTACCCTGGCCCTGAGCTTGCGTGTGCATTCGGGACAAAAATCACCTTCCGGCAACACAATCGTTATAAGACAATCATTCGTGCGCTTTTGGTAATCATTCGTTTCTTGCTCCTCCACAATCTTTCCGCACTTCGGCACATCACAAATAAATGCTTTCATAATCCTATCCCCTCCATCATCCGAGTTGTTTTTCAACATATTTTCGATTAATTCGGTTTAAATTGATGTTCACCTTATTTTCAAGATACCACCCCGGTGCCTCATCTGCCCCGGTTATTGCCCTACCCGCACCTCGCCAATCACAGACCATCTCTTTCAAAATCTTTGGTGAAATAGGTATATTCTTCAACCCTCCATCGTCTTCTTGCAACAGCCAGTGTTGCCAGTGGTGAGGATTCCGGTGAATGTGCTTCAGCCATGCTTTGTCAAAGCGCATATCAATGTCTTCCTTAAACAACCGAGGGTGCTTTATCGTTGTTCCTGCGTAGACAGCCTCTTCCGGATATCTCCCATAAAAATACCTGGCATACGGGACAAACTCGCTTGGTCTCAGCTTACTCAAATCGTGAATAACCCCACGCCATGCAATCCCTGCTTTCCGACATTCAACAAACACAAACCATTTGTGCCTAAAAATATATTTCAAATATTGCCAGTACATATTATTCCTCCTCAATCGTTTGAGCGGTAATTCCAGGCCTTGATTGCATCATACCTGGTATCCTCAAGCGGTCCTGTCGCGTCGCACTCATGGCAATTTACAGCAAACTGACCAAGGCACCTTGCGAAAAAGTTGTTATCTGCCTCAATTTTCATTTCTGCCCCACAGAATGGACACGGGTTTAACTTTGTCATTTCATCACCCCGCCGCCGACCGAAACACCCGTGTCATCGAACCGCTGTCGCCGGCTTCGCTCATCCAATCGTCCGTCCGGTGCAAACACACCGGGCACCTGAATTTCTCATCACCAACCAGCGATGCACCGCACCCACATAGCCTCCCGTTTGGCTTTTTCGCTTCCTTTTGCTCAGCTAGATACATTTTATGGTTCCACTCATTAGGGATACGGTGTTTCACCGCCTCCTTAACTTTATGAGTATTCCCCTTGGGTTTCTTTTGCCCACCAGCTTTTCTTTTCGTCCTGGACCATACCCGGTTCCGCTCTGCCTGGCGCCGGGGAGCTTCCTCTTCGTTCCACCAGGTCATGCAATCTGGCCCCAGGCAAACGGGTCTTCTCAGCGTTTGTTTTTGGGGTATCAGTTTTTTGCAATGTATGCAGTATCGTCTTGGTTTATGAGCCTTGATTCTTTTCTTTCTCCGGTACGCTGCCTTTTTGCAGCTATCCGTTGCGTATTTCTTGCCGTGGCTTGGGATAAAAGTTTGGTTACAGCCGCAGGCGCATTTGGTTGTTTTCATTTTCCTCCTTAGAATTTAGTGAATAGTGAGAATTTCTTTTTTACCCTTTAATATATATATATACTCTCTTTATATATACGAATCTTTGTACCTAATGGGTTTCATACGCGCTTAGGGCCTTACTCTTAGCGTGAATCTTTCTGCGAATCTTGCCTGTTACCTTATGAATCTTTATTTCTAAAGTTTCATAAGCCTCTAAGGGGTAACACCCACAGTGAATCTTTTTTTTCTTAATGTTTTCAGTCATTTACTCCACCTTAGTTTCAAAGACTCATATTCCTTAAGGAGCCACTGTTTCAATGCCATAATCGGTTCCAACCA
>Ga0075123_10001332_pt1 | contig 12427 bp, 18 predicted proteins | sample AntAceMetag02UKX_FD_69808 | JGI IMG/M metagenome (GOLD analysis project Ga0075123, IMG submission 69808) | Saline lake microbial communities from Ace Lake, Antarctica - Antarctic Ace Lake Metagenome 02UKX | ecosystem: Environmental > Aquatic > Non-marine Saline and Alkaline > Saline | place... | reverse complement strand
AGAGCATGAATGCATTAAGGAGAAGCAATTGGAGCGAATAGAGAAAGATATTCGCAGACTCGATGATCATGTTGACGATAAAGTGGCGGCGGTCTATAAGAAATATAATAACCAGATTGGCAGTCTGATCGTGGCAGTAGGTAAGCTTGAAAAAGCTCTGGCCGTTAGCAGCATGAAAATTGCGCTGATCATCGGCATCGGTTCATTTGTGGCCTCGCTGGCATTTACGGCACTCGGCGCTTTTATCAAAGAGGCTATTCACAAGGCAGTAGGTGGTTAATGAAACCGACCTCATATTTACAGAAAAGATTCCAGATAGCCCTCCGCGACCGCGGGATAACCGTCAAATACTATCCGTTTTTGCAGGACGATACGATAGTCGACCCGCTCACGAAAGAGCCGATGGATGAGAACCTGGCATACGGCGACCCCATTGATATTCTGGCGTTGGTGAATCACAATCCAAGCCCGCAAGCGCGTCTGTCATTCGGGCTGGAAGAGAACGTCGACCTGATACTGGAGGTCTGTACGCAGGACACACTCGACGAGGGAATCGTTTTTCACGTGGGAGACAAGATTGAATTTGATGACAGGGAATACGATATCCAGTCAACCAAACAAGCCAAACAGGTATCCGAGAACCTTATCTCATTCAAGCTGGCGTGTAAATACCATGCCGGACGGTCGGAGGCCAGCTAATGCAATACGGCATGTTCGGAGACTGGGATAAATTGGAGCGCGAGCTTAAAAAGGCTCCACATCTTCTGGAAAAGAATATGGATAAGGCCACGAAATATAATGCCATGTCTCTGAGGGATAAAATCAAGAAGCGTATCCGTTCCGGGATTGGTATGCTGGCACTTAAAGAGGCAACCGTCAAACGCAAGGGAAGCTCCAAACCGCTTATTGATTTCGGCGATCTTATGAATTCAGTTACCTATAAAAAGCTTTATGGCAGCACATTCTTTATTGGAGTCCCGAGGAATGCCCGCCAGAAAAAGAATCCAAAAAAAGGAAGATCAAAACAGAGGCTTGTTAGCATTGCGCAGATCCATGAATTCGGCGTGCCTAAAGCGGGTATTCCTGCGCGCCCGTACGTGCGCCCGACCCTCCAGAGACATAAAAAGCAGATGATTCAGGTCTGGAAGCGCGCCCTAAGAGATACCGTGCGCGGCCGCGTGTTCACTCCAAAGCTGGGAGGCGCGCGTGTCTGACGTATTTTATAACCTGATCGATGCCGTAAAAGCCCACTGGAGCCAAAAGCTCGGCGATAATATCCCGGTCAACCTGGCGTTTACCGATGAAAGATATTCCAGGCAGCCCGCCGTTTCGGAAGATCCAAAACAGATATTTCCCGAAGCCTTAATATCGATTATCGGCATAGTCCCGGATGACAACCGGCGGCATTCAGTATCTGAAACCATCGTTGAGACCGACCCGACCGAGAATGTAGCCAAATATAAAGCGGTGCCGGTCCCTATCGATCTGGAATTTCAGCTTGATATAAATTGCAGGCAACGCATTGACCTGTGGGCTTTCAATTATGTGGCCATGTATGAAATTGAAAAGAAGAAAAAGGATGCCATCACTGTAGGTGGCCGCGAGGTGTTTATCGAGAGCTTGCCTGACAATTTACTTGAAGAGTGGAATGATGAAGGCAAATACTGGCGGTCGGCATGGCGCTTTAAGGTGTCAACCTGGCTTGAATCTATAGAGGTCCGCGAGGTCAAGCTGATCCTCCAGACCATTATCAATATGAATAATGAAGAGTTCACAATACCATCGGAGGCTTAGAAATGATGGAGCCAAAATTTACAATCACAAACAGAAGCCGGACATTCCTAACGGTTCAGTTAAAATCCGGACCTATCCAGCTAAGGGTCGGCGAGGTATCGAAGCCATACCCGGAAAATGAGATAACGCCCACCCTTAAAAGCAACAAGAGCGTTCTGGTTCAGCCGGTTCACGTCTCGGTCGCTGACAGCAAACAGCCCGAGGAAAAGAAGAAAACAGGAAAAGTTGAGATAAAGAAATAAGAAGGCAGGTGACAAATGGATTTACATAAGGGCACAAATATAATCGAAGGCCCGTCCGCCTCTCCGATATCAGGCGTGACTACGCAGGTATCGGCCCTGATCGGCAATTTCCAGAAGGGGCCGGTAAACGAAGCTGTGCTTTGCGGAAACGCGGCACAGTTTCAGGCGATATTCGGAACCGCCAACGCGACCGGGACAACCTCGCATGACAGCGTGCTCGGTGCCTTCGCGAAAGCGGGCAATATGCCGCTTTATATTCTGAGAATCGCCCACTCAACCGCGGCCAAATCGTTCAAAACAATCAAGGATAGAAACGATCCTCTGGTTGACACGCTGAAAATCGAGGCCAAATATGAGGGTGCCTGGGGCGATGACATTCAGATCGAGATTGTGGATGACAACTATGTCTCGACGCTACTGGAATCGAATGTCGATGCCAGTGCTGAAAGCGCCATCCTAAAATCGGTCGCGGGCCTGCAGATCGGTTCGTTGGTCAAGTTTGATAACACCTCTGATGATGAGACGAAGGTGCTGACGGGCGTTAATGCCGTCACTAAAACGATATCATGGTCGGGTGGTACGACATACGCCTATACCACCGCCAACGGGATAATCAAATCACTGGAATTTGAGATCATCGTTTATTATCAGGGCAACCAAGTTGAGGATTGGTCGAACGGGACGATGTTCGGCACCCCCGATCACTTCTGCGAAAAGACCATCAACCACGAAACCACCGGCAGCAAATATATCATCGTTACCGACCTCAAGGTCGCGGATACCGACGAAAAGGATTTGCCGGCCTTAACCGCAAAGTCCTCGCTTGCCAGTGGAGCTGACGGTTTATCGGATGTTGTCAAGGCCGATTATGTCGGCACTCAGGCCAGCCCTAAGACCGGCAAGTATGTGCTCGATGGCATACCGGGCCTTTTCCGGGTCTGCTGTCCGAACCCGGAACTGACTGACGAAGTGCCGGAGACGGCATATAAGGAGTTGGTTTTGGATCTGATTGCGTATTGTGAAACCAGACAGATATCATACTTGGCCGATATCCCATACGGCAAAACACCGACCACCGCTATCACGTTCAAGGACGGCATCGAATCGCGGTATGCGAGTATCTGGTATTCCTGGGTAAAGTTCGGCGATAACTACATTCCGCCCTCTTCTCTGGTTATGGGAGCGGCGGCATATAAGGACGCGACCCGAGGTGTTCATAAGAACATCGGCAATGAAAGCCTATTGGGTGTGTCCGCGCTGGAATACGATCTCTCACAAGCCGAGGATGAGACCCTGAACAACGCGATGATCGATACGATCCGGAAATTCACCGATCGCGGAATCAGAACTTTCGGCGGACGAACGCTTTCGAATGAGACCGCGTGGCGATTCATTCACGTTTCCGAGTTGTGGAATTACTACGCCAAGGTGCTGACAACGAATCTGGGCTGGGTCACTTTCGAGCCGGATAACGCTGACACTTGGAAGCGGGTCGAGCGCGCGCTGGATGCTTTCTTTGCCGGAGAGCAGAGACTGGGTGCTGTCACTGCCTATGTGGTTGCCTGTGATGAGAACACAACCTCGCAAGACGATATGGCCAACGGCATTATGCGGGCGACCATCGAATATGTGCCGACCGGAACAGTCGAAAAATTTGCGCTGACTCTGACCAGTTCACCGGCCGGCCTGACAGTAGAATAAACGATTTGAGATAAGGAGTATAGTTATGGCTGGAAATTGCATAGGCCAGGCCCTTGAAGGCGCCTCGCTTCTACCGGAAAACTCTTTTAGGGTTGAAGTCGACGGCATATTGCTGGGCGATTTCGATTCGGCTTTGGCGACAGGAGGGAATAGGTCGGTTATCAAAAAACGACGTCCCGGAGCGGGCGACCAGCCGATGAGAACCTATTCCGGTCCTCAGGATTCATATGAGATCACTCTCAAGAAAACGCTTCTTGAAGGTCAACAGCTTGACATCAAAGCTTTTTGGGACTGGAAGAATATGGGCGACAGTGACCGCCGCACGGTTACGATAATCACTCACAACATCAAGGGCGTTGGGGTGGTGAGATATAGCTACCTCGAAGCCTGGTGTACGGAATGCCCGGCGCCGAGCAACCTCGAGGCCCACAAGGGCGAAATTGAGGGCGTGAGTGTGGAAATCAAAATCAGCGCCACTGAGGAGATAATGGAAGCATGAGCATTCTGGATTTGCCTGACAGATTATTGCGGGACATCAATCCCCTGCAGCTTGCCCCGATTCGCAATTATGATTTTGCGATTCAGATTGAAGGCCGGAATATCGGCGAAGCCCTATTGGGGGGCTTCTCTGGCGTTTCCGGTCTCGGTCTCGGCATCGATACTGTCGATGTATTCGCGGGCGGCTACGGGGGTGTCCACAAATTTAACAGGCATATCCGCAACAAGAATGTGACGCTTACAAAGGGTTTTACCGTTAGTCGTTTTCTGGAAGAGTGGCTGTATATGACGGCGCGATACGATAGGGGCGCACCCGACTATCACAGGAATGTGACAATCATAAGCTTGGGCCAAATCCGGCCGGATGTTTGCTATGAGGCGAGGGCATGGACGTTTCTGGGTGCGCACCCTATTGATTGGAAAATTGATGATTTAAGTTCGGATGGAAACAACATGCTGGTTGAGTCTCTGATTCTACAGTATCAGCATATCCTCCCGAGCAAAGGGATTTTTGATAATGCGTTAGGAGAAGTTTTAGGATTATTCCAATAGGAGGTGTTATGTCGGATAACCCACAAGAGGCCATTCGGCCATCAAAAAGATTCATACTCATTCAGGGTCTGGAGAAGAACGGGCAGACCTACAGGGAGGGCGAAATTTTCCTCCCGCGCTGTCGCGATTTTATAACAATGGCCAGCAGCCCTGATATCTATCGCTTCAAAAACAGCAAGGTCACCATGTCCGGGGACGATTACAACGTAGCCAAGCAGCTTCTTTTCAATGAGGTCAATGTCATGACCGGCCTGGTTACGATAAGGGAGCTGATCAAATTCGACGGGCTGCCTGATGAAGTTACCATTGATGATCTCAAGTCCATGCAGGAAGTCGAAACCGATTATCTGTATGAGCTATATGCGGAACTGCGAAAGGAGAGCGGGGAAAATCTCAGGGCGGTAAACGCCCCTTTGCGATCGGTGAGTGGATAAGGAAATGGCCATATCCACTCCGAGAACTATTCAAGGAAATGAGATTCTTTATGATGATATTTCCCGGCTTCACATACACAGAGGTTCTTAACATGCCGCACGCGGAAATGATGCTTTGGCTCGACATCGACGTCGAGGTCAAAAAGGAGCTTAATAAAAAATGAGTTCCCTCACCGGATCATACGGGCTTGGCCTGATTATCGAAGCCAAGAATAAGGCTTCGAAAGTATTCAGGCAGGTCCAGGGTGACTTTAACAGGTTCACCGCTTCACAACAAAGTAATCTTGTTAAAATGCGTTCATGGTCTAATCAAATGGGCCAAAATTACAGCCGTATGCGCATGGGCATGATGAAGGACCTGCAGATTGTCGCTGGCGGGGCCGCTCTGGCCGCACCCCTGATCATGGTGGGCAAGGCCGCAGCCGATTCGGAAATGCGCCTGGCGAATGTAAAATCTCTTCTGGTAACGGAAATGGGGCCGGCTGAGGTAGAAAAAAGTATGGGCAAAATCCGGGATGCCATATTTAAAACCGGTCACGATTCCATGATACCGTTAACCCAGATGGAAGTTGCCATGTACGATTTGAAGTCAGCCGATCTTTCGGTGGACGAGGCCATCGGTGCGCTCCCGGCAACGGCCAAACTTGCCGTGGCTGGTCTCGGTACGATGGACGAGGCTGTTAAATACCAGACAGCCATCCTAAATACCTATGGCAAGAGCTGGGGCGATGTTATGGTGCCAGCGGAAAAAGCGGGAAAGATCGCCAATATAACCGCTAACACAATCGCGGGCTTTAAAACTACACTCCCGGAATTGTCAGAGGCTATGCAATATGCTGCGGGTCCCGCTAATGCGTTGCGTGTCGAATTCGCAGAATTAACATCTACGATAGGCGCCCTCCAAACCGCAGGCCTCAAGGGGACTCTGGCAGGTACGGCGCTAAGTGCGTTCTATCGCTCCGCCACGCGGCTTGTATCTCAGTCGGGAGAGGAATATAATGGGGCAGAAATAAGCGCAGAAAGATATTTCAAGCTTCAAGAACAGGGAGCAAAGACCGTCGCCAAATCTTCTCTGGCGAACCTTGATCTTATTGATTCGACGGGCAAGCTCAAACCACTGCCGGATATATTGGAAATAGTCGAAAAGCGGTTCAATATTAATGCTGGACAGGCAAAAGAATTAGCAAAGCAGGGTATATCCGTAGTGGACGGCATGGCGAAAATGAATATCAGCGCCAAAGAGGCCGCGGTATTACAAAAGGATTTCGGTGATCAGGGGTCCCGTGCACTTATGATGCTAATGGGGCAAAGCGATGCGTTACGCGAGAAAATTATAGTCACCGCAGAATCTAATAATCTCGACAAGATGGTGGCGGCCAGACAGGACACATTGATCGGCAAACTTCGGATGACAAAGAATCGATTTCAGGAATTGGCGATTACGATCGGCGGAACCGTCATAGGGGACATAGACACAGGCGGAGTCAATAGTACGCTGGAAGGCATAACGGAATTTGCTAAAGAACATCCGATGGTTGTCGGGGGGATAGGTAAAATCGTTGGGGCGGTGGCCGGACTGACCATTTCGTTCGGCGCTCTTAAGATGGCCGGGCGCATGATGGAATTTTCCCTTGGGTGGATACCGGGTATCACAAGGGGAATGGGCATTCTCCAGACGGCAGTCAGGGGTGTGGGTTTTGCGTTAAGCAAGCTGTTTATCCCTCTGGCATTAACCGCGGCCGTTGTTGAATTGGATAAGCAGTTTCATAAATTTGGGATAGAGCACGCTCAGGAGGAAGTTAGTTTAGCCTTGGATCAGATTCAAGAAGAACAGGGCATGATAGCCAGGCTGAAAAAAGAAAGAGAATTAGAGAGCCTTAGCCCCGATCAGCAATTGCTATATATGCAGACTATGGCCACGGATGAATATGGTGAGCCCTTAGCTCTCGCCACAAGCACTGCCGGTGATATGCAAAGACAGGAAATCGAGGCCATGGTGCCACGTGAAATACCAAAGATGCCTGAGGTGTCGGTGCCGCAACCTATAAAAACCGGCGATGAGTCTCTGGATAGGATGATTGAATTCAACAGGCAGGCGCAGGTCACACATAAATCAGAAATGAATATAGAGAGAATAGTTATTGAAAATAAGGCAGAACACCCTATCCCGCGAGAGCTTGCAGAGCAAATGCTTAATGAGCTGAATAAGCTTCAGGCCGAACAGGGCGTCCTATCCGAAGAGGGGGAAATGTAATGCCGTTATTCATACCGACATCAAACCTCTTGAAGTCTCCGGAATTGGCCGGTCAATATGTAGCGGTCGGTGAGCTTTATAATCTGGATGATAATAAAAAAATCTGCTTTCAGTTTAATCCCGAAGAGTACGAAATCGGCAGGACATACAATTGGGCGGACCTCGAATCGGTCGGTGCGCCTTCGAATCACTATAATTATATCTCACAAAAGGATGTGCTTTTTGAATTACAGCTTCTGTTTATCGCCGACATCGGCACCCCGCCGGTAACTACCGAGGGCGGCGTCAGTCCGCTTATAACGCCGAAAAATGATGTGGTTGTGGACTTCGATGAGCTATGCAATGAATTATTTCAATGGCTTGAAGAGAGAGAGGCCGAGGGAAGGCCCTCATTCCTTAGAATATTTATCGGGAAAGACTCGCTGACTGGATTCGTGAAAGGTGATTTAAAAAAGCGAGTTCTTGATCTTTTTCCGGGTGGCACTGAAGCACATCCAAAACCAAGCGCAAGACGCGGGTTGTTGACAATGCAGTTTCAGCCCTGGGCGGGGGTGTCATCGTGAATAACCAGAGCAGTAAATATACGACCGTCGAATACGAAGATCGAATAGACTTGATTGCCCTCCGGTCCCTTGGCGATCCGGGCAGGTATCAGGAAATTCTCGATTTAAATCCCGATTTGGATATCCTGCACCCCCAGGCGGAAAAGGTTATTGAGGTGCCGAGTGAATAATCTTGTGCCGAAATACCGAATTACCATAAACGGTAAAGACCTCGAAGGAGCGGCCCCGGTTGCCAATAGCGCTATCGAGCGGCTTCTGTTTGAAGAGGCCTTTTTCCAGACCTCGCATGTTGACCTGACATTTCAGGATGCGCTTGACTTCGATCTTCTGCCGGCCATGATTGACCCGACCATGAACCCGATTCTGGAATTATTCATGGGCTACCACCCAAACCCGGTCAAGGTATTCGAAGGGCATATTGTGGAAGCCGAACTTTCCGGAGACCAGGGCGAAAACCCAAAGCTTAGATTAAAGGCTTATGATTATAGTTGGCTTTTGAAAGTCCTGCGCGAGCCAGCCTCCTATACGGACACAAGCCTCTATAGCATAGTATCCAAGCTTATCAAGAAGGATCGAAGCGGCCTGTCATTAACTCCGGTTATTGACCCAGTCGAACCCCTGAAGAAATATACGGCTGAGGATTATCGATCTGTAAATAAGGTCATGACCGATTGGGAATTTTTGACAAAGGCCGCCCGGATGTTTGGCTATAAACTTTATTGTAGGTTCAAGGAAATCCATATCGAGGATAAAAACCGACTGGAAGTTTTGCAGGGCGGCAACGTCAAGACCTTCATCTATAAACCACGAAAGGGTCAAGTCGATGATATAGTGACATTCCCGCTTTTGGCTTTCAATCCCAAGGCCGCGCGCGAGGGTCAGCGTATGCAGGTCAAGGTGATTAGCTGGAGTCCGATTAATGAAGATGGAAAATACGGGCACACTCGAATGGTGGTTAGGTCGGGGATAACCGAAACGCTGATAGTCGAAGAGGCTGTGAAGGATTCCAATCAGGCCAAAAAAATCGCCGAAGGCATATTAAGGAAGCGGGCCGACCAGTTGGTTAAGGGCAATGCCAGGATTATCGGCGATCCCACAATCAGAGTCGGGCAAAAGCATACCCTGATAATGAATCCGTTTGGCAAATGTGGGGCGATGATGTCGGGAGAGCATGAACTGATAGGGGTCAAGCATTCATTCTCAAAAGCCGGCTACATAACCGAATTCGATATTAACCGCGCCCGCCTGTCGGAGGTGAAATGATAAGAAGCAAATTCAACCCCGGAAAACATCACGCCACTGTATTTGACGTGAACGATCCCAAAAATCTGGGCAGGATTCGCGTCAAGCTTCTGGGCTTCGAATCGGGCAATGATATAAGCCCCTGGTGTCACGCGTGCGCGCCTATGGCCGGTTCGGAATATGGAATGTTTTTCCTGCCGACCGTCGGCGATGAGGTCTGGGTTGAACTGGCGGCCAACGGTTATGAGTGGATATTCTCGGGCTTTTACTGGTCGGATCGAAAACCCAAACCGATGGATGGCGCGCCGGACGTGCGGGTTCTGAGAATGCCGGGCGGGCAGCAAATCCTTTTTGATAACGATGGAAATATAGAAATAGATTGCCCCGGGAATGTGGAATTAAAAGGCGATAGCGGCAAGGTGGTTTCGACGGACTGCATTTGCGCTTATACCGGCGCCAAACACGTTCAGGGTGTAACAACCATAAAGATAAAGGCGGTGTGATATGCCGTTAAGTGGTGATGATTTAGGCGATGCAATCAAGGTCGCTGTTATGGCCGAAACGGATAAACTCAATCAGTCGAGCGATCCGGCCGGCGCGGGCGACTATCAGACGGTCAGATTTCGCGCCATGGGAAATGCGATCATCAATTATTTCAAGGCAAATGCCACGATTCAATCGCTTTCCTGTAACCAAACGACAGCCGGTGATCCGCCGCATACTCATAACGTGAGCACGATCGAGGCGACCGGAAAAATATCATAGGAGGATATCATGGCTTTGGATGTTGATAGAACGGCGACCAATTCAATCACCAACATTGATGCAAATATCGCCGCATTAGGACCGAATCCCAGCAATGAGGATGTCCGGCTGGCAATGGAAAAGGGCAGGATAAAAGCAATCCTCGATGAGATTGATGACAATATGGATATCGCCGTAACCGGCGTGACAGTAAACACCCAAACCGGTGAACAATACGAAGAGGCGCAAGGAGAGGCATCTTAAATGAAACCCGTCCGAGGATTTAAATACCCGTTTCAGATCGGCCCCGACGGCCGGATTGCGATGTCTGAGGGTATTACACATCTGGTTGAGAATGTCAAGGTGATCATCCTGACCAGCAAAAAAGAACTGCCCTTCCTGTCGAATTGGGGCTGTGGGTTAAACCGGCGAATATTCGATCCGGTCAATGCCCAGGCTTTTGCCGAGGACGAAATCCGAACGGCCATTAAGCAATTCGAGCCGAGAGTTGAAGTTGTCAGAATCGAAACCGACACCTCGCGCGCGCACGAGGGCATATTGGGAATCAATGTTGAGATAAGAGAGAAGAGCACCGGGCGGACGGCAAAGGAATTTGTGGAGGTGGGAAAATGATATATCGAATGACAGATACAGGGTGGGCCAATCAGGACATATCCTACATACCGGAAACCCTGGGCGACCTATATCAGGAAGTCCGGGCTTTGGTACGAGTCAACTATCCCGAATGGAATGATGATTCTCTGGCCGACGGAGGCAATGTTCTCTTATGGATTGCGGCCCAACTGCAAAAACTGGCCACCGATCACACGAACCGGGCGGCCTTGAATTGTTATATCGAGACGTGTTTCCAGCGTTACGATATGCAGAGGCTTCTCGCGCTTATCGGATATGAACTTGGCAGCGCGACACCGGCGGCGGCCACTGTTACCTTTACCATTGAAGCGGGACACCCTCAATTTACGATCCCGGCCGGTACGCAGGTCGGCACAGAGGAAACCCCGGAATCCGATCAGGTAATATTTGAGACCTTAGCCGGCAAGCTGGTTCTGGCAACCGATGACACGGTTGATATAGTCTGTAATCATGGTGAAACGGTCTCTCAGGAAAAACTCGGATCATCGGACGGCTCGATTGACCAACGGTTTATGTTAAGCCGCCCCTCAGCCCTGAAAGATTCTGAGGCGGTCGAGGTCGATGATAGCGGCTGGACTGAATGGGCAAAGGTTGTGGATTTCATCAATTCGGATAGTGACGACAAGCATTATCGGGTCGAGACCGACAGTAACGGCTACTCATATATCGTCTTCGGTGACGGCACAAACGGCGCGATCCCGGCGACCGGCTCAAATAACGTCCGATGCACCTATCGGGTCGGCGGCGGAACGGCGGGCAATGTTGGCGCCGGTAAGATCATTGAGTTGATTTCAAATGTTGATTACATCGATTCGGTCACGAACGCGGCCATAGCCTCCGGCGGAACGGCAGAAGAGTCTCTCGCGCACGCGCACAAGTTCGGGCCGCCGTCACTCCGGGTTTTGGGGAGAGCGGTCACTACGGAGGATTTTGAATACCTGACCGAGACGTTCTATTCTCCTGAATATGGCGGCATAGCCAAGGCCAGGGCCATACCGGTGTCAGTCTCGGTTCAACTTCGCATTATCCCAAAGGCGGGCGGCGCACCGTCTCAGGGCATAAAGGATGCCCTCCTTGATTATTTTGACGATATCAAACCGGTCTGCACGCCGCTTGAGGTTCTGGACCCAGCATACGTGCCGATCGATATCACGACTGCGATCTATATTTACGACGGCTACAATCGCGACACTGTTGTGAGTGCCGTTATCGCGGCCATAAATAATCATCTTTCCCCGGTCTACCAAGATGAAAACGGATTGTACCCCCATGAATTCGGCGCCGATGTCAGGCTGTCCGATTTGTACCGGCTCATCGATCAGATCGAGGGTGTGGATTATTGCGATATAACCCTGCCGGCCGCGAACGTTTCTGTCGATGCCCATGAGATTGCGAGCAAGGGCACGCTGAATATAACCGCCTGGCAGGGTGGGGAATCACAGGAGTATCTGAATGTGTAGGTGTAACATGAAGCTAAATTTAAAGATAATCGGTTTTCTTTTAATAAGCCTTTTGTTTATTCATGGCAATTTAATAGCCGATGCCGATACGCTGGAACTCCACAGCATCAATGCCGCGACCTCGGATACGAATTGCATGTTTAACGAAGCCTGGACCGGAGAGTCGGGCTGCCCCGACGGTTGTGGGGTGGCGTATGGCGACACTATCGGATGTGATTGGAGCTCAATGCAAACCATGTATCTGGGGCATGACATAGATCATATTTGGCAGTGCGGAATGTGGGCCTTG
>Ga0075123_10001324_pt1 | contig 12481 bp, 7 predicted proteins | sample AntAceMetag02UKX_FD_69808 | JGI IMG/M metagenome (GOLD analysis project Ga0075123, IMG submission 69808) | Saline lake microbial communities from Ace Lake, Antarctica - Antarctic Ace Lake Metagenome 02UKX | ecosystem: Environmental > Aquatic > Non-marine Saline and Alkaline > Saline | place... | reverse complement strand
GATAGAATTACAGGAACATATAATTTGCCACCGTTGTCTCAAATTATTAAGCAAAAACATGCCGAAACATGTTATGCATAGAGTATGTTGTTACCATGTATTATTGAGCGGATACATTTTTTGTTTCCTTCGGATAAGTATAACACGCCATAGGTATTTTTCCTTGCAAACATCTTTTTTTTTTACTATATTTTGGCACTATAACAGGTCATAAAATTAAAATGGGGTATAAGCCTTTTTGATCATGAAAATTTTAATGGTCTTATCCAATCCATTTGTCAACGATTCAAGAGTATTCAATGAAGCAACGTCTTTAATTGAAGCTGGACACCAGGTAAGTTTGATTGCCTGGGATCGACTTAATAAACACAAACGCTGGGAGACAATAAAAGGGATAAAAGTTTACAGGATTCATAATAATGTATTAATGAGAGCATTAGTAAAACTATTTCTTCAAATGCCATTTTTCTGGTGGAAAGCGGTCAGGCAGGCAAAACAAATTGAATTTGAAGTTATTCATTGCCATGATTTGGATACACTGAAAGTTGGTTTAAAGCTAAAAATAAAATATGGCACAAAGCTTATTTACGATGCTCATGAAATTTATCCCTATTTATTAGAGCGTGATCTTTCAAAATTTTTTATCCCATTTTTTCGGAGAATTGAAAGACAGGGTGTAAAATCTGTCAACGGACTGCTGTTGGCTGATGAGAGTTACATTGCATATTTTAAATCTTTGAGCTATAATAATTTTGAAACCATTTTAAATACCAAAGAATTTTACCTAAATTCTTATCAACCGACAGATAATAAAGTTTTTACCATCTCTTATGTCGGAACGCTCAATCCATCGAGATTTATTTTAGAGTTGTTGGAAATTGTTAGTGAGATTCCGGATGTCAGGTTAATTGTCGCTGGTAGGGGAAGGTTAGCCTCACGGATCCAAAAGTTTAGCAAACTGTATCAAAATATTGAGTTTTTGGGAGAAATTGATTTTGATAAAATTATTCCCTTAACTCACCAATGTGATCTGTCAATTTGTATGATCAATCCCAATGATAGGAATAATCAACTGGCATCGGCAAACAAACAATTCGAAACCATGGTCGCTGGCAGACCAATAATTGCCACGAAAAACACACGAAGCGGTGAAATTACAACTCAAGAAAAATGCGGGCTTGTGATCGATTACAATAAAACAGAGTTAAAAAAAGCTGTCGAGTTTTTTAGAGACAATCCCGAAGAATGTAAAAAAATGGGAAAAAATGCACTAAAAGCAGCACAACAAAAATACAATTGGGAAGTGGATAAAGAGAAGTTAGTAAAATTTTATTCAAATTTAGAGAAGTAAAATGGAAACAATTGAAACAAAGGGATATTACGAAACATTAGCGACTGAAAAAAATATCTGGAACGAAAACAAAAAATCAAATTACTATTATAATGAACATTCCAGGAATGATGCCATTTTGAAACGGCTGCCCAAAGGAAAGTTGGAAGTTCTTGATCTCGGCTGCGGTGACGGGTATTTATCATGCAAAATTGGTGAAAGAGGATTCAATGTAACCAGTATCGACTTATCACAAAACCGTTTAGATAAATTTAAAGCACAGGCAGAAAAGCTGAATATAAAACAGGTATTAGGCGACATCACAAAAGTTGAACTCCCGTCCGATAGCTTTGATGGTATCGTTTGTTCGGAAGTGATCGAGCATTTACCAAATTTTAAAGCCGTGTTGGCTGAAGCGTTCCGGCTTCTGAAAAAAGGTGGGTATTTTATAGTTACCGTGCCGAATAATGAAAAATTAAAAATTATATCCTGTCCCCACTGCCTGAAACATTTTTACCGGGACGATCATGTGAATAGTTTTAATAAACAATTTTTGTCCAGCTATTTGCAAGAAGCAGGATTCAGGATAGACAATACAACAGTGACAACGAGTAAAATATTGAACCAGTTTCAATACCATTTAAAGCTGTCTTACGGAATATTGGTTAAAATAGCAGATTGGCTTCTAACCCGTTTGTTCAGTAAATATACTTTTTACTTATTGATTCGAGCCAGGAAATGATCGAACACTTCAAACGTCTCTCAAGTCAAACATTGATTTACGGGCTTGGCGATGCTGTTATCAAAGCGATTGCGTTCTTTCTCATTCCTCTTTACACAAGAATTTTAACCAAAGAAGAGGTCGGAGTTATTGCGCTTATCAATATTATTGAGTTGATCCTTTTGTTTATTCTATCCTGGAGTTTGAATTCCGCTGTACTAAAAGTATTCCACGACCTTAAAACAGAAACAGAGAAACGAGCAATTTTTTCCACTTCACTGATATTCATATCCACTATTGCGTTTTTCGTTTTATCTGCCTTATTTATCAACGCTGACACGCTATCGCAAATTTTTTTTAGGTCTGCTGATTATTCTATCTATTTAAAAATTGTGCTTGTGTCAGTATTTTTTAACCTGTTTCGACTGTTTGGACTTGCGTATCTGCGTGCTCTGGAAAAGCCGATCCATTATTCAATTTTAAATATCATCCATTTTACTCTATTGGTGAGCCTGAATGTTGTTCATGTTCTGTTTTTAAAACAATCAATACTTGGAGTTGTTAAGAGCAGTATGATTACAGCAGCAGTTTTATTCCTGATTGTTTTGGCAACAGTTTTTAAAAATGTCGGCTTTGTTTTCTCTACGTCAATACTGAAAAAACTGCTTCATTTCGGGATGCCTATGGTTCCCGGAACAATCGCTGGGTGGGCGCTGACAGTTTCTGACCGTTACTTACTGAACTTGTTCGCAACACCAGCAGATGTGGGACTTTATGACATTGCCTATAAATTTGGCATGATTATCCACATGGTTCTGGTTATGCCTTTTCGAACGGCGTGGCTGCCGTTTGTTTTTTCAATCAGAAACGACAAAAATGCGGATAACATTTACTCAGTAACGTTAACTTATTTTCTGGTGGCTGCGACATTAATTTTTCTGATGATTTCTTTGTTCGCCAAAGAGATTATCATTTTGGTGAGTACATCAGCTTATTTACCAGGAGTGAAAGCGATCCCTTTTGTTGCCCTGGCGTATGTTTTTTATGGTGTTTATTATATTGTTGACATCGGCGTTTTGCTGAGAGTACGGACCATTTATTACACAATTATTATGGGAATTGGGGCAGCGGTTAATATTAGTTTAAATATTATAATGATTCCCAAAATGGGTATGATTGCAGCGGCTATTAATACTACTATTGCTTATTTTTTAATTTTGATTTTGATGTATTTTATTTCAAAAAAACTATATCCAGTAATTTATGAAGGAAAAAGAATACTAAAAATTGTTTCAATTGGAAGCATCATTTTTATTTTAGGTTCTGTAATTTCGTTTGAATCAACATTGCTAAATATTTTGTTCAAATTGTTTATCATTGCCTGTTACCCTGTTGCGCTTTATTTGTTGAAATTTTTCCGTCCAACTGAGTTAGCGGGTTTTAGAAAAATAATATCGTAACTGTTAATCCAGATGAAACCATACAGTAAATTCCAAAATATATTTATCATGAAAATCCTGTGAATTCCGTCTAATTATTTTTTTTAACATATTTTAACTTGATAATAAATTGCTTAATATGAAATAAAATAAATCAAATAGGAGATAGCTCCATGGCGAAAAAAAAGAAGAAAAAAACAGCAATTGCTAAACCAGTAAGTCAAAAAGCTAAAACTAATTTTTTCACAGATCATCCCAATTGGTCTGCTGCGATAATTCTCTTTTTACTTTTGATAATTTTTTATTACCCCATCGTATTTGAAAACAAAACAATGATGCCGCCAGATAAACTCACGGCAAAAAGCTATCAAAATTTTGTGCACGATGCATTAAAAGAAGGCACGTATCCATTATGGAATCCCTATATTTTTTCGGGGATGCCTTCTTATGCCAGCTTATCCAGTGCGCCGCTAGTAAATGTTTTTGATACGATTCTTAATTACACACTGGTCGGAATTGGTAAGGTGATACCGTTAACACCGTTTATGAGAATAATAATTAATTACTTGTTTTTTGGGCTGCTGATTTATTTATTGTTGAAATCATTCAAAGTTAATCGATACGCCTGTCTATTTGCAGCGATTGCTGTTATGTTTATGCCGCAGTATATCGCCTTTACTTCTTTTGGGCATAATACAAAATTTTTAACCATGGCATTAATTCCGCTAATTTTTTGGGCGGTTCATAATCTTTTAACGAAACGTAACTTATTGTTTTTTACCCTAACAGCTTTAACGCTGGGATTTCAACTACTCAGAGCGCATGTACAGGTTTGTTATTATACTTATATTTTAATTGGGTTTTATTTTATTTATTTTGCAATCGCAGAATACAGGAAGACCAAAAAGTACCAACACCTTTTCAACGGATTCAGTTTGTTATTAGGAGCCGGGTTAGTTGCCTTACTGCTTTCTTCAGTTATGTACATTTCAATTTATGAATATTCGAACTTTTCCATCAGGGGCGGTGGAACAACGGGCGGGTTAGATTATAGCTATGCTTCGAGTTGGTCTTTTTCACCTGCTGAAATGGTCACTTTTTTTATCCCCTCGTTTTTTGGATTTGGCGGCGCCACTTATTGGGGAAAGATGCCATTCACTGACTACCCGCTTTATATGGGAATTATTACTCTTTTTTTAGCTGGGTTGGCGTTTGTGATTAAGCGAAATCGCTATGTGACCTTTTTTGCCATCATTGCTGTTTTTTCTTTGATAGTTTCGTTTGGAAAACATCTGCCGATATTTTATGATCCAATGTTTAAATTGCTACCGCTTTTCAATAAATTTCGAGTGCCAAGCATGATCCATATTTTGCTTGATCTATCGGTTGTTATTATTGCTGGTTTCGGATTGAGCCATCTCATTAACTTGAAAGAATCTGAAGATAAAAAAATTCTACAAAAAAAGTCAAAGGATATTAAGTTGTATTTTTATGTATTTGGCTCGGTTGCAATTTTGTTTATGTTGATTGTCGGCTTGGGAAAGGGCATGATTTCAAACTGGATTCAAAATTCAGGAAGACACATCAATTCAAACGGTCAACAATTGGCTTATGAAATGGCTTTGAACGATACGGTTGTGATGTTGATTTTGTTGGGCATTGCCGGGGCTCTCGTTTTGTATTACCTGCACAGCAAAATGAAAGCAAACTTATTAAGTGCCGGCTTAATCGTATTATTGATAGTTGATTTGTGGATTGTCGATTTTAAAATTGTTGATCCAAAACCAGCCGTTGCCGAAGATGTATTTTTTCGCAAAAACGATGCGGTAGAATTTTTAGAAAAACAGGATGGACAATTTAGAATATTTCCGATAAAGGTTGGACAGCCGGGAGAAAAACCTGACAACTGGTGGATGTACTTTAAATTGCAAAATGTTTATGGTTATCATCCCGCTAAAATAAAAATTTATCAAGAGACAATGGAAGAATTAAATTTCCCCCAGAGTTATTTAATTAAATTTTTTTCACAAGGTGTGGATGAAAAAGGACAAAGAAATTTTCAAATCAGAAAACCAGAACAAATACCGCAGGATCAATTATTTGGTCATCAGAATTTTCTCAATATGATGAATGCGAAGTATTTAATTTCACAATACCCGATACCAGACACATCCTGCCAATTGATTCATCGTGGGATAAATTTAATTTATGAAAATGAAAATGCGCTCCCAAGTGCTTTTTTTGTTGACAATATTAAAGTATTGAATTCAAAACAAGAGATATTTAAATTGTTTAAATCAAGTAAGTTTAATCCAGCTAAAACTGCCATACTTGAAGAAGAACCTGAATTTGTAATACAATCTGCAGCCGATAATAATGTTGTTGTCGAGTCCTCGGATATACACAATATAAAACTTAAAGCTTCGGTAACTGCGCCTGCATTAATGGTATTGTCGGAAATCTATTACCCGGCTGGTTGGAACGCTTATGTGGATGGAGTGAAAACCAAAATTTACAAAACCAATTATATTTTAAGATCAATTTTTTTGCAAGTGGGCGAGCATGAGATTGAATTTAAATTTGAACCATCCTCGTTTAAATTAGGTTTGTTTATTAGCTTAATTACTTTTTTGATCTTAATTGCAGCATTAGTTTTTTCTGTCCGAAGATTAAAAAAGAGTGAATGATTATTGTTTCATGTTTGAAAATTTCACGTGGATTAAAAAATCACTCGGAAGATACAAATTTCCAAATTTATTCCGTGTGGTTCTATGAACTGCATGGAATAAATAACAGGGCAAAAAAATGCGAAAAATAATCTATCGTCTATCAGACCACTTTACGTTAATTCTGTTTACACTGGCAATAATAATAATTTTAGGATTGCTTCTTTATTCACAATCAATCGTACATGACTTAAGGGTGCAATCAAGAAAGATTGTTGAGTTTTACGCAAACATTCACTCGCGATCTGCTACTGAAAGTGATACGACCTTAACCAATTTTTTATTTGAACAAGTTATTAAACAAATTAATTTCCCAATTATTTATACGGATGCAAAAAAGAATCCGACTTATTGGAGAAACATCACAATCAAAACTGATGATAAGTCCCCAAAAACGCTTGCCAAAGTCAGAAAAATGGTTCACAATCTTGAAAAAGAGTCTGACCCCGTACCCTTGACGTATAAGTATGAGGATGGCAGGGAAACAGTATTAGGATATTTATTTTATGGCGATTCAAACCTGATTACCCGTTTGGTCTGGCTGCCTTTTGTAGAAATTGGGGTTATGGGGCTTTTTATTTTTGTAGCTTTTCTTGGCTTTTGGAACATCAAAAAAAGCGAAGAACAATTCATCTGGGTTGGGTTAACTAAAGAAACCGCCCACCAATTAGGCACTCCGCTATCTTCTTTAATGGGATGGTTGGAGCTTTTAAAAAATGGAGAACATTATGAACAAATGGAAAAAGTCCTGCCTGAAATAGACAATGACCTCCAACGTCTTTCAAAGGTTGCCGCCAGATTTTCTCAAATTGGATCCCGTTCCGGACTTAAAAAACAAGATGCAATAATAATATTAAAAAATGCTATTAAATATTTTCAAAGAAGACTGCCGCAAATGGGGAAGGAAGTGAAAATCATTGAACAATTCCAGGAGGTCCCTGAAGTGAATATTAACAGGGATTTGTTTGAGTGGGTAATTGAAAATTTGATCAAAAATTCACTTGATGCCATTAAAAAGAAAAAAGGAACTATTGAAATTTCGACCGGGATAGTAGAAGGAAAATCATCGCGGATTTTTATTGATATAAAAGATAACGGAAAAGGGATCAGCCCAACAAATCGCCGAAGGGTTTTTAAGCCTGGTTATAGCACAAAAAAGAGAGGCTGGGGATTGGGTTTAAATCTGGCAAAAAGAATTGTTGAAGAATTTCATAATGGGAAATTGTTTATTAAAGATACAAAAGCGGATGAAGGGACGACGATGAGGGTTGTTTTGAGAGTATAAAATTGGGAACTATTCAAAATAAGATTTATGCCCACTAAATACACGAAAAGACACGAAATAATGTTAATAATATTTTACTGCTTTAGTTTATAAAATAATACGTTAGTGTGTTTCGTGTTTTTAGTGGCTCGTATATTAAAAGTGTAAAAATGTTATTAACCTAATTGGACATCAAATTGTTGAAACACACATTAGAAGTTTATCTGGCAGAAAAGCTGATCTTTCACAGTGATGGGAAATGGCTGCATCCACTTTTAGAATTGGAGAAGTTCCTTTCAAACTCAAATTATGATCGAACTAAATTAGTCGTTAAAGACAAAATTATTGGGCGAGCAGCCGCGTTAATTTTGATATATTTGGGAATACAAAATGTGAAAGCAGGTATTATGAGCAAGTTAGGTAAAGATGCCCTGGAAAAATATGTAATCAGTTATGAATACAAAAATCTTGTTGATCGGATTCAATGCCGAACCGAAGAATTATTGCAGAATGAAGACGATCCTCAAAAAGCTTATAAAATTATCAAAGAACTGTCCTCGTCTGCATAAATTAGTTGATATGAAAGGAGGCTTATGAATACGAAACGTCTATTAATAATACTACTAATTGTTATAATAATATTTGTAATTCTGTACTACTACTATAATCAAAAACTAGTAACTGACACTCAAATCCTGCCGCAACACCCGGGTTTCCCGACTCTATTTGCCGGGCATGAGCAAATTGAACATAGTTATTACATATTGAGTTACAACGAGGAATATGAACAAGCTGATTGGGTGATGTACAAGCTGCCGGCATCATTTTTAACTCAGGATAAATTTAAACGAAAAGACGACTTCCGAATTGACACGCTGGTAACAACAGGTTCTGCAACTCTGAATGATTATAAAAAATCTGGCTGCGATCGTGGACATCTCTGCCCGGCTGCAGATATGGCATGGTCTGAGAAATCTCTTTCAGAGACATTTTATATGAGCAATATGAGTCCGCAAAAACCCCGATTTAATCGTGGCATCTGGAAAAAATTGGAAAATCAGGTTAGAGAATGGGCGCTTCAAAATGATGAGCTTTACATTGTGACTGGCCCTGTTTTTAATGAAATTTTAGAAACTATTGGGAAAAATGAAGTTGCTGTACCAAAATACTATTATAAAATTGCGCTGGATTATCAGAAGCCGGAAATTAAGGCTATCGCTTTTGTTATGGAAAATAAAAGTTTACCAGGCTCGTTGTTTGATTTTGCTGTAACGATTGATTCGATTGAGACTTTGACCAAGATTGATTTTTTCTCAAAAATACCTGATAGAATGGAAGCTAATATCGAGTCATCTTTTAACATCGGTTTTTGGAAAAACATCAGCAATTTTAAAGATCGAAAAATAAATTTAGAATAATTCTGTAAGAAATAAATGTAATTAAAAGTTGCTGATCATATCATTTTTTAAGCTAATAACTTTCAAGTTTCGGGCAAAAGAAATGAATAAGGGTAAAATAAAAATGGATCTAAAATGCAATAATTTTTTAAAAGGTCGTAACGTCATTGTGTTATGGATGTTAATAATTTTAATATTCAATTATTTTCAATACTCGCACGCCCAGCCTCAACGTTTTCAATTCGACCGAATTTCTTTAAATGAAGGGCTATCGCAGAGTATCATCAATGTAATTTTGAAAGATAGTAAAGGTTTTTTATGGCTCGGCACTGAATCCGGATTGAATAAATATGATGGTTATGAATTTACTGTTTATAAACAGAATCCATTTAATGTTAATTCAATCTCCAACAACCAAATTATTTCTCTACATGAGGGCAGAAGGAGGATACTCTGGATAGGAACTGCTTCTGGTGGTTTGAACAGATTAGATATGGAGACAGAGACTTTTACACATTACCGCCATAACAGCGAAGATTCCACAAGTTTGAGTAATGATTTTGTCGGATTCATTTCTGAAGATGCTGAAGGATTTTTGTGGGTCATAACAGCTGATGGCGGGATCGACAGATTGAATGTGGATAATGGAAAATTTCGACGATACAGGCATGATCCCAAAAATCCAAATTCTTTATGTCATAACATGATAAGAATGTTTTTTGAAGATTTTAACGGTACGATATGGATCGGGAGTGTATCTGGATTAAATAAATACGACAGAGAAAGAGATCAGATTATCCGTTATTTGCCTCGAAAAAACGATCCCAATAGTTTGAGTTATGATGAAGTGACTTACATTTATGAATCGCCAACCGAACCTGGAATACTTTGGATTAGTACTGGTGAAATCCAACGTTTATCTGAGGGCGGAGGATTAAACAGGTTCGATACAAAAACGGAAAAATTTACCCATTATAATCTCAAAAAAATAAAATCCTTCAATAGAAGTAGTAACATTATCGGGCAAATCATAGAAGACAAGAATGGATTATTTTGGATTGCTTCGACTCAGGGTTTAGTCAGTTTTGATCGAAAAACAAAAAAATTCAACTATTATTTACCGCAACCAAATAACCTGAACAGTTACCGAAATATTATTACGTCCATTACAGAAGATATACAAGGGAATCAATGGATTACAACGCTTGCAAGAAACGGTATTTATTTTTTTGATCCTGAAACCAAAACATTCACTTTTATTCAAAATGTACCTAATGATGCAACCAGTTTGAGCAACAATTTTGTACAGAGAATCTATCAGGATCCAACTGGTGTATTGTGGATCGGTACTAATACTGGGGGAATGAATAAGCTTGATCAATATGCAAAAAAATTTCAGACCTATAAACACGACCCAAATAATTCTAATAGTTTAAGTTCAAGTTTAGCGCGTTCATTTTGCACAGATCGTCTTGGGCAACTCTGGGTTGGACTCGGAGGCGGAGGATTAAACAAATTCAATCCTGAACGGAATTCAATTACACATTACAGAGCGAATCATAGTCTTGGTGGTTTGAGCAATGATGGGGTTTTTGCTCTTTGTGAAGATAAAAATGGTACTCTTTGGATCGGAACGTCTGGCGGTGGATTGGATCGGTTAAATATTGGGGGGGGGAAATTTAAAAATCATCATAATATTCCCAATGATCCCACCAGTTTAAGTAATAATTTTGTGCGTGCTATTTTTGAAGACAAATCAGGTACACTATGGATTGGAACAGATGATGGCGGATTAAACAAATATAATCGGGAAAGTGATAACTTCACACGCTACACAACCAATACTGAAAATCAGAATAGTTTAAGTCACAATTCAGTTCGTGCAATTGTTCAAGATCAATCTGGAGTACTCTGGTTAGGTACTTTTGGAGGAGGGCTTAATAAGCTTGTTTTACCTGATGAAAACAAAAACAACAAAAGCAAAACAGAAGTTTTCAAATCCGAAGAACTGATCTTTGCTCATTATGAACATAACCCAGACGATCCATCAAGCTTGAGCCATAATTCTATTCAATCATTGTTTGTTGATGAGCAAGGGATTTTATGGATCGGAACTTTTGGCGGCGGACTCAATCGGTTTGATCCTAAAACTGAAAAATTCGAGTTTTACACCGAACAGAATAGCGACTTACCAAATAACGTGATTTACGGAGTCCTTGGAGATAATTTGGGAAACATCTGGACGAGCAGCAACAAAGGCATTTCAAAATTTGATCCATTAACCAGGATTTTTTCTAATTATGATGTGGATGATGGATTACAAAGCAAAGAGTTTAACGGTCAAGCCTGTTTTAAAAGTCCCAGTGGCGAGATGTTTTTTGGTGGCATTGACGGATTCAATACGTTCTATCCCGATAGCATAAAAAACAATCCTTTTGAACCAAAAATTGCAATCACAGATTTTAAACTTTTTGGAGAATCTGTTCCCATTGGCGATTATTCGCCGTTAAAAAAACATATTTCTGGAATTGAAGAAATTAAATTAGCCTACTGGCAAAATGATATTTCTTTTGATTACGTAGCGCTGCATTTTAACCGTCCCAGTGAAAATAAATACTCATATATTTTAGTGAACTACGATGAAAGCTGGCGCCATGTTGGTAATAAAAGGACTGCAACATACACCAGTTTAGAACCTGGCGAATATTATTTTCGGGTAAGAGGCTGCAACAATGACGGCGTCTGGAATAAAAAAGGAGCGACTGTTCGCATAATCATTACACCTCCCTGGTGGGAAACTTTATGGGCTTATGTTGGTTATGTCCTTTTAGGGCTGATTATTTTTGTTATTATTTTCATTTTGCTACGCGCCTATTTTATTAATCGTGAACGAGAAAGAGCCAGGATCCGCGAAGCTGAATTAAGAGTTCAGGCAGCCGAAGCTCAAGCCAGGGCAATTCAGGCAGAAAACGAACGTAAAACCCATGAGTTAGAAGAAGCTCGAAAATTACAACTTTCAATGCTTCCCAAAAATTTGCCGCAAGTGCCCAATCTTAATATTGCCGTTTATATGAAAACTGCTGCTGAAGTTGGAGGTGATTATTATGATTTTTTTCTTGATGAAAAAGGAAAACTAACTGTCGTAATTGGAGACGCTACTGGACACGGTCTTAAAGCTGGAACAATGGTTTCTGTAATCAAAAGTCTATTTGTAGCCAATGTTTCTCGATCTAATATTCAATCATTTTTTTCAGATTGCACCAAGACAATTAAAAAGATGCAATTGGGAAATTTATACATGGCTCTGACGCTGTTAAAAATCAAAAACAGTGAGCTAATCGTATCGGCAGCAGGCATGCCACCGATTTATATTTTTCGAAACGAAACAAAACAAGTCGAAGAGATAACCATAAAAGGCATGCCGTTGGGTGCATTTGATAATTATCATTATAATGACCAACGAATTAAACTTAAGCTTGGAGATACCATCCTTCTTTTGAGCGATGGCTTGCCAGAATTATTTAACGATAAAAAAGAGATGTTTGATTATCCAAGAGTTAAGGAAGTTTTTACAAAGGTCGGTGATAAAAGCCCCGAAAATATA
>Ga0075123_10001319_pt1 | contig 12545 bp, 12 predicted proteins | sample AntAceMetag02UKX_FD_69808 | JGI IMG/M metagenome (GOLD analysis project Ga0075123, IMG submission 69808) | Saline lake microbial communities from Ace Lake, Antarctica - Antarctic Ace Lake Metagenome 02UKX | ecosystem: Environmental > Aquatic > Non-marine Saline and Alkaline > Saline | place... | reverse complement strand
GCTTCGAATTCTTCGGGATTCGATTTATAGGACCATTGATAAATATCCTGTTCTTTCAAAATGTCAAACTGTCTGGTATCTGGATGAAGAAAATAATGGCCCAATTCATGAGCTATAACAAAGCGCTTTTTCCCGATTTCCTTAATAGAGTTGTTGACTGTTATGATAGCTTCCTCGTTGTTTCTCAATAGTGATCCATCCATCCCATTTAAATTTTTTTGGACGACTAATATATTATAATAGGCCGCTATCAGGTTTAAATTGAGGTCATTAATACTATTGATATTTAATCCCTTAATAATCCCTCGCGCTTTGGTGATAGACATTGTCAGACGAGGGTGTCTATATTTTTTAAATATTTGTTTGCCCATCTTTTTCATCCTCGGAATCGGACATCTTAAGGATCTCAATTGAATCGAGAATTGCTGCTTTATCCTTGATCGATAGTTCTTTAAGATTTTTCCAGGCGCCTCTTAGTTGTAACTGTGGTTGAAGCCCATATTTTCCAGAAACGACCGCCCCGAATGCTTCTTCGATTTCTTCATACGATTGATTCACCCATTTGAATGCCTTGCCAGCTTTTTCATTTAGCTGAACTAAATTCTGTTGGGCCTTTTCTTTCCATGTAATCCTTTTTTCTTGGAGGGCATTGTTCACCATTTTCTTAACATTGGCGATTGATGCATCTATATCAAAACCTCGTTCTCTAAGGTTTTGTTTTTTTTCTTCGTCATCAAGTAAACTAAAATCATATTCAAGAGCATAAAGGACATTTTTTAAAGGTTCATATTTAATATCGGTATTAATGTTCATCTCCTAATCCTCCCCCCGGATTAAATTATTATTGTGGAAATCAGACTTGGTTAAAAAAGTATCCAACTTGCTTTTTAGCTTCCGCTTTAATTCATAGGCCCGAGTTGCTTTTATCTCTCCTTTGGTCAGTTCCTCTATTTCTCTTGGAAGATGAGTTAGTTCGAGGGCCTCAAGATAGTTAGATAATTCTGCGTCATTTGAGACCCATTCTTTAAAAGCTTCATAAGTTTGCCGTTGAAATTTTATATCTTGAATTTGATCTAATATAACATCAGGAGTTGGATTGGGATCGGCAGTATTCGAAATTGGATCAGGTTTATTGGGATCCTCAACCCAATCTTTAAGGCATCGGTTTTCTAAAGATTTAAGTTCAGCCCAGATTAGGCTTTTGATTGTTCCTTTAAGAACACCAAGTAAATCCACTTTGTCAGGATCCCATTTACGCTTTCCATCTAGTAAGCGGCGAATCGCCTCTTGGCTAAAGTCATCTGCATTTTTGTCGTTAGCCAGTAATTGGCCCCTTGGACCTTTCCTGGGAGAAAATCCTCTCCAACCATATCTTCTTATTAGATTATCTGCGTAATTAACCAATTCAGGCATCAGCTTATCCCAATTAGCTTCGTTTATTAATTTTTCTATGTCGTCATCCATTTCAAGGCACCTTAATTTATACCTTACATTCTATTATGCTCCAGATTAACATTTTTCTGAGAAAAAATAATAATAATCACAGATAATTACATAAAGAGAGCATATATAATTAGTAGCAGACATTGGGTCTCCGGCAAAAATCGAAACATACCATTTATGATCGTCTTGACTGGTATATGTAAGCAAAATCTAATAGGAAACTATAATGAATATAATGAAATCAGATGATAGTGAAGTTTTTCAAATTTTGTCACTGGATGGTGGCGGCATTAAAGGATTGTTTTCTGCTGCGGTATTAGCAGCTCTGGAGGACGATTTAAACATAAATATTACGGATCATTTCGACCTGATTACGGGGACTTCCACCGGAGGCATCATCGCACTTGGCCTAGGATTGGGGCTAAGGCCAGCACAAATCGTGAATTTTTACGCCCGAGAGGGGCCATCAATCTTCAAGAACTGTTTGGGTTTGAGAAACGTGAGACACTGGTTCTATAGGAAATATCCCCAACAAAACTTACGTAGAGCAATCGAGAATACGGAGGGTTTTAAGGGGAAGATTCTTGGTGATGCTACAAAACGCCTCGTTATCCCATCTTATAATCTAGGTGAGGACGATGTGTACCTATTTAAGACTCCTCATCACACTCGGCTGAAAAGGGACTGGAAAGAACCTGTTTGGAAGGTTGCATTAGCTACTAGCGCCGCTCCCACGTTCTTCCCTGCTTGTACTGATGTGGGTGCGGCAAGGTTGATTGATGGTGGCATATGGGCGAACAATCCCATTCTCGTTGGCATTACGGAAGCCGTGAGCCTGCTTGATGTACCAATGGATAAGATCCGTGTGTGTAGTCTTGGTACATCCGATGAAGTGACGTGGCGACCACAATCCCTGACCCACGGCGGCAAGCTGGCATGGGCATCCTCCGTAGTAAGCGTAATCATGCGAGGCCAAAGCCTCGGTGCGCACAAGCAAGCTCTCCATCTTCTTGGCTCCGATAAAATCAGCCGTCTTGACCCCAAGGTGCCCAAGGGATTGCTGTTTCTCGATAAGGTTGACGTATCAACGCTTATGGGAAAGGCATCGCATGAAAGCCGCATATTTGCACCGGAATTTGAAACCCGTTTCCAATCGCACACGGCTAAACCCTATGTCCCGATTTACAGGGAATCTACAAAAGGAGAATCGCCATGACAACGACAACAGCGCAGCAGCAACTAGGTATATTCTTAGAACATGCCGCCGAAGGCTTAGATCTTCCAGATTCCATCCGTGATGAGGCGCGAAAAAAATATCAACAAATAGGCGAATGGTTAAAGGATGATCATGAACAGCAGTATGCATCAGACGCAGAAATCTATGTGCAAGGATCGACGAGACTTGGCACGGGGATAAGGCCAGTTAAGGATGAGGACGAGTATGACATTGACTTGGTATACCGAAGGGACATTAAAAAGCAAAGCATTACGCAGGACGACCTGAAAACTCAGGTCGGCGACCAACTCTATCGTTATATCAGATATCTGAAGCAGAAGAAAGAGCAAGCACCGACATTGATTGAAGGAAGCCGGTGTTGGACATTGGACTATCCCGGTAAGTTCCACATGGATATACTTCCCGCTCTGCCGGATGATGAGCCGTATTTACAGAACACCCGGGATTACGACGATGCTATCATCATCACTGATAAGGACCTCCGGACATGGAAGTATAGCAATCCCAAGGGGTATTCGAATTGGTTTCACGAGCAGATGCATATGGCGTTCCGAGAACAGCGTGAATTTATGGCTAAGGCAGCTTCCGTAGATGTGGAAGACATCCTGGAGCAAGACGTTAAGACCACTTTACAGCGTTCGGTGCAACTGCTCAAACGGCATCGTGACATCAGGTATCAAGGCAATCCGGACGACAAGCCGGTCTCGATTATTATTACGACCCTTGCTGCTCACGCCTATCAAAATCAAGCCGATTTTTATGAAGCGTTCATCTCAATCGTCAAGGGTATGAAGGACTACATCGAAGTGCGAAACGGCAAGTACTGGGTCGGTAACCCGGTGAATCCGAATGGCGAAAACTTTGCGGACAAGTGGGAAACCGAACCTCAACGGAAAGAAAGATTCTTCCAATGGCTTAGTCAAGTGGAATCGGATATAGAGCAAGCTTTAAGACAACAAGGACTAGGCATAGACAAGGTCGCGGGTTCTCTGAACCCGGTTTTTGGAGACATGTTGATCAAGAGTGCGACGAAGCGGTATGGAGATGCTCTCCTCAAACAGCGGCGTGCTGGGAATTTGAAGGTAACACTTGGCACGGGTATGCTTGGCTACACTGGTGCCCGCCCGGTCCGACCGCATACAGAATATGGCGACTAAGAAACTAAAACAGAAACCTCTAAATGTGGCGATCCAACGATTAGGGCTTCTAAAGGATTACCCGGATTCAACGTGCAAAATCAGAAGCGGATCTCTTACCTGGACCGGGAGGATTCAACCCACTGCGCTCAGCCGGGCATATGAGTTGCGATTGACCTATCGACCGCCAAAGTCGTCGCATATCTTCGTAGTCGATCCTCCGTTGGAGATGCACAATGGCAAGGATCCTCCACATCGATACAAAGAAGGGGATCTGTGCCTGTATTTGCCGTGGGGAAATGAATGGAGTTCACACATGATGCTGGTCCACACAATCATTCCTTGGGCCAATGAGTGGTTGATGCACTACGAGTTGTGGCTTATCACAGGTGAGTGGTATGGTGGCGGTATCCACCCTCGAGGCGACCAATAGTAAGGACGCAGTGGTACCCATTAAAGGTTTCGTTTATTGTGGATTCGCCAGAGTAATAAATTATGGGACAAGGAATTTCCGGTATATGGGATCGTACATATAGATGATCTACGTTCCAGAGATGATCAAGAACCGGATGAATAAAAAAAGGCAATGGCTAACCCCAAAGGGCTAACCAAAGCCTCCAAGACTAATATCCTACATAAAGCAATTTCGATCAAGAAATATTATATTGATTTGGTTTTAAGGACACTGCTGTACTATTATATGTCAAACAATGGTATCTGGTTATCGCAATGGGGGTTGATATCTATACCCAAATCGGAATAAAGTGGACAGTGTGACAGTGATTTCGAAGTGTTACCGGGCACTTAAATCAGGTCATTCCGACCGCAGGAAAGAGGGAAACTCAGGTTATTAGATGCCTGTCTGCTTTAATCAAAAGTGGTGAATCATTCACCACTTTGATGGAATATCACGAAGATCAATGAGTTATAAACACCCCGCGCCCAAAATCAGTATAAAGAGATGTACAAATTATGATTGGGGAGGGGACTGTATTGGTTGGTTTGCTTAATAAGGAGAGGTTGAGATGGGGCTTAGCATTCATTACCGCGGCCGTCTGAAGACGCCGGATTTAATCTCTTCGATCACTGATGAGTTGGTCGATATCTGTAAGAGCCTGGACTGGGAGACCTCTTGCCTGGATGAGGATTTCAGCATGGAGAATACTTCCGAGTTGGTCCCCACCGAAAAGGGGGTCAAGATAACCGGTCATCTTCCGCTGAAAGGGGTTGGGATCGCTCCGGGAGATGGATGCGAAAGAGTCTCCTTCTTCTTTGACCGGGGCGGCAATCTGATCGCCCCTCTCACGATGGTGATCTCCGGTCCGGTAAAAGACGAACTCCCCTGGGTCGCAGTCAAGACCCAGTCCGCCCCCCTTGATATCCACATAACTCTCATCAAGCTCTTCCGGTACCTGAAGAGGAAATACTTCGAGATCTTTGAAGTCTCGGATGAGGGATCATACTGGGAGACCGGCAACGAGGTTCTCCTCCGGAAGAAGATGGAGTTCCTGGCCGGGAAGATCGATGCCGTCGGGAAGACGCTTTCGGAAGTCGATCTTGGCAGCGATCCCGATATCTCCCCCCACGAACTGGCTGATCGGATAGAAGAACTGCTGCGGGATAGATGGGATGAGCTGTAACCATCATTTGAAATCATCATATCTTTAACTCTGGAGACATAGATGAAAAACACCATATTTTTCATGGTCTGTTCTGCGCTGATATTCTGCTCCTGCTCCAGAGAACCGGAGACGGAGCATCGATCCCGCGATTCACTCTCGGATAGGCTGGATATTATCAATCAGGCCAGAGAGGTTCAAAAGAAGGAGAACAAGGCAATCGAGAGCCGGAACAAGCTGGTCAATGATATATTTAATAGGAACCAGGGGCCGACACCGGCTGAATAATAATTGGTTTTAATTAGTTTTATCTCAATGGGATACATTTTTCGAATGGGGTCAAGCTATGTAAGCTTTCAGTGAACCCCGTTGCCCCGTGATTGTATCTGGGTTGTTGTAGCCGCGGTCGGTGACCGCGGATGACAAGGGCCGCGGTCAACGACCGCGGCTACAGTGTCCGAGGCCACCACACAAAATCGGGATGAAGCATAAGACAACGGGGTTCACTGAAAACTTACCACGCTATCTCTCTGAATTTGATTGAGAATAAGTTAAGCTGGAGCGGATTATGTTCGGACTGAAAAAGAGACGAAGAAAAAAGATCGTCGCCCGGCCGTTCCCGCCGGACTGGCTCCCCATAGTAGAAAAGAATATTCCCCGCTTTCAAGCTTTGCCGGCTGAGGACCGGAGGGAACTTTTAAAGGATATCCTGATCTTTCTGACGGAGAAGAACTTCGAGGGATGCGGGGGGCTTTCTCTCACCGATGAGATACGGGTCACAATCGCCGCCCAGGCTTGCCTGCTTCTCCTACACCGGAAGAACGACGATTATCCCCGTCTCCAGTCAATCCTGGTCTATCCTCGCGCTTACCGGGTGGACGGAAAGAAAGTTAGTTCGGGAGGATTTATCCGGGAAGGGCCGGAGATCCGGGCCGGGGAATCGTGGAGCAGCGGCGCGGTGGTTCTTTCCTGGGACGATGTCAAAAAGAGTGCGTCTGATCTCCGGGATGGTCATAACGTGGTTCTCCATGAATTCGCCCACCAGTTGGACCAGGAAGACGGCGTGGCCGATGGGATCCCGGTTCTCGGGGAGCGGTCGCGCTATACCGCCTGGGCGCGGGTACTGGGAAGAGAGTACCGGGAACTGGTAAGCGAGATCGAGAAAGGCCACCGAACCGACATCGATCCCTATGGAGCTCTCTCCCCGGCCGAGTTTTTCGCGGTGGTTACTGAATGCTTTTTTGAGAAGCCTGCTGCTCTCCGCCGGCGGCACCCTGAACTCTACCAGGAGCTCCGTCTTTTTTATCGTCAGGATCCGCCTTCATAAACCGGGAATGAGGCCGGGCATGGTCTTGAGGACCATGATCGAAAGATGAGATTTTTATATAAGATTTTTCTGGTAGCGTTGATTACCGCGCACGGATCATCGATTACTACTTACTGATTACTTATACCTGATTTCCTTTAAATAGCTGGCATCGTTATTGAAAAACAACTACCTCCCCCTTCCCTCGGCTGATATGTCACCTCTCCTCCGTGCTCCCGCATGATGGCCCGGGCTATGGTGAGGCCGAGGCCGGTTCCTTTTTTCCGGGTGGTGAGGCGGTCGTCGACCCGGTAGAATTTGTTGAAGATCTTTTTTCCCGCCCCCTTTGGTATCCCGATCCCCCGGTCACTTACTGTTATTATTGCCCGGCCATCTTTAATCTTGACCGCGATTTCGATCTCCCGTTTCTTCCCCGAGTATTTTTCCGCGTTGGAGAGAAGGTTGATCAGGACCTGTTCCAGGGCGTCGGGATCGCCCAGGACCAGCACCGGCGTGTCTAACCCTTTAATCCTGATGGTAAAGCCTCGCTCCTCCAGGGGGACCTTCAGATTCTCCGTGGCTCTCCGGACTACATCTGTAAGATGAATTCTTTGTTTATGGTAGGTCTTCTCTCCGTCCTCGATCCGGGAGAAGTCGAGGACGGTGTTGATCAATCGGGAGAGGCGTTTACTCTCGGATACCATCAGCTTCAAGTAGTGCCGTTGTTTCTCCCGATCGGGCTGACGCCCCTTCGCGAGTATCTCGGCAAAGAGACGGATTGAGGTGAGAGGGGTTTTGAGTTCATGGGAGACATTGGCAGCGAAGGTGGTCTTCTGCTGTGCCAGAATGATCTCCTGGTTGACCGAGCGGAAGATGAGAAATCCTCCGAGAATGATCGCGATCAGCAGGATCGCGATCAGTACCACCATGATCAGGGACTGGAGTCTGGCCCGGGAGGCAAGCGAGGCGGGGTCGGAGAGATAGGCGGCCACCTCCCAGCGGGGGAGGACCTCTCCGATCTCCCGGGAGAAGAACGGCCGCTTCCATTCGCGCCTTGCTTCTTCATTGAGGGGGTCGAGAAGAGGAGATCCATTCTGGTCGAGAACGGTCATGAGCCTGGTGGCGGAGTAGGGGACAGGAAGGACCGAAAGTATCTTTTTCGTGAATGTCTTCAGGTTAACCAGGCAGCCGGCAATTTCTTCTCCCGGCGGGATCTTCTTCCAGAAAAAGATCTCAAGTTTCTTGCCTGTCAGGCGGGGAATAAACCCCTGGTCAGCATCGGCGGTTATCCGGGAGAGGTTGAGCCGTTCCGCTATCAGAATCGATCTCTCCGGTTCGATTTCGGCTGCTGCTCCGACTATTGCCTGCTGCCGGGTAATAACATTTCTTTCCAGGACATCTTTCTTCTCGTTCTCCGCCTGCTGGTAGAGCTTGCTCTGGACTTCCCGGGAACTGCGGAATTTAGCCTCGTCTAACTTTCCCTTGAGCCTGGAATGGGACATTGCTTTCTTCAGATCCAGGCTGCCCTCTTCCCGGGCGTCTTCGTCTTTTTCAGCCTCTCCGGCCTTATCCGCGCCATAGGAGTCACCTTCGGAGAGATGGGCTACATTCTGAAATGACTGTATGGTGGTCTGATCGGTGAGGGAATCCCGGTTGTCGTCCAGAAAGGTATCTTCGGCGGTTGAGACTCCCTCGTCTTTTTTGGGCCAGAGAATTTGGTTTTCCCGGGAGACCAAGAAGGGAACATCAACCAGATCCGATCCCTCCTTCCAGGCTTTGAAGTTGGCATCGTCTCCTTTCCCATCGGTGCTTCCCAATACCCGGGCGAGCTGCTCTCCCAGGGAGGCAATCTCATTCCGGATCAGTTCGACGGTCTGATCGACCTCGACCCGGAGGGTGTCCTCCATCCGATTTTCGAGATAGCTCTCTTCATGCCGGAGGGTCCGGATGGAGATGATCCCCAGAACTATACCCGGGATTATTACTACCGCGGCGAAGGCCGCGATCAGCTTGACTGTCAGGCGGTGATAAGTCATTGGAGTTATTATACTTTATTTCCCCGTGAAAGGGATAAAAATTTTCATCTTACGGTTGTTTGTATTCCTGCAGGTATGTTCGGGTGGCGTGAGGCTATGCTCATAATAGGATGTATCCCATCATGACAAATATATAACTTTACAACTCGTCAGCGTGAAATTGGTCTGCGCAGGTGAGTTGTAGCCGCGGTCGTTGACCGCGGAAGAGTTGACCCGTATTTCATGGAATCAAAAAAACTGTCATTGCGAACCCGTAAGGGTGAAGCAATCTCATTCATATAATCAATAAGCAGACTTGACCCATATTTTGAAAAGAGCAAAGGGAAGACTTGACCCCTAATTTATTTGGCCCGACCCCATTTTTGCAGCTAGGTACATAAGATAATTCAGGAGAGAATAAAGAAATATAGATAGTTGGGCAGAAGAATTAAAAGAATTTTTCCCCGGCTTTAAACTTAGTATTTGGGGTGTGGCCCTGATTTTTTGCATGGGGTGTGACCCTGATTTTTTGCAAGATTCATGACGTTGTGCGCACCTGCCGACTCCCCGGCAATGATCACATTGTCAGGATCTCCGCCAAACGCTTCAATGTTGTCCCGAATCCGCTCAAGGGCCTTGATGCTATCCAGTGTGCCGAAGTTTCCCGAGTCATCCAAAGAATTGCCGTGCCTGAGCGCCGGGTGTGTAAACCAGCCTAATGGTCCGAGCCGGTATTGAATAACGACCACGACAACGTTGGATCTGCCGGCGATAGCTGCCCCGTTATAATTTGCAGTTTTTCCGATGTTATTCGATCCTCCGGGGATCCATACGTATACCGGAAGATTATCTTCCTGGGACCTGGGACGCCATATATTAAGATATAAACAATCCTCACTTCCTTCCGTGGTCCCGGTTCTGATCAAATCCACCCCCGTAATCAACTGCGTGCATGGTTCGCACTCGTCTTTCGCTTGCATTACATCATGCCAGGGATCCGGATCCTGGGGCGCTTTCCAGCGGAGTTCACCAACAGGTGCCTTGGCATAAGGGACGCCCTTCCAGGCCCAGGTATTGTCGGCATCCGAAATGCCCATCATCTAGCCATATATCGTAGTGATTTCAGTATTGCGTCTATTAGCACAGTTAGTGACGACAGATAAAATGAATCCCGAAAATAGGAGTAATTTCAAAAGATCGCGCCTTGAGGTCTTAAGGAGATTTCCCTCCAACTTTATCAAACGGATTTTGGTGGGACGTTATTTAAACTTGGCTGATTTTTATAAGGGGAAGACGCGATCAGCGCTATCAATATTCGAGGGTTAAACCAACGCCCACTTCTTTCAGTTCGGCCGCGGCGGCCAGGGCTAACAGGGAGTTGAGGTCGGTACAGTGGCAGGCGTGGATGGCCGCCGGTTTGAGAGCTTTCAGATAGGATACGGTCTTCTGGAGTTGAATTGGCGGGGGATCGAGCAGATGAAATCCCCCGATGATATCGACTACTCTCTCTTCCCGGCAGACCCGGCGTGCCTGTTCAATAATATTGCAGATACCGGCATGGGAACATCCGGTGATGATTACCAGGCCGGCATCGGAACGGTAGGCCAGGGCCGAGTCATCAAGCAGGAAATCATCTTTATCCATCCCCTTTTTCCTGATTTTCCCCATCGGCCGAAGTCCTTCAAAGTCATTTTCTCGTTCAATCTCCCCCAGAAAGATCAGGCGTTCGGTTAGCTGTACGGGATTTTTGCTGAGCCGGACATCGAAGAATCCGGAGAGCGTCTCTTCCGATACGAAGGATCCGATTTCGGGGAGGTTACCAATCTTTTTTGAGAAGAAGGTAGAAGGATGGGCGACCAATTTCGGTTTTTTCAGGGGAAGTTTCTCGATTGCCGCTTCCAGGTAAAGACGGAGCAGGGGATCAAGTCCACCGGTGTGATCGATGTGCCCGTGAGAAAGGACAACATAATCTAAATCAAGCAGATCAAGCACGAGTTTGCGAGCATTAATTATAAAGGCGTTAGAATAGCCGAGATCGAAGATTATTTTCTTGCCGCCGGTCTCAATAAGATAAGAAACTCCTGGTTCCGCGAGAAAATACCTGTCGATAAGAGTATTGTTGTCAATCAGAACTGTAAGCTTCATAATGAATTATTCAGGTTAGTTTTTTATCCAGAATTTGCCGCATAAGCTTAGGATTAGCTTTACCGCGGGATGCTTTCATTGCCCGGCCGATCAGAAACCCGCTCGCTTGCTTTTTGCCGTTATGGAAGTCCCGGACCGCGTCGGGATTGTCCGCGATTACCTGGTCTACGATCTCCTCAAGTTCCAAGGTATCGCTTACCTGCCTGAGACCGCGTTCTTCAACGAGGTCTCTCGGTCCGCTCTCACTCTCGAAAAGCAGCGCGAAGACTTCCTTTCCCGCGCTTACACTGATCTCTTCGCGATCGATCATCTCCAGTAATTCGGCCAGGCGCGAGGGAGTGACCGACGTATCGGCGGGGGTCTGAGACCGTTCTTTGAGGGCCGGCATCAACCGCTCTCCTATCCAGCCGGCGGCGGCGCGCGGCAAAGAACAGGCCCTGGCCGTTCTTTCGAAATATTCGGCCAGATCGCGCTCCGAACTCATCACTGCGGCTTCTTCCGGGGTGAGGCCGTATTCTTTGACAAAGCAAGCTCGTCTCTGATCCGGCATCTCCGGCAGCTGCGCGCGGATTGTATCCAGCCACTCATCCGTGATCACAATCTCGGGCACGGAGGGATCGGGTACGCCGGGGCCGGCGAATTTCTCCCGCATGGGCGTGGTAACTCCCCGTTCGGGGTCCCAGAGACGAGTATGTAATACAATCGCTTTGCCGGCATTTACGCGTTCGGTCTGCCGTATAATCTCATGGGCGATGGCTTCACCCACATGACGGATGGAGTTCATGTTTTTAACTTCAACCCTGGTGTTGAGAAGGTCCGTGCCGCGCGGGCGGATCGATATATTGGCATCCACCCGCATGGTTCCCTCTTCCATGCTGCATTCGGCGCTTCCCGCGTACCTGATTCGTCGCCGGATATCACGGAGGAACTCCATCGCGTCGCGCGGGGAGCGCATATCGGGCTCGGTGACTATCTCCACCAGGGGAGCCCCGGCCCGATTGAAGTCGACCAGGCTGATTTTCTTTCTTCCTTCCGTCTCGTGAACCAGCTTGGCGACATCCTCCTCCATATGAATTTCAAGGATCCGCAGTCGTTTTGATTCGCCGTCTTCTCCGATAATTTCCAGCCAGCCGTTCCTCGCGAACTGATTGTGAACCTGAGAGAGTTGATATCCCTTGGGTAGGTCGGGGTAATAATAAATCTTCTGGTCGAACCGGCTCCGGGGCTGAATCTCGCAGTTGAGCGCGAGGCCGGTCAGGACGGCCTTTTCCAGCACTTTCTGGCTGAGCCGGGGCAGGGCGCCCGGTGTCCAGAGGCAGACCGGGCAGATATTCCGGTTGGGAAGATCACCCGGTCGGTTGGGACAATCACAGAACATCTTGGTCTTACTGTTAAGCTGAACGTGAATTTCCAGCCCGATTATTGCTTCATATTCCATAATAAGACCTTGCTCGAAAAGGTGTTTTGAAGATTTTATTTAAAACAACTAGGTAATTCACCACGAAGATCACGAAGGACACGAAGAATATTTGAGAAACAAATAGAATTCAGCTTAATTTAAAAATCTTCGTGATTGCAGTCTACCCCGAAAAATTCGGGGTGTCCTTCGTGGTTTTAATTAGTTTTTTGAACAGGTTATAGTAA
>Ga0075123_10001318_pt1 | contig 12548 bp, 10 predicted proteins | sample AntAceMetag02UKX_FD_69808 | JGI IMG/M metagenome (GOLD analysis project Ga0075123, IMG submission 69808) | Saline lake microbial communities from Ace Lake, Antarctica - Antarctic Ace Lake Metagenome 02UKX | ecosystem: Environmental > Aquatic > Non-marine Saline and Alkaline > Saline | place... | reverse complement strand
CTTCGGCTGCATTCCTGGCAGGACAGTCGAAAATGGCGAACTATCAGATTTTGCAGTAACTTAGCGATTTGTCTTTCCCTGTCATTATCATGATGGTGAAACTGGCTATCTGTCATCTTTGCAGCACGTTTTATAAAGGCCTCATAGTAATAGCGGCAGTCAGGGCCTTTCGGTTTCACCCCATGATGGTTTTTTGAAGAATTTGGCAAATTACTGAACTTACTGATAGTCATATCATAGGCTTTTTCAAGTATTTCCGCCTCTCCATTACACCACCGGCGGGCTGGATTGCTCTGTCGGAGTTTGTCCGCAAATTCAGCCAGGCAGAATGGCTGGCTGCTATGGTAATAGAATATCCTGCGGTTATTGTGTAATTCCTGTAGGGCTTTCCTGTCGCTGTTGCGGGCGATAAGTTCAGCCAATCTTAACAGGTTAAAATGTCCGTACATCTAAAACCTTCCTGCTACCATAACTTAAGCGGCAAACAAGAGAATACACAACTCGTTTATGCGGCTTATGATAACGCAGGAAGAGGCAGAATGCAACGATTCTCTACTCCCGTTCTCCCCATCGTGCTGTTGTTGATGAAAGACCAGACGCACAGATAGTGGAAGAAAAATTCGTAAGTGTCATTCCGGGCTTATCAAATAAGATGATATCCTTAAAATGAGACCGGGAACTTATTATTCTCCCCGGTTTACATATTGCAATGTAAAGCCACTTTTATACCTGAAGGCGTGCAGTTGATGTAGCAACCAGCAGTTCAGATTTCACCTTTTTGTGTCTTTTTCAATCTTCAGCCGCATTTCTAATTCGTTTTTGCATCGCAAGAGCTTGTAAAAGCGATAGTTGTAATCACTTTTTTCAAGACCCCTACATAAGAAAATGATTTGCTTAAACGGCATATCCCTTTTATAATGCAGCTTTTAGTAGTTTCATGATTGGGACAAGGAAGTCATGGCTGTCTTGGAAAAAGTCGGGGCAGTGGATATTGGAACTTCGAAGGTAGCGTATGCTTGTGCAGAAACTGGCTGTTTTCAACCTTTTTGGAGAAACAGGATGGCCCGACAACAAGGGATTTATGTTTACGACATACCGTCGATCCCTGATTGCACACATCACAGTCTGGTCACACTCTGCGGTGGTAATGTCCAACAACATATCTTCGGGGGTTGCGAACATCTGCTTCGGATGATAGCTAATTTTAAGGAAGGCCAGATAACCCTGGCGATCCGATTCATCTTTAAACCTGCAACAGATAAGGGGATTCAGCAAAGATTAAAGCTGCAACTGGCAATTAAAATAGGCGAAGGGGTATCTGGGGATACAGTTGAACAGCTTATTGATTCAGGGCCGTTAGCGGAATTTTATGAATTTCACGAGGCTAAAAATCCGCAAAAGGAGTATCTTTTAGACTACGATTTTCCTGCTGTCTGCGAAGTCGTACGTCAGGAAGAAACCGTTAAGCCCCTTGTGCCCCAGGAACAAAACCCCGGTAGAATTCCCACGGTATATTATTCTTTGTATTCACTCGAAGCCAAGCCGGATAATGATTACCTGATGATCGACACCCTGCTTTCAAAAATGAAGAATCCCTGTGTTGTGGAAATGCTCGTCTGCCCGGTAAATCAAAAAGATGACCTTGAGGCTCAGTATAAGTACATTACCCAACTTAGGAGCGTCAATGAGTACGGAGATGATTCTTACGACAAATCCCAAACTGAGAATCTCTTCGATGATGACGAGGAAGATTTTCACCAACAACCGATCAAGTTGACCATTGAGAGAAAAAGAGATCCTATGGCCGATGATATTGCCCAGGAGCACCATGAATTTCATCGCAAGCTGCGTCAGCCGCAGTTATTGTTCAATATAAAGGCGTTTGCGATGAACCAGGAGAACGCCCTGATGTTGGCGTCGGCTGTGGCTGAGTGTGGTTTCTCCAATGGGAAATACAACCTGGTTTCCTACGACAAAGAAAACTCTGGGAAAATGGCAAAATGGCTCGATGATTCATGTAAGAATAGCCGACAAATGGACGTCTCACTTCATGCAATGTATCCGGGGGTTTGGGATGCTGATCTCCCGGAAGGATACCAGCGTATGACCAGGTTATGTCGCATGGCGACTATAGATGAATTAAAGGGAGTTATTCGTCTGCCTATAGGCGGTCACGGCTCACCGCGATGTATCAGAAAATCAACTGATCCACAAGTAAGTACAGACAAAAAGAGCATCCTAATTGGAGACGACCTGGAATCGGGATACCCCGGAGAACGCAAGTACAACAAACTGTCAAATCTATCTAACATCTTTAATTGTGTCAAGCCAACCAATCTTGAATCACGGCTTCCCTTGACAGCTCTGACCAAGCATATGTTCGTTGCCGGCGTTCCGGGCAGTGGTAAAACAACGGCTGTCTACAATATGCTCGTGCAACTTTTCAGGCATGGCAAACCATTTTTAGTGATCGAGCCGGCAAAAACAGAGTATCGAGTCCTGAAAACCCTTCAGAACCATCCGGATAAAACCGTAAAGGAAATGGCCCGTCAACTGCGTATCTATAGTCCCGGCAATGATATGGTATCTCCTTTCCGGTTCAACCCGCTTTTCTTTCCTGAAGGTATTATGCTTGATGAGCATACAAGCCAGATGCTTTCGTGTTTTGAGGCCGCCATGCCGATGGGCGGGCCATTGCAGGCCTTGTTCGCAGAAGCTGTAGAAGAAGTCTACATAGATCGTGACCTTGAAAAACTTGATTTTCCACGAATGAATGACTTGGTTGAAGCAGCGGGTCGAATTATGGAAAAGAAGAAGTATGAGGGTGAGATAAAATCAAACCTTCAGGCTGCTATCGAGGTAAGACTTGGTATGCTGACCCGCCAGGCTATGGGACGTATCTTCCAGTGCCAAACCTGTATGCCATCGATAGCAGAATTACTGGAATACCCTACCATTATCGAAATGGACTATTTATCACAGAACCATGCCTGTCTGTTGACTTTGTTTCTGCTTTCTGCAATCAGAGAGCAGATTAAAATTGACCCTAGACGCAGGCACAAAGACTTACATCATGTAACGGTTATTGAAGAAGCCCACAATATTGTAGGCAGAACGGGTTCGGCCAAAGCATCGGAAGATATAGCTGATCCAAAAGCCTTTGCAGCTCAATACATTTCACGAATGTTAGCTGAACTGCGAGCTCTTGGAGAAGGCATCATCATCGCCGATCAACTGCCATCTGCGGTAGCTCCGGAGGTCGTGAAGAACACTGGTACCAAGTTAGCTCATCGCCTGGTCAGCAATGAAGACAGAGAAGACCTGGGAGGAGCGATGCTTTTGGGCGGCACTGAAATCGAAGAGATCGCCCGGCTAAAACCAGGTGAAGCCTATTTCTATACCGAAGGCCTGCATTTGCCTCGGCGTGTTCGCTGCCTGAATGCCAACTTATATCTCGAACTGACAGAGTTTATAGATGCTGATTCCCTTGCCTCTGTCATTACCGAAGAAGAGTGGTTTAATGATAACAAAGACAACAGAAGATTAGCATTTTCTGAAACCGTCCGCAAGGCAGAACAAGACGCCGGTGATGCGTTTAAACAGCATGAGTCAGATTTGAAAAAAATGAACAGAAAGTACGAAGACATCATAGACGAGAAGGAACATGAAAATGAAGAGGAGTCTAAAAAGGAGAGGGGCCAACTTAACCAAGACTGTGATTCCCATATAATCTCCGTTGAGGAAACTTTTGATACTTTCAAGGCTCGCTTTGACACTCTTAAAACTCTTAGCCAGAACAGCAAGGACGGATTAACGATATCGGCTAAAAACGCTTTCAAGAAATGGGGTAAAAAAATTCGACCCGGTTTAGTAGAATTACAGAAAGGTTTTTATACTATTAAAGATAACCTTTAAAAAATTTAACTATTAGGAGATGGTAAAAATGGAAACTACGAACTTGTCAAGTGAGGTAAAAGAAGCGAGAGGCATAATCGCGGAAATAAATGATTTGCTCGAGGTGCTAACTCAATGGGCTGGTGACGAAGCGGATACCACCATAAAGGGATTGCATAGCAAGTGGCATGAGCTTATGGCAAAGACAGAAGATCCGATATCGAAGGAGTTCATTGATGAATGCGAGAAGTTATTGGGAGAATGCGAATCTTTTCATACAGAAGCCGGTGAAAAGATTCTATCATTTGTAGAGGATGCCAAGGAGAAAGTTTCTATGATTAAGGAATTGGCCGGAGACGATAAAGAAAGCATGTCTATATTGGAAGAGGTTCTTAAGCTTTGGAATGAGGCTGTGCAACCTCGAATTAAACTTCTTTGCGATAATACAGCAGAATTGGCGTCGTCTATTATGGACATGATGAAATTTGTGGTAGAGCCTGTAGAAGTTACTACAGAAACGCCTTAAGCAGGAGATATTATTATGCCAATAAGACTTGAAAAAAGCAAGGGTCAACTTAAAGAAGGCGTTGAAAAACGCAGGCGTAGTCTTGATAAAGGTGAAAAAGGTATAGGCAATGTGGTGAAGGAGAAGAAAGAACTCGCCAAAGTTTCATACGAACTTCGCTATCCCACCAAAGAAGGTGCTGCAGAAATGAAGAAGGCACTCAAAGCTGCTGCTCTGGAAACGAATAAGGAGTTTGCAAAAAAAAACAACGAATTAAAGAAGGTGCACAAAAAATGCAAAGAAGCAGAGGGCGACTTTAAAGACCGAACAAAAATGGCTATAGATAACGCTAAAGAGGCAAGGAAAGCGGAAGGCCAGATAAAAGAGACAAAAAACGCCAAGTCGCATCTTGCCCGAGCCGAGCAGGCTGCTAAAAAGGATGCTGCATTTACTAAAGAATATGAAGGCAAACAGCGAAGACGTCGTGAAAAAAGTATAAAAAGTAGTAATGAACTAAATGCAAAATTACAGAATACTAAGCTAAAATTATAATGTGTCCATAAATATTGGATATAGAACTATTTCTATGACAGGGAAATATTCCCCGGAAAGTTAGATATGTCAAAGTACAGACCAGAAAGCAAACGTAAACTTGAAGGTAAAGTAAAGGAATTTGACTCCAAGACCAATGACCATACCAAGCATATGGGCAATGTAGTCAAATACGATGCCAAGGCAATAGCCGATGTTTCTAAGAAGATCCGGTCAGGAGGTACTGTTGAGGCTGATAAAGAAATTAAGCATGCTATTCAGCAGGCAGGTGGGAAAGTCAAGGAAAAATATGGACACGAGAAAAAGTCCCTCGACGACTTAGTTAAAAAAGGAGGTAATCTGAAAAGCGAGCTTGAGGAGCGTGGAAAATATTCCAAATTAAATTACAAGGAATTAACGAAGGCTTCGAGCAGTACCATAGAGACTCCGGCAGCCAAGAAGGGTCTGGACAAGGGCAGGCGGGTCGCCCAAGAAAATATCTCTGTAATGGACTCATTACACGATGTTGTCTATAGGGCAATGCAGAGGTCCGGTCAGCGTATTCAAGAACTGGACTATAAAATTGCAAATACGTTACCGTTTTTTGTTAGTGGTGCGAAGACAAAATATATGGCTGCAGAGGAGAAAAGAAGACGTAAGATTGAAGCTGAAAATGAAGCTTTGCGGAAAAGAATGGAAGCAAGACAACCTCTTCAAGACGGAAAACAGGATCAAGTTGCCAATGAAATATCAAAGAAACGTGACAATAATTATGGGCGCCGTTCCGTGATACCAGGAGAAAGCAATAATCTATACAACCAGAAAAATTCATACGAATAAATATAACTGTGTTAATACCTGGAGTAATACTTCATGTGCGTTAGGAGAAGATTAATATGACAAATATGCCATCTGAAATCAAGGAAGCCTGGGAAATATTAGCTGAGATAAATGATTTACTCAGTGAGCTAATTCAGTGGGCCGGTGACGATGCTGTTGTCACCATAAACAAATTATATGGCGACTGGCAAAATCTTTGTTCAGAGACAACTTCTGCAAGGTCAGTATTATTCTATGACCGCTGTAAAGAGATATTGGACAAATGTGATTCTTACTGTGATGATATTGTTAATAGGGGCCAGGTTTTTGAAGAGACTGCGAAGGACAAGCTTCTTCTAATTACGCAATTAGCCGGTGACAACAAAGAGACCAGGCTTCTATTGGAAGATTTTCTTAAACTTTGGAATGAGGTTCTGCAACCTCAGCTTGTGTTACTTTTGGGAAATGCGACAGCATTAGTGTCGCGTATCATGGATATTATGGAAGCTGCAATACAGCCTGTAGAAATCTGATTGGGAGAAAATTATTATGAGACCAAGGCCGGAAAGACGTACCACACTTAAAGAACGTGTTGATAAAGGTAAGCGTGAACTCGATGATCGTGGCAAGCACATAGCTAAGGTAGTGAAGGAGAAAAAGGGGATAGCCGAAGTCTCACATAAGCTTCGTTTCCCAACTAAAGAAGGTGCCGTAGAAATAAAGAAGGTACTCCAACAAACCGCTACGGCGATACATAAAGAATTTGGGAAACAAAGGGAAAAGATGGAAGGAATAGTAGGCAAGTGCAAGCAGGCAGAGGGTGATCTTAAAAAACGAACAGAAGTTGCCATACGAGATGCTCACCATGCTGAAAAGGCGAAGGGACAAATGAGGGAAACAGAAAACGCTAAAAATCTTCTTGCCCGTGTAGAAAAGGTATCTAAAGATGATGCTGATTTTACGAATGACCTGCGAAGCAGGATGAAAAAGTACCGCCAAAGAAGCGAAAAGACTCGCAATGCTCTAAATGCTCAGCTAATGAATACCAAGCTGAGACTGAATTGGTAGTGTGTCTATAAATATTGGATAGGAAACTGGTTTTTAAAAGGAGCTTGGTTTCCATGGAAAGTCATCCTTAGAAAAGGACTCAGATATGCCAAAGTACAAACCGGAAAGCAGACGTAAAATGGAACAGAAAGTAAAGGATATTGACTCCAAGGCTAAAGACCGTACCAAACATATGACCAATGTAGTCAAAAACGATGCTAAGGCAATAGCTGATCTTTCTAAGAAAATCAAACCGGGAGGTACTATTGAAGGTGCAAAGGCGATCAAAGAAGCTCAACACCAAGCAGGTGGGGAAGTCAAGAAAGAATATGGACACCAGAAAAAAGCCCTCGAAAACATATCAAAAGAGGCCCATAAGAAAGAGAATGAGTTTAGGGAGCGTATAAAAGATTCCAAGTCAAATTACAAGGAATTAACGAAGGCTTCGAGCAGTATCAAAGAAACTCCGGCAGCCAGGAAAGCTCTGGATCGGAGTAGGCAGGCTGCTCAAAAAGAGAGAAAGGAGATGGATGAAGCACGCAACGTTGTTAATAGGTTGATAAGGAGAATCAGGAAAAATATCGTAATTGCATCCAAAGAGTTGCGTAGAACAGAAGGACTGGATTATATTATAGAGGATCATGATGGTAGTGAAATAGTAAATCTTCATCTATCTGCACGAGACATTAACAAGGTTGTAGAATTACATGAGAAGGATGTCGCAAAAAGAGGGCCGGTTGAAGGAGGGGTATTTGACGAGAAGAAGTCTGAGTAATATAAGCAATCAATACAGTCTTCCTTGGATACAAAAGCAAGGATTGAGTAACCAGGATTTATATATTTATAAAAAAGAGATTCTTCAGAAGAAAGAAATGATCACTAAGAGTTAAGATTTTTCAGAGGCTTTATGGATAAGCAGCTAAATTTAAAGGATGTTCAGAAAGAAATCAGCTTGATCACCAATGCTCTTAAAGCCGGCACTGGCCGTTCGGGCGATTTTCTCACTAAATCAGAGAAAGCTAAAAAGCGTCTATTGGAAATCAAAAAAGTCCTCCAGGGACATTTAGCTCTATGGCAACGCAATCTTGATATTCTAAGAAACGAAAGCTCCAATATAGGAAGTGTGAATTCAGCACAAGCTGAGTTCCGAAAGGCCCAACAGAATGTAAGCGGGCAGATAGATAAAATTAACAAACTTCTTAATGATGTCGATTCGGCTTTAGATTATTGTCGTCATGTAAAGGAAAAGTCCATGAGTGTAGTTAAAACTGCTGAAACTGATGATCATGATGACTTTGGTAGTGACACCCAACCTAAGAGTACATCTAAAATAACCTCTCAGACAATTGCCCTTCTGGATGCAGAACGTTACGAGACGGCAACAATCCACGGAATTATCATTGAATACCCGAAACCTGACCTTGGCACACCTACGTATCAGCGAAACTGTGGTATTGCAGAAAAGATTCGTATAGGACTGAGAAGTTCCAGGTCAGGTAAAGGCGGCAATTATCAGATTACAAAGCCAAAATGTTATGACGACTTTTGTGGGGGGAAGGTTTGAATACGGAAGCAGAAACAATTGTGTTTGGCGGCAGCGGTCAGAAGAATCCCTCACTTATGATGTGGTCAAAGCTAAACGAGGGAGCTAAGCCGCAGATTATTTCTCGATTTAATTATGACTATTCGGTTTATGCTTTGGCCGTTTCTCCAAATGGTACAAGAATAGCAGCGGGTACCCGTGCGGGACTCTTACGGGTCCACGCTCTTTCAAATTTCCAGGCCCAGGAAAACAGTCCCGCTCTTTTTGAGGTATATCATCCGCCTAGTGTTACTGCTCTTGCCTTTTTAACCGATGACATTTTGGCATCAGGTGGTCTTGATGGTAAGATCAAGTTCTGGTCAATAGCAGAAAAATCTCAGTTAGCTGAAATTGATGCCCATACTGATGGAGTATTTGCACTCCGGCAAATGGGTTCACTGGTACTGGCAAGTATCGGCGGGGATAATGTGCTTCGGGTATGGGATATGGATACCCTTGAGAAAAGGTATGAAAGTGAACCGTTTGACCTGCCGGAAATCAGTGCTCTTACAACAATGGGTTATAGTTTTGTCAGCGGCCTCCTTATGCATCCTTCTCGCAATGGCGATCTTCATGTATATGATCCGGGCAATGATTTTGCCAAACGTGTTGTTCATGTCCACGAAGGCAGCTTCAGTGCTGTAGCGTGTGGCAGTAAATATGTGATAACCGCAGGATCAGACACTATGATGAAGCTATGGCCATCCTCTATGGATACAGATGAACCTATTGCAGAAAATTCGGCTCCTTTGGGAATTTTCACTGCTGCCTGGGCAGGGACAGGATCGGTACTGGTAGGTTATAGTGATGGCAGTGGCCAGATTTGGAAAGTTGACGGTGAACTTTTACCCGGGCCTCGATTTGGTGAATTTGACTTGCGTACTACTATTGGTCTACCCGCGGACCTTGTATCCAGAAGTCAGTTAAAAATCAACAAACAATGGCGTGACAAAAAACTTTCTCAGGCAAAAGATATCCTTTCTGATTCCGACAACCGCAGCAAAATAGCAGGCTTTGCAGAGGAACTCTATTATCGAGGTTTTTCTGTTGAAGCAGCTTTAATCCTGGCTGACGCAGCAACAGCTCAAAACAAGCTGTTTTGGGAACTCGAATGCCGTTTTGCCCTGGTGGATGGGTTGGGTAACAGTAAAGTGGCACTGCCCTCACTGTACGCATTAGGAAAACTATTACGGAAGCTCAAAGAACCAAAACTTGCACAAGAGTATTTTGAGAAGATTCGGCAAATAGACCAGGACTATCTTGATGTAAACAAACAAATTGAAAGCTTGCGATCAGAGCCTTTGCTGCATCTTTCCCCGGATAAGGATGTACGAGGCGACCTGCTGAAAAAAGGTCAGTTTCTCCAAGAACTGGAAAAGTCTACAATTTTGAATAAGAAATTCTCCTGGCAGGTGGTAGTCAAGATGGGGAAGGGATTAGTTTCCGATACCCATTTAGATAATCAAGAAGTGACTGATTCGGTCTCAAAAGCCATAGAGAAATCCAAGTCGGATGTTTCCTCAGTTGACTTAAGGCAAGTGTTGCTCTTCTCCGACAAAAGATTAAAGGACATAACCTGGGTGTACGTCCTGCCGGATAAAGAGGGATCACCTATATCCTTTGCATTGGAAATTCGCTCTACTACCCGAGGTTCAAAATTTACTCCATACGTAATTTTCGATACAAAACAATTAAAGATTTCTGCGGAGATATCAGCTAAAGAGCATAATCAGCATGTAGAAGATGCCTGGAAGAAATTTTGTAGTTCTTCTGATGATACTAAGAACTGGCTAAACAACATTGGTAGCATATCAAGTGAAAGTATCAAAGAGTTAATCAAGGAAAAGTCCGGCGGAGAAAGCAGGATTTTTTAGTAAGGATATACAAGGATTTTTGCAAATGAGCGAAGAAAATTTCAGTTCGTGTCCCGAGTGTAAAAAACCAATCAAGGAAGGCTGGGAAGTATGTCCACGCTGTTGTACGGTATTACCTGTTCCGACCGGCCAAGAGGAACAACAACCTAAAACCATTGAGCGTGTTTCTGAAACACCTGCCGCTGAAAGTGATGTATCTCCAGTACCAAAAGAAAATGAAAGCCTCAATAAATTCTGCAAAACTATGGCTATGGCTCTGGGACACGGCACTATTGAAATTCCTGACAGAGCAAAGACAGAAGAGGTGGTTTTAGAATCGGTAGAACAAGACGATCCTCTGGCTAAAATGAGTCTTGCCGTATCCTATTACTGTGAATATCGTATTGGGCTGAGAATTGCTAAAAAAAATACTGAAAATGCTGAAAAAAGGGCAAAGGCTGAAAAGCTTGCCCATGAAGTTATTGAGGAGATAAAACAACTTGCTAACCAGGGAAATCCGGATGCGATGCTTTTATTAGGTGAGGCATATAACAAAGGCTTGGTTTTTGACCAAGATTATACGAAAGCTATGGAATGGTACCAGAAGGCAGCAGAAACTGGAAATAGCAGTGCTATGTTTTGTATGGGTGTAATGTACCAGAAGGACAAGGGTATCACTGAGGATGATACAGGAGCTATGGATTGGTACTACAAGTCGGCAGACGCAGGCAATTATAATGCTATAGGTTATATCGCTGGAATGTGCAAAAATGGCAGACCCCCTGACAGGAATTACCGAAAAGCTATTGAGTGGTTTCGCAAGGCAGCAGACGCAGGCGATGGCCTTGCTATGTTTATTATTGGCAGCCTATATAAAATGGGAGGATGTGAAGTTGCTGAAGATTACAAAGAGAAGGCCTTGGAATGGTACTGTAAGGCTGCTGAAGCCGGTAATGATGAAGCTATGCTCCACCTTGGGCTAATGTACGAGAAGGGTGTGGTGAGCGTTGCCAAAGATTTTGCAAAGGCTTTCGAGTGGTTTCGTAAAGTAGCAGAGAAGGGCAATCGTGAAGCTATGAAAAAAATTGCATTATGGTATGAAGTTGGTCGAGGGACTGTCAAAGATTACGATGAGGCTGCAGAATGGTACCGTAAGCTCGCAGAAACAGGAGATGCCGAAGCTATGTGGAAGGTTGGTTGGATGTACGACTACGGTAACTATGATACTATCAAAGATTATAAGGAAGCTATCGAGTGGTACCGTAAGGCTGCGCAAAAGGGTCACAAAAGATCACAATACCGGCTTGCCAAACTTGGCGAAACGTGGTGAGTTGTTAATAGTGGAGTTTTCGTAAATGAGCAAAGACAATTCAATTACTAAATGCGAATGCGGTGAAGTATTGGAACCAGGGTGGGATCGATGTCCCGTCTGTAAAACTCCAACAACTTCACCAGACTTGTTATGTCCCAATACTGAATGCCTGTGTCCGATCAAAGAGCACTGGAAAGAATGCCCAAAATGCAAAACCCATTTATCCGGCAGTGAAACCCCACCTGTCAATGAAATTTTCTCAACCCCCAAGGGAGATTCAAGAAATAACCAGGTTTTTGTTTCATTGAGGGGCAAGGGGCAGTCTTCCAAAATATCTTTAGAACTGCCTGCAGGTGAAATTTTGGTTGACCGATACCGGATCGTTCAAAAACTTGACGAGGGCGGTTTTGGAGCAGTGTACGAAGTTGAAGATATAGGGTTTGGTCAGAAGAGACAGAGAGCATTAAAAGTGGTAGTTGCGGGCAAAGGTACCGCCAAACAGGCTGTCGAGCAAATTGTGCATGAGTTTGACTTACGCAGTAGAATTACAGAGGTTGGCCATATCATCAACTCAGAAAGTCCCCGAATTTGTGAATACAAGGGGTTATCTTTAGTTCTTCTCCCGATGGACCTTGCAGACGGTGGGAACCTGCGTCAATGGTTGTTGCGGAATCAACAAGAGGAAGACCGACAAAAAAAAGGCATTGAGTTTTTCAGGCAAGCATGTTTGGGTGTACAGGCAATCCATAATGCCGGCCTTGTTCACCTGGACATCAAACCTGAGAATATCCTGTTAGTTGAGGGGAAGGCGAAAATTTCTGATTTTGGTATAGGCAGATATTATTCCGACCTGTTTGAGCAAAACCCTGAACAATTGTTACATGGAGAACTTGGTACACCTGAGTATATGAGTCCTGAACAATTTGAAGTAGCAAGAGAAAGGGATATTGGTCCGACGAGTGATATATACAGTTTGGGCATAATCCTTTTTGAAATTTTGGATGG